>Ga0079226_10003723_pt1 | contig 11704 bp, 10 predicted proteins | sample Poulit2014_FD_76345 | JGI IMG/M metagenome (GOLD analysis project Ga0079226, IMG submission 76345) | Agricultural soil microbial communities from Georgia to study Nitrogen management - Poultry litter 2014 | ecosystem: Environmental > Terrestrial > Soil > Agricultural land | place: USA: Georgia... | reverse complement strand
GACGACTGCCGGTGGCCAACGACGAACCCTGACTCCCATTCGAGCAGCAATCTATCGACCCGATGTCAACACTACAATCAGCGGGTGGGACCAACCGTGTTCAATGCTGGGTATCAAAATAGATCGATTCTGACACAAATTGCTATGATTCGAATCAACCGCGTCAGTTCACTCGTAGAGCATGCTTTCAGAGGTCGTCACTCCGATTGCCTGCTCGAATAGCGGTGCGGCTCTAATTGGCGGCGTACTCGGAATCTTCTACAGTTTGCTGAGCTCGTCCAATTGTTGATGTAGAGACCATGCGGAGGGTAGGCGGGTCAGTGCTCAGTGCTCTAGAAACAGACAAAGGGTTGCCCCGGATGTTGAGCAATTGTTGCTGTTGTGGGTTGGCGTCTCGAGTCAGGAACAGATACCCGTTTCATCCGTGTAAAAAAACACTTTCGTGAGTTGGTTACGATGAGTTCTTGTTGCTGATGTGGCTCGTCGTCTGCATTTCGTTTATTGCACGCTGTGTGCCCCAAAACTTCACCAGAACACGGTGTGACGGTTTTGGTCCCACGAATGCGGCAATGAGATAGAGCACTAACGAACATACGGTGGCCATGAGTACAGGCATCATTCCCAAGGCAAGTGCGGGAAGAAAAGTTTCCGCCAGTATGTAGTACAGCATTCCTCCAAGTAATGCGGCGGCTGCGCCTAGCGCATTACCTCTCTTCCAATACAGGCCTAGAACTAAGGGAACGAAGAGTCCTGCTTCTAACCCGCCGATAGCAAAGTTAATTATGAATTGAAGAAAATCAGGAGGTCGGAGTGCCACGACGAGTACCAGCAGACCAATTCCAAGGCTAGCCCATGAGCCAGCTTTAGACTGCGCAGCATCGGACATCTCTGGTTTGATAAAACCCTTGTATAGGTCTCGAATGAGCGCAGCCGAAACTACCAAGATCATCGAATCGACCGTTGACATGATGGCTGCTAGGGGCGCTGCGAGAATCGCACCGGCTAGTGGGCCGGGGAGGCTGTCGATGATCAGTGTGGGAAGTACCAAGTCAGCGAGCTCGGCTTCCGGGTAGAAGATACGACCTACGAGACCCATTGCTGAGAAACCCATAGTGAAAACTGCCATGATGATCGGGCCTAGCCAAAGTGCCTTGTGCAGCGTGGCTGAATCACGGTAGGACATCGCACGCACTGCCACGTGCGGGAGAGCTGCCAGCAACAGTCCGAACATGACAGCATAGGAGATCATCATTGGCAGATCGAAACCACTATCACCTGGAAGAACATACAGCTGTCCGTCAAGTGCCCGCGTGCCGGATTCTATCTCAGAGAAGCCACCAACTGTGACGAGTACGACAACCCACAGTGCGATTCCACCAAAAAACATGATGATACCTTGTGCTGCATCTGTAAAAGCAGCAGCTAGGAATCCGCCGAAGGCGGTGTACAATGCGACAACGCCGGCGAAAACAACGACTAGCACAAAATAGTTAATGCCAGTGATCGATTCGAGGATTCGGGCTCCACCCACAAACTGTGCAACCATGTAGGCGACGAGGAAGATGACCATCCCAATTGCTGTAAGGAAGGTTACCCCTCTATTTTCGTAGCGTTCTTTAAAGAAGTCTGTGAATGTGATGATGTTGAGTTTTCTAGCCACAATCGCATACTTCTTACCAACGAGACTTAAGGCGAGAATTGCCGATGGAACTTGCATCATCGATCCCCACACCCAGCCATAGCCTTGCTCATAGGTGAGTCCGGCTGTGCCAATGAAGGTGCCGGCGCTTGCGGCGGAAGCGAGCACTGTAAAGATAAGAACCCATGGCCCCAGAGAACGGCCGCCGAGATAGTAACCAGAAGTCTTATTCTGTTCTGCTTTTCCGCGTCTAATTGCGATGATCGCTAAAGGAACCATCGTTGCAAACATGAGTATTATCGGAAGGACGATATCCCATCTCATAGCTGTCCCTCCTCGGTAGCCCCTGATTTCGGTGTCGGTTCGAGATCGATATCGGTGAACCCGAACTTGACCATGAGATACGGCACCACTAGAGCCATAAATCCCGCGAAAGCGATGATTGACCAGAAGAACCAGTCAGGGAAGCCTAGGATAAATCCGACTTCAGTCGGGTCTCGGTGACCCAGTGTCCAGGCGATGATTACTGTTCCTGCAGTGTATATTACCCAGTAGCCCACAGAGAGTAGCGCTTCGCGTTGTGCTACCTGATACCTTGGGTCATGTTCGAAATCGGGCGCTTGCGACGTACGCGCTCCGGATACTTTCGGCATAGTAGGATTACCTTTCTTCACCTGTTCCTGCCGCGTGCATCGACAGGCCATGATGTCGGTGCTTCGATGCAGTTTATGGGGAATAGCTCGTTGACGAGGTTGACCGCATTGCACACATGATTGGGTACGACTCGAACGGTGCTCCCCCGCGCTGGACCGTCTTTGATAGCAACCACTGCATGATGCTCACTTAGCTGGACAATTCGAGCATTTGGGAAGTCAAGGAGCCTTCCGAAACCAGTGGAATACGGTGCTTTGTCTGCTCCCAAGATTTTGCTGCCCGAGTCAAGAACGATATATCCCTCACGCGCGCTCATAACTCGCGCATAGGCGCTGAGTGCTATCGATTCGGGCCCAACGGTACCGAGTTCCCATTGCTGAGCATCGTTAAAAACGTATACTCCAGGTCGTGTCTCAGTAAGAGTCTTATCGCTGGTATTTCGAAACGATGGTGTCGAACCGCCACTGAGCTCTATTGAAGACAGACCTGTTGTTTCCCGAACAGATTTGGTTGCCTGTTCTAACGCCAAAGACTCGTCAAAAGTCGCAGTTCTTGTTCCGTCAGGATCGTAACTGTGACCGGGAAATGTGAAGACTCCTCTGAATTTGAGGTCATGCGTCAGGGCTGATTTTGCGATGGTGCCGGCTTCAGCGGGGGGACAACCACTCCTGTGGTGGCCAGAGTCAACTTCGATCATCAATTCAACAGCATTCGGCAGAGAACCGGCGAGGTGTTCGACGCCTTGTATAGAATCCACACCAATCGCTAGACGTTTGCAATGTCGACTGAGGAGACTCAATCTGCTGAACTGATCCTCGTCTGGCCACAGTGGATAGGCGATAAAGATATCATCACATATCTGCGAAAAAATTTCGGCTTCACCTATCGTCGCTACGCTAATACCAACAGCGCCAGCAGCAAGCTGTCGACGAGCTATCTTCAACGATTTATGCGTCTTTACATGCGGCCGGATCCTGAGCCCTGTCTCTGCGATACGTGAATGTGCTGCTTTGATATTTTGATCGAGCACTTTACAGTCGACGACAAGGGCAGGAGTCAGGATTGCTCGGGCAGTTATAGGTGTCATGAAGCCTTAAGCCTCCTGCCGTGACGCTTGCCTTGCCATTCACCTCGGTGGACCACTAAATGACCTTCCTGGAAGACAGAGTTGATTCCATGCGGTCGATTTATGGGCTCTTCATATGTTGCGGTATCGAGCACAGTCTTGGGATCGAATGTGACGAGGTCTGCTATAGCCCCTTTGCGGATGACACCGCGATCTTTTATGCCGAATATTTGGGCAGGCAACTGAGTCATTTTTCGGACAGCGTCTTCTATACTCATTAGTTGTTCAGCGCGAGCGTAATGACCAAGAACACGCGGAAAAGTCCCGTAAGTGCGAGGGTGGGGTCGTCCACCCGTGCCCGGCGGGAGTCCGTCAGACCCTATGGCGGTCATAGGGTGTGAGATCGCGGTTCGCACATCATCTTCATGCATATAGTGGACAATCATCGTGGCCTGCAGCTGCTCTTCACGGAGAACTTTTACAAGAGTATCGAAGGGTTCCAAGCCAAGCTGGTCAGCAATTTGTGTAATAGCCTTCCCCTCAAACCGGTGGGACCGTGTGCTTGAGATGACAATCTTGTCCCATCCACCAAGGACCATGTTTTCGTATGACCTATCATTCTCCATATCAAAACGCGCACGTTGGAGCATTTCCTGGGATTCAAGCCGACCTAATATCGCAGGTTGCCCACCATCATGAAACCACGGAGGGAGAGTGGCTGTGAGCATCGTGCTCCCCGCACTATACGGGTACGCATCCTGGGAGACCTGTTGGCCTTTTTCCCTTGCCAGATCGAGGGCAGCCATGAATTCTCCCATGTGACCCCATTGAGCGGGATCGGCAATCTTGACGTGGGATATATGGAGACGGCATCGACTCTGAGTCGCGGCGAGTGATTCGCTGACACTTTCAAAAACACGCGATGATTCATTTCTCATGTGCGTTGCGTATACACGTTTTTTTCCTAGAACTGATGTAAGGGCGGTGAGCTCGGCTGGATCAGAGAATAGCCCGGGAGGATAAATAAGCCCGCTGGAAAGGCCAAAAGCACCAGCTTCAAGGGCACTTTCCAATCCTGAGACCATGCGCAAAGTTTCTTCCGGTTCAGCACGCCGTCCTTCAGCACCCATCGCTACGATCCTCAGAATATTGTGGCCAACCAGCGGAGCATGATGCGTGATAAGACCCTGACTCTCCATAGCCTCAAAGAGTTCGTTGGTACGATCCCAAGAAAATTCTATAGGCGGAAATATTCTCGACAGTAATGTGCGAGCAGCCTCCTGATTGGCGGGATCGATTGGAGCCAGACTGAAGCCACAGTTTCCGGTTACTTCAGTCGTTACACCTTGCTCGATTTTGGAAACATCATCCTCTGTGAGGAAAGGGGCATTGTCAGCATGGGAGTGCGTATCAATGAAACCCGGAGCGATCATCAAACCAGCACAATCGATGATTTCTGTATCAGCGAGCTGGGAAGCTGAAGGTCTCAGGATATCGCGGATTTTGCCGTCAGAGATAAGCACAGTGCCGGGGTACGCTAAGGCACCACTGCCATCGAGAATGCTTCCCCCCGCCAGGGCAATCTGTTTATTGCTCATGTTTCCACTCCGGTTCCCACGTCTAGGTTTTGCGATCTATCACGTTGCTCTGCAATGAGGGAATATTGCTCGGGTAAGCGATGCTTGCCGAAGTCGAACATCTCCCGTCGATAAGGCTCAGCGATCGTAGACTCATACGAGGCAACCACTAGCTCGTCCCCGTTGGTCAGGGCTTGGGCAACAACATCACCTGAGGGCGCGACCACACACGAACCGCCGATCAATTGCTGGCCGTCTTCACTGCCAGATTTCCCTGCAGCAAGCACCCACACGGCATTTTGATAAGCACCAGCGCGAACTGACAGCAGATGTTCATTCATAGCGCGATGCGGTTCTGGGTCTATACCCGGCACTGAAGTGAATGGAGTGTTATACCCGACACCGATAAGGTCCGCACCTTTAAGAGCAAGAATGCGATAGGTCTCGGCCCATCGCCTATCGTTGCAAATGGCCAAACCTACCCGCAAACCCGCTAGGGGAACGACTGAGAAACCCTGATCACCAATCTCAAAATACTTTTTTTCTAAATGCTGATAGGCAATTTTCCTATTGTCTGCATGACCCGGTAGATGGATCTTTCGATAGTGACCCGCTACCCTCCCATCCGTATCGACAGCAATGACAGAGTTGAAATGTTCTCCCTGAGGAGTCAGTTCGGCATAACCCAGTAAGAAAGCAACACCCAGTTCGGCAGCCCGATCAAACAGGGGTTGTACGTGAGGGTTTGGCATTGAGCGCTCAAAGTATTCGTCGACTTCCGTAAGATTGTCGAACCAATATCGCGGAAAGAATGTCGTCAGGGTAAGTTCAGGAAAAACAACCAACGAACAGCCTCGTAAAGCAGCCTCTTCAAGTAAGGCGCTCATGCGTTGGACGACTGAAGCTCTCGATTCGGTTGGTTGAATGCCGCCCACTTGAGCAACACCGATGACCGTTTTCCTAGACATTTCGCCGACACCCCTATGCAAGTGTGCAACTGATTGCTTTATCTTAGAGGACAATGAAAGTATGTGACACCGGTTACAGTGTCGTAATGAAAGTATGTGTCACAGATTGCATTCAAGTCAAGAACTGTTGTGTTTGTTCCGTGACCGTTCGTTTCGTTGTTGGTGATTCAGCGGAAAAATCTCCGATAGAGCAATATTGCTGAATTAAAAAAGTAACTGATTTAAGAAACCGTTGAAAGGAAAACTATGACTCTCAAACCTGTCCTCCACCAAGCAATTGAAGAAAACCTTGAAGAAACTGTTCGACTTTATGAACACTTTCATCGCAACCCAGAGCTATCAATGCAAGAAACGAAAACTGCTGCCACGATTGACGAATATCTTACTGATTTAGGCCTCCAGACTCACTGGTTTGGAGGCACTGGAATCGTTGTGGAAATTGAGAATGGTCCAGGTCCGGTTGTCGCTTATCGGGCTGATATAGACGGACTCCCGATCCAGGAAAGCACTGGCCTAGAATATGCATCCACGGCACGCGGGGTTCTGCCGGATGGCTCCGAGACTGCAGTGATGCACGGCTGTGGTCACGACGCACATATAGCTGTTGGGATAGATATCGCGAAACAGCTAAATCAACATCGGTCTCTATGGTCGGGGACTGTTGTGATGTTATTTCAACCAGGCGAAGAAACGGCACAGGGTGCCCGAGCGATGCTAGATGATGGGCTGTGGGATTCGATTTCGAGGCCTGAAGCGATTTACGGGCAGCATGTTTGGCCCGGGCGAGCAGGGAGTATTAACGTTTCGGTTGGTACAGCTATGGCAATGGCGGATTCTTTGGAAGTAACGGTGAGGGGTAAGCAGGCTCACGGCTCTCAACCAGAAAATGCGATCGACCCTATTGTGTTAGCTGCTTTTATGATCACACGGCTCCAAACTATCGTATCGCGAGAAATCTCTGGCCAGGACATGGCCGTAGTCACAGTTGGCACTTTTTCCGGTGGATTGAAGGATAATATTATTCCAGATTCTGCTACGTTTCAGCTCAATATTCGTAGTTTCGATCAAGATGTTCGTGAACATGTTCTGTCAGCAATACATCGAATGATCAAAGCCGAAGCAGCAGCCTCGAACGCCCCCGAGCCAATTATTCGTGAAATGTATCAGTTCCCACAGTGCGTCAACGATGAAACATTAGTGAACGAGTTAATCGATACCTTCCGGCAAGAGCTGGGCCAAGACAACGTAAATGTGACACCTCCAGTCACCGGTAGCGAGGACTTTGGATGGTTTGGTGATGATATTGATGTGCCTTATGTATATTGGTTTTTTGGAGGGTATTCTGAGGAGCGGTTCGATGGTGGATCGACACCGCCAGGAAACCATTCACCGTTTTTTGGGCCGGATGCCGTCCCAGAGTTGCTGACTACTGGTGTTAGGGCAGGCTTGGCTGCACTGTTGAACCATGTAAGCAAAGTAAGGACCTCGCGATGAGGTTTATTTCGCTAACTGAAATTGTATCGCAGAGATCAGCGCCTCTATCAAGTTCTAAATTTGCAATCGGGTGGATTAAATTAAAAATAAGCAGTATTCGAAAAACTGATCAGGGATAGGTACTTTTCTGCAGTTATCGGTTTAGTGCTCTTCTATATCGGTCAACCTGGCTGTACGACTTGGCTTTGGGCGGTGAGAGTACGGAGTACTCGGCGGGCTATGTAGCGTTTTAGGCACCGCCTGATGTCTCGAGCGGTTTTGTCTTGGATTCCTCGTCTTTCCACATAGCAGCGGGTTTTTCGTCATGGTCATCTTGCTGAAGGCGACCATAAGCAGTGCACTGTTCAGCGCTGGGTTACCGTCGCGGTAGAGGCAGTGACGCACGGTGTTGTTAGGTGATGCGGGAATCGGATTGGCCCGTTGGCCCAGCTAAAGACGCGGATTTTGCCTCGGTGTGCACGCGGTCATGATGCGGGCAAGCATTTGGCGGCACTGATGGCTTGGAATCCTTTTTCGTCTAGCAATAGGGCGGCCTGACTGATCTGGGCCAATTCGGTTAGTTGTCGCTCATGATCGCCCAACTGTTGCTCAAGCTCGACTATGTGTTTGGCTAGTCGTACTGCCACAGCTCGGGCAACAGTCACAGACAGCCTTCGTTGCGTGCCCGCCATTGATAGCACGGCTTCTTGAAACCAGGTGTCTGGATAGAAGGTATCGCAGGTCTGGCTATTGGATACCGCAGGGCTCAGTGTGGCCATGAACTTAGATTGGAGCTTCACGCTCAATATGAATAAGGTACGTCGGACTATTGACGCCTTCCTTGTTAGTGAATAAAGTCACACATAATAGTTAGCATTGTCACATATGCTGGATCGCGCGTTGATGATAGTTTCTGGGAAACTTCGTGTCCTTGAAGCGAAGGGGTTTCAATGGTAAATCTTCGTAAAAATGTACTGAAGGAATATGGTATACAGCGCGATTCGAGGTTCATTCAGGCGGGCAAAGAAGCAGTTTCAATAGCTGTTCTATTTGTTGCAAACACTGTGTGGGTTTTTGGATTCGCCGTATGGGGGTCAGTGACTGACCAGACGGAATACCCTTACATTTTAGGACTCCCGCTATGGATGACTTTAGCTTTAGTAGGCGGGATCATTGCCTATCCGGTCATCGGAATTGTCTTTGCGCTTCGGATCCATGATTGTTCATTGGATGAGGTTGATCCGATGACAACTCAGGTCTGGGAAACACAATGATGACGGCACTCCTTCGGCTGAGCACCGGTAATTAATACGCCCTACAGTGAGGTACAAATGTCATCCACAATTACCGTATTTCTTTTATATTTTATAGTGATAATCGGCGTGACATTATATGTCAGCGTGCGGATGTTCAAGACCAAGAAAGCAAACTTCTCGAGTGAGTACTTTGTGGGTGGCCGTAGAATCGGACCGCTCGCCCTAGCAATTCTGATAGCCGCAGGCGTAGCCAGTACAGGCACCTTCATTGGAGGGCCAGGGTTGAGCGGCGAAAATGGGTTCGGGTTTGCGATGCTCTTTGGTTTCGGCCAACTCATTATGAACTTGTTCGTGCTTGGTATTGTGGGAAAAAAGATCAATATCATCTCTCGTCGTATTAACGCCCAATCTTACCTTGATCTTTTCTATTACCGTTTCGCAGCATACAAGCCGTTAATTATACTCTTATTACTTGCTTTACTTACATTTCTAATAACTGCAGCTTCCGCCGAGTTCATTGGAGGTTCGCGTGTCATTCAGTCAATGACAGGTATACCATTCTCCTATTCCCTTATAGGTTTCGGAATAATAATCGTGGCATATACTGCTTTAGGCGGGCTAAGGGGTGTCACTACTGTTGCGATGATGCAGGGAATCATTATGACTTTGGCATCTGTCATTTTGATAGTTGCGTTTATCATCCATTTTGGGGGGGTCACGCCAATTTTTGAAGCCTCTGCTGAACTTGACCCTGTGCGAGCCTCCCCAGGTGGTACCGAACCACTTTATACCATGGTCGACTTCTGGTTCACATATGGGATCGGGGTATTAGGTCTTGCTTGGGGGGTCCAAGGAGCACTTAGTTACAGATCCGTGAAAACCATGAAGACAGCGATCGTCTTCGGCATAATCATGGTCACCTTTTGGACAGTATTCATGTCGATGGGAGGGGTCGCGGGAAAAGTTCTTTTTCCAGATTTAGCAAGTTCCGATCTACTTATTCCAAATCTTGCAGAAGAGGTCCTACCAGGAACACTCAGTGGTTTTGTCTTGGCTGCAGTTGCAGGCGCTGGGCAGTCGACTATCGGCGCATTATTCATTCTAGCCAGCAGTAGCATCGTAGTAACAGCTTATAAATTACTCAAAGACTCTCAGAAAAATGAAAATCACCAAAGAAGTCAGAAGTCTGTGCGAATGGCATCGATTATCGTTACTATCTGTGTCGGTGTGCTAGTCGTAGCTCTAGCCTTTAACCCGCCTGACACTCTCCAGGATTTTATTACCCTTTCCCAGGGTGGTAGTGCTGCCGCATTAGCTCCGACGCTGATTTTAGGGTTATATTGGCCGCGAATGAACAAATATGGTGCTTTAGCTGGTATTTTATTCGGTTTTGCTAGCTATTTTATTATAGGCAGCGTGGAATTTGGCGCCGAATGGCTTGCTCATTTTCCGCTCATTCTGTCAGCACCAATCGCGTTCCTAGCAGCCATAAGTGTAAGCTATCTGACTCCTCTCTCTTCCAGACCCATCATTGAAGCTTTTTTCGGATCACATACCCCTTCAGGACGATGGCTAGTAGAAGAAGGGAATATAAAGGCGTCAGAAAGTGAATGACATATACGAATTTCAAACTATTGAGGTTATCAGCAATTTAACGGATTGGAACGACATTGACTTTCGTTGATTACTTGGAAAAACATTTGCCACCGTTTCTTGCGTCATTTAGTGGTACCGCTGGTATATACATACGCGAATACAGCGGGTCTAACTATTACGCTCACAAAGCCGAGGACATATTCCCTACCGCCAGCAAAATAAAAACATTTATTTTAAGCTCGTTGCTAGCTAAGATTGACACAAAAGATTTGTCACTAACTGATACCGTGACGATCTCGGAACACAATAAAGCGGGGGGTTCTGGGATATTCAAGGAGTTTGACTTAGGCGCACGTTTCACACTGAAAGACGCAGCCTACGCCATGATGATCATAAGTGATAATACGGCAACTAATATTTGCATAGATGCCGTCGGTGGAGTAGAAGAGGTCAACGCTCACTTGAGTAAAAATAACCTGGAATGCACACGACTCGGGGGGCGTGTTATTTTGGAGGAGCTCTCTTCGCAACCAAGCGCTTTGGGTGTGAGTACCCCAAAAGAATCTGCAGATTTCGTTGGTCGCTTGCTGAAAGGAGAAGTTCTTTCCTCTGAGAGTACCCAGATTGCAAGCGAAATTTTGTTCGGACAACAATGTGCTGATCAATTTCCAAGATTTTTACCCTACACGATTTACGCTGAGGAACTAGGGTTTGAGCAATCAGTTAACTTAGCACATAAGACAGGATACGTTCCCTCAGTTCGCTCTGATGTAGGTTATATCAAAATACATGGAAATGAGTTTCTTTATAGTGTTTTCAGTAAGGATTGCGCTGATGATTCCATGCATTTCAATAATGAAGGTTCTATTTTCGCTGGTCGAGTCGGTGAAACTTTATATCATTGGGTGTGCGAAAATGTACCCGCTTAGATAAATTATCTGTAGGTGCAAAGGGAGTGTTTTATATATTTATATAACTGCTAGTTCCTTTTGGGTGCTAGAAACACTAACAGCACATGACCTTCTCGATCAATGGAGAGTCCTTCAAACTCAAATTGCACATGGCAAAATTAGGGAAACACACGTCTCAAGAGCATTAATCGACATGGGGTTCGGCGTCTATGTCATAACTGGCGGGGGTGTTCAGGGCCTCCGTGAGGAGCTCTTTGCCGAGTGTGGCACAGGAAGCATATTCATAGGTTCCTTGTTCGAGTAGTTCTTGTGCTGCGGTTGCTGCTGCTTCAAAGGCTGCAAATGCGAAAGTGTGTTTTGTCAATTAGAAGTCGGCCATTAAAGCGATAAGGGGTTATTTCATCAGGGCGTTTTTGACGCGGTAGGATTCTCCACGGAATTGCAGGAGTCTGCCGTGGTGGACGATGCGGTCGATGACGGCTGCGGCCATGGTGTCGTCGCCGAAGATGGTTCCCCACCGGGAGAATTCTAGGTTGGTGGTGATGATCAGGCTGCGTTGTTCGT
>Ga0079226_10003722_pt1 | contig 11704 bp, 6 predicted proteins | sample Poulit2014_FD_76345 | JGI IMG/M metagenome (GOLD analysis project Ga0079226, IMG submission 76345) | Agricultural soil microbial communities from Georgia to study Nitrogen management - Poultry litter 2014 | ecosystem: Environmental > Terrestrial > Soil > Agricultural land | place: USA: Georgia... | reverse complement strand
GTTTAATATTCCTCTACGATGGAGCGTTGCCCATTTATATCAAGCAATTTTAGACGAAGAAGAACATGTGAAGGATATAAGTTTTTTAACAACACTTGCAGGGTATGTGCATTGGAAATTGACAGGTGAAAAAGTTTTAGGTGTAGGTGATGCAGCGGGAATGTTTCCAATTGACCCTGAAACAACTACATACGACAATAAATTAGTAGAAAAATTTAATGCGCTGACTGAGAACCATCATTTTAATTGGACATTAAAAAGTATTTTCCCAGAAGTGTTAGAGGCTGGAGCAAATGCAGGATATTTAACAGAAGAAGGAGTAAAATTACTTGATCCTACAGGTTTACTAGAACCAGGTGTTCCACTGTGTCCGCCTGAAGGAGATGCTGGAACAGGTATGGTTGCAACGAATAGTGTGGCAGAACATACAGGCAATGTATCTGCAGGTACTTCTATTTTTTCGATGACCGTTTTAGACAAACCGTTGAATAATTATTACTCGGAGATTGATATTGTAACAACACCAGATGGAAAGCCTGTTGCAATGGTGCATTGTAATAATTTTACTTCAGATATTAACGCATGGTTGAATATGTTCAAAGAAGTATATGAAGTAGTTGGTACAAAGGTAGATATGGGAGAATTATTCACATTGCTGTTTAAAAAGGCGATGGATGCTGATGATGATGTTGGTGGCTTGGTGAATTGTAGCTATTACTCCGGAGAACCGATAACAGGTTTTGAACAAGGAAGACCGTTATTTGTGCGAATGCCTGATAGTAAATTAACATTGGCGAATTTTATGAAGACCCATATTTATTCGGCATTAGCAACTTTAAAAATAGGTATGGATATTTTAACAACGGAGGAAAAAGTAAAAATCGATTATATACTAGGACATGGCGGATTCTTTAAAACAGAAAATGTTGGCCAACAATTGATGGCTGACGCACTCTTAACACCAGTTTCTTTAATGGAAAACGCTGGAGAAGGTGGTGCTTGGGGTATGGCTTTATTGGCTGCTTATTCTAGCAATAAAGATGGTAGAACATTGGAGGAATATTTAAATCAGGCAGTATTTGCAAAGGAAGAAATCATAACGCTAAAACCTAGTAAAAAAGGTGTAGAAAATTTTACGGAGTATATGGAAAGATATAGATCCGTTCTTAAAGTAGAAAAAACAGCAGTAAATGTATTTTAATTTATGAATGTAGTTTGCATCAATCGTTTAGACGATATATTTTTAGAGTGTAGTAATAAAGTTAGTTGTTTTTTGCTTCCAAAATAAGCCTTAGTGAGTTATTGGAATTCAGTCCTTTAAAATCCACCTGCCTTAGCAGGTGGTAATTTTAAATAGCAGTATTAATGCACAAAAATATAACTTGATACATACCAATGTCCATTTCTACTTGACAATTTAAATATTTAGGTTACTATAATATATAATAATTAATTAAGTTAATTAATTATGGTTTACTTACATTTTAATATAAAACTTATCAGGTACTGACATCAGATTTATAATATTAAATGTAAGCGAAATCATACAATTCGATACTAGCTGATTTTTCATCAATATATGAAAATGGTTTACTCCTTCTTTCTAAAAAATCTCTTAAAAGAATTTTATATAGGTATTATTGTAAAGAGCTACTTTTATACCTAAATGAATGAGTCAGTCTAAATTGCTAAATGATATCAACGATTCATCGCTGATGTACTGTCTGCCAAAATCAGAATGGGAAATCAGTTCTTCGTTTGGTTATTCTGCTTCATAAGCATTTTTCAATGGTTTTATTACATAGTAAGTTCAAAAGGAGTAAACAAAAGACTGAGGGGAGGGGGATATGGTAATCAAAACGAACTTATTAACCCATTGGATAGTAAAGTTAGCGTATTTAAATATATTATGGTTATTATTTTTTATCTTGGGAGGAGGTATATTTGGCTGGGCTCCTGCAACTGTTGGTCTGTTTACTGTTTTATTCAAATGGAAAAACAACGAGAAATGCGTCATCTTTCCAACCTTTTTTAATATATACAAAAGGGAATTTGTAAACTCCAACCTTTGTGGTGTTTTGATATTATTTTTTACAGCTTTGTTTTTGGTAAATTTTCGTACTTTGTTTCAGCTTCCTGTTACAAAAATATCAAGTTTATTTCTAATAGGAAACGGATCATTGTTCATACTATTTATTTTATCTCTATTGTTCTTTTTTCCTATTTATATACATTATAGCGGCAAGCTTAGAGTGATAGTCCAAAAGTTATTTCTCATAACGTTAGGGAATTTACCATTCGTTGTCCTTGTACTTATTTTAAGTTTTATATGGGTGAGCGTCTTATTTCGTTTTCCAGGGTTAATTATATTTTTTTCTGTTAGTATTTTCGCTTTGATTGTAACACTGGTTTTACCTGATTGGTTAGTAAAGAAAAATTTTTATTAAAAATAAAATGAAAATGGAGAGAGGTATAATGAATATAATCAGACGTTTGGGAACATTAAGTCTAATAATGGTTTTGTTTTTTGGGTTAAGTGCTTGTAAAGATGAAGACTCAACAAGTGAAATGGTGGATCCTGCTACTAAAGAACCTGATGAAATATCAGGTGATATAAGTGTGTGGGCTTGGGAATTGGAAGCTGATTATTTAAACTCAATTGTAGATAAATTCAATGAAGAATATCCAAACGTAAACGTTGAAATTAACAAGCAAGGTCCTGATCAGGTCTTTCAAAGACTAGTTTCTGGACTGGCCTCGGGTCAGGAGGATCAACTGCCAGATTTAGTACAAGTCCAGGATGCTGAACTACCTTCATTTACAGAGAAATTTCCCGGTTCATTCGCGAATCTTTCTGATATAGGTTTTGATGAACATGATGGAAGTTTTGCAGCAGCTAAAGAAGAAATGATTAAAGATGATGATGGAAATTATATTGCTTTTCCAAGAGACTTAGGTCCAGTAGGTGTATTTTATCGTAAGGATATCTTTAATGATGCCGGTGTAGATGCAGAATCAATTGAAACATGGGATGATTATATTGATGCAGGAAAGAAAATCAAAGAAGAAACTGATACAGCAATGTTAGGTTTAGCTTTAAATGATGATATACCATTAACTAGATTTATGATTCATCAACAAGAATCTTTTTATTTTGATAGTGATGGTAATTTGAATATAGGATCAGACGAAGTTTTAAATGCATTAACTATGATGAAGAAAATTTTTGACAATGACATTACTCAGAACGTAACAAATGCTGATGGTCTTACAGCAGCAATGAAAAATGGTAAAGTTGCAACTGTTCCTAATTCTGTATGGTATAACGGGACAATGTATAATCAGGCACCTGAACTTTCGGGGGAGTGGGGAACATTTCCATTACCTAAATTTAAAGAATCGGGTGTACATGCTGCTAATAGTGGTGGTTCAAGTTTTGCAATTCCAGAAGATTCGAATAATAAAGAAGCAGCATATGTGTTTGGTGAATTTTTAAGTACGAATGTTGATAATCAAGTTGTAGCTTTAGAAGACTATGGGCTTTTTCCTTCTCTCGAGGAATCTTATGAACAGCCTGAGTTTAGCGAGGGTAATGAGTATTTTGATGGTGAAAAGTTTTATGAAAATTTTGCTGATATAGCAGTGGAAATTCCAGAAGTAACATATACAGCTGATTATCCGGAAGTGAACGATAATCTTAACGAAGAAGTTGCTTCTATGATTTTAAATGATGAAAATCCTGAGGACGTAATTGATCAATTTGTTAATAAGGTAGAATCAAGTACGGGTGAAAAAGATAAAAACTAAAATTTAAAATATCGTTGACCTTCAAATATATATTTTTGAAGGTCTAAATTAATAAAGAAGGGATGGATAACAATGGGTGCTCCATCATCTGCACACAACTATAAGGAGTATAAGACCAACAAAAGAGACCCTGAACATCGAAAAAATAAAAAATCAAAATCATCATTAATAACACCTAAGAATGCTCCATATGTTTTTGTGTTTCCTGCCATATTTTTCTTTCTATTGTTTACGGCATATCCTATTGTTAAATCGTTTATATTAAGTTTTCAAAAAACTGAAGGAGGAACAAATTCATTTGCTGGATTAGAAAATTATATCAGATTGTTTCAGGATTCATTATTTTATCAATCTCTGACTAATACACTGATAATTTTAGTTATACAGGTTCCTATTATGATATTTTTGGCCCTAGTATTGGCAAACCTAATGAATAGTGCATTATTGAAGATGAAAGGTTTTTTTCGGGTTTCTTTTTTTTCACCTGCTGTTACATCGCTTGTTTCAGCATCTGTGATTTTTTTACTATTATTAAATCCAGATTACGGGATAATAAACTTTCTGCTTTCTTATTTAGGAATTGATCCTGTCGGGTGGCTAAATAATTCTTTTTGGGCAAAGGTATCTATCGTGATGGTTATGGTATGGAGGTGGACTGGCTATAATATGATTATTTTGTTGGCTGGTTTACAAAATATATCGGGTGATTTATATGAAGCGGCACGTATTGATGGAGCAGGTGTAATAAGACAATTCTTTTCAATCACTATTCCACAATTACGTCCGGTGATATTATTTACAACAATTACTTCAACTATTGGAACTTTACAATTATTTGATGAGCCTTATAATTTAACTGGTGGTGGGCCAGTAAATTCAACAACTACAATAACCATGTATTTATATGAGAATGCATTTCAATACTTTGACTTTGAATATGCTTCAGCAATAGCTTATGTGGTAGTTGTTGTTATTGCAATAATGTCTTTTGTCCAGTTTAAATTGGGAGATGATAAGAAATGAGGTTAAATATTCAGAAAACCATTTTATATTTAATTCTTTTTATAAGTATGATTTTAACTATTGGTCCTTTTTACTGGATGTTAGTAGGGGCTACAAACATTTCTGGAGACGTTTTAAGTATTCCGCCAAAATTTATTCCTGGGACGCATTTGCTTGAAAATTTCAGAAATCTTACGAATGAAATAAATATATTTCGTTCACTGTTAAATTCAACGATTGTTACGGTGATTTATACTATTCTTGGTGGATTTGTGAGTGCAGCTGCAGGCTATGCGTTTGCTAAATTTAATTTTAAGGGAGATAATTTTTTATTTTCTGTTATTCTATTATCAATGATGGTTCCATATCAGGCTTTAGTCATACCACAATTCGAACTATTTGCTAATATGAATCTATTAAATTCATTTACGTCTGTTATATTGCCGCAGATTGCTTATCCATTTGCTATTTTTTTAATGCGGCAGAATATGCAGTCAATACCAGATTCTCTACTTGAAGCAGCACGTATTGATGGATGCGGGGAGTTGAAAATATTCTTTAAAATTGTCTTACCTACTTCTGTTCCATCAATAGCGGCAGTATCAATTTTTCTATTTACACATCAATGGAATAATTTTTTATGGCCTTTAATCACATTATCTTCAAAAGATATGTATACGTTACCTGTTGCTTTGGCTACTTTAGCAGGGATGGAAAATGTTGATTATGGCATGTTGATGTTAGGTGCAACAATTTCTGTCTTGCCTATTTTTATAGCATTTCTGTTCTTCCAAAAATTCTTTATTTCTGGAATGCTCGGAGGATCAGTAAAAGAATAATATTATTGATTATTATTATAAGGAGTAGATGTAGATGAACCAAATATATTATGGAGCCGCAATATATCCGGAATTATGGGACAAGGAGACGATTGAAACAGATATTAAGCACATGAAAGAAATAGGTATGAATCTTGCTAGATTTGGAGAATTTGCTTGGTCAACTTTGGAACCGGAACAAAATCAATTTAATATGTCTTTGTTAACGGATACTCTAGACCTATTAAAAAAGTATAATATGGATGCTATAGTGTGTACACCTACTCCGACCCCTCCTGTTTGGATGACGCATAATTATCCGGAAAGGTTGCACCATACATCAGAAGAGAAATCATTATCTCATGGTTCAAGACAACATATATGTACAAATAATTCATTTTTTAGAGATAGAGCAACTGAGATCACGAAAAGGATTGTTTCATCGGTGAAGGAATATTCAAATGTTATCGCCTTCCAATTGGATAACGAATTTAAATGTCATGTTGGACCTTGTTATTGTGATACGTGTAAGGGGTTATGGCATGAATGGTTGCAAAAGAAATATGAAACAGTATCAAACTTGAATGAATCTTGGGGTACGAACATTTGGAGTCAACGTTACCAAAACTTTAGTCAAGTTGTCCAACCTGTATCTACACCGTTTCTTCATAATAGTTCACTGATCAGGGCTTACCATCAATTTACTATGGAAAAAATAGCCGATTTTGCTAGTGAACAAACAAAAATTATTCAAGATAACATGGATGTTCCTGTAACGCATAATAGTGGTTTAGTTTTTGATTTAGATAATGAAATTTTATCGGATAATATCGATTTTATTAGTTTTGATACATATGCTACATACGAAAATTATGCTGATTTTATGTTGAATAATGATCGTTGGCCTTATATCAAAAATAATTGTCGGAACTTCATGCTTCTGGAAACAAGTACATCTTATAATGGTCATACACATGATTACGGTAAGCTTCACCCGAAAGGATATGTAACTGCGGAAGCATTTGCTACGTATGCATCAGGTGCTCAAGCTTTCAGCTACTGGTTATTTAGAGGACAAAAAGCTGGATGCGAACAGCCGCACGGATCAGTTGTAAGTTCTTGGGGAGAGCCGACAGTAGGTTATGATAATGTGATTCAGACTTCTAATATGTTTAAAAATATCGAACCTCTACTTCAAAGTTCGGAACCTGTTGAGCCAGAATTCGCTATTACTTATTCAGATAGAGCACGTTCTTTTTTTGATAATGAACCTGGGGATCATTATTTATATAGAGAAATGATGTTGGATTACTATAAAAGTTTTTTGGATATGGGAATAGAAAGAAAATTGGTACCTGAAGGATATAACCTTGAAAAGTGCTCTGTTCTATTTACTCCATTTGTGCATTATATTTCGGAAGAATATTTATCAAAAATAAAAACCTTTGTAGAGAATGGTGGTATTTGGATAGCTGGTCCGATGACCGGTGATCGAACGAAAGAGCATACATGGCATACAACCCACGGACTTGGAAATTTAGGTGAACTAGCTGGTGTAGAGAATATCATTCAATTTCCAGCTACAGATAGTGGCCATGTTGGGCAGGCGTTTGACCATAATGTAGAGCTTGGTATGATGAGTACTTTCTTTACACCTAAGGATGGAACGAAAGTAAAGGGTATTGTTAGCGAGGGGCAGGCAGCTGATTATGCTTTTATAACAGAAAAAGAAATCAAGAAAGGAAAAATAGTACTTGTAGGTTCAATGCCTATGGGAGAAGAGGGTAAAGAACTATGGAAGAAATTAATAAATTATTATGGTAGTTATAAAGGTTTAAATAATGATTTGATTATTGAACCTGGCCTTGTAGTAGTACCCCGAATAAATGTTGATAATAAAAGAAAGCAATATTGGTTGGTAAACTTTACAGGTAAAATGAAGGTTTGGGAAACAAATAAACCTTTATATGAACATCTAGGCTCAAAGAAATTGAAGTCGGGAAGGTATTCTGTATCACCTTTTGGTTATATAATTTTAGAAGAATTGTAAATATTTACAGATTTGGGTGTTGATTATTAAATGGAAGAGTTTTGCCTCATTAAAGATTTTGTTTAATTAGATAGATACTGTTTTCGTATAATATTTATTTTGATAAGGGGAAAATGAAATCAACTGAGTAGATCATGAAAAAAATTTAACTAATTGCTAGTTTAGTAAATAAGTCAAATTTAATAAGTTTCTCATAATAATATAATGCAGATAAAATCATTATTCTTTCGCTTTATAGTTCATTGTTCCATAAGAGTGAAGACGAAATATTTAATTCTAACCTGAATACTTGCAACTCACATCAACATTGTTTTCTTTAATGTTACAAATATTATATTAGAAATGAGGATATCTATGAAAATCTCGAAACTAAATGTAGTGTTTTCTTTAACTATTGTATTAATTTTAGGATTAGTAAGTTTTACTACTGGAGCAGCTAGTTCCCAAAAAAAAGAGAATGAAAATGATAAATTAGTTTCACTCAAGTACGACTTTGGATCGGAATCAAGTCCGGTAGCAGATGGTTTTACAAAAGTATCAAATAAAATGATTTACTCTGAAAAGAAAGGTTATGGATTAAGTTCAGAAGTAGGATATAAAGATCGAGAAGAAGAAGAACGTCTACAACTAAGGGACTTTGTAGTTTCAAATGAAGACTATACGTTCCAAACAGATCTTCCGAATGGAACCTATAAAGTGAAAGTGAGTTCTGGCGATAAAACAGCCTCCAATGAGACTGAAGTAGTGGTTGATGGGGAAGAGATGGAAAGTACTGGGGAAGGTCAATATGACGATTTACTTAGTACTGTTAAAGTGTCTGATGGTAAAATGACATTCTCGATTTCAGGTCCGGATAAACGATTAAATACTATTGAAATTACGGAAGAGAATACAGATTCGGAACCAGTTGAAGGAGTTGAATTAACTGATAATGGTTCAAATGTAACAATGAAAAACTCAAAGATATCTATGAATGTTAATAAATCAACTGCGGAAATATCTTCATTATATGCTATAGATAGTGATAACCCCGATTTTAATCTTGTAGGTGGAGATATGGGGAGAGGATATTACTTAGCGAATTATAGTATTGGTGATGAAGATTATGAAGAAGGTATTACAGATGCAGAATTTGATATTGTTTCTGAAAGTGACGAGCGAGTTGAAATAGTAATGACAGCAGATGATCCAAATAAACTACCATTTTATGTGGAAGTGCATATGGCGCTTGAAAAAGATTCGCCAGGTTTATATTATTACACTGTTTATAAATACACTGATGATATGCCTGATGATCTTGATATCGGCCAACTTCGATACGCTATTGCGCTTGAGGATTCTTCATTTCAGTATTTTGTAGTAGATGATAATCGTGGTGTTCAAAAGCGGCCGACACAGGATGAAATGGACAACGCGAAACAACTTCAGGATACGACATTTTTACTACCAGGATCTGATTTACCTGAAGGTGATGTTTATTCCAAGTATCAAAATATTTCAAACACAGAAGGGGATAATCACGTATTTATGGCTTCTAACGGGGATCTTGGAGTATCACTGATTCAAGCAAGTAAAGAATACTTTGATGGTGGACCAACAAAGCAGGAATTAACGGTGCACGATTATTATGATGGGGAAATTCTATTGTGGCATGAACACACTGGACACTATGGAACACCAAGTATTCAACCTGAAAAGGGTTGGGAAAAAATGTATGGTCCATTTTATTTATATATAAATGAAAGTGATGGATCAGACCCTGTGGAAAATGTTGAAGAAATGTGGGAAGATTCTAAACAAGCTTCTAACAAAGAGCAAGATAAGTGGCCCTATAAATGGATAAAGAATTCTATTTATGAAGCTGATAATAGAACGAACGTTAGTGGAAACCTAGAAATTACAGATCACTCTTCACCTGAAAATGCTTGGGTCATACTATCTCCCCCAGGTGTAGATTGGCAGGAAGATACAGAAGGTTATGTTTATTCAGAGCGTGCTGATGAAAATGGTAACTTTAATATCAAAGGTGTTCGTCCAGGAAAGTATACACTAACAGCATTTACGGATGATGTAATGGGAGAATTCAAGAAAGATGGAATCACGATTGACCCTGGTGACTCTCAAGATCTCGGAACTTTAGAATGGACTCCAGAACAGTATGGGGAACAATTGTGGCAGATAGGCACTCCAAATCGGTCGTCAGAAGAATTTTATATTTATGGTGGTGAAAATGGTTTCAGGAATCATTTGACATGGTTGGAATATCCTTATGATTTTCCTGATGATGTTGATTTTGAAATTGGCAAAAGTGTTACGGATAAAGATTGGAACTATTTTCAACCTATGTATAAAACACCAGGCACAGATGAACAGCTTGATTTAAGAGGGACAGATAAAGATCAGTCACTGACAGAATGGAATATTCACTTTGACTCAGAAGGTTATGAGAATGGGGAAGGGACTCTTTCGATTGACTTGGCGAGTTCTGTATTCGCATCACTTGATGTGAAATTAAATGGCGAAACGATTTCTACTTTTGATGAAATGCCGGGGCCTCCTGGTGATAACGCAACTTATCGGCAAGGTGTCAGAGGCATTTATAGTAGTTTAGACCCTATCCAATTTGATGCGAATTTAATTAAAAAAGGAGAAAATACGATTACGCTTGTCCCGCATGATAATCCGAAGGCTCCGACTTCTGATGATTGGATGGAACCTATGGCAGGGATTATGTATGATGTTATTCGATTAGAAGTTGATGACGAAGCGGGAGAAGGTCAGGTTGGCTTGGAAGGGATGAAAAATAGTATTAATCAGTTTGCCACTGATAAAGAAATCTCTGAAGAAGCCACTGAGCATTTGTTAAAACGACAGTTGTCTGCAATTTCTCACTATGCGAATACGGGTAAGAACGATAAAGCTGTAAAACACATGAAAAATTTTAAAAAACTAATTAGTGAACAAGTTGACCGAGACGTTATATCAGAGAAAGCAGCCTTAACACTTCAAGAATATGCTGATAACTTAATTACTAAGTGGCAGGGTTAAGACTAAGTTAATTCAATATCGCCTGAATAATCGTATAAATTGAAATGTTTACTGAAGTGAAATGCATGCTGAATAATTCAATATAGTAAATCAGTATCTCGCATGAAAAAGTAATTGTTGGCTATTTGATTCAATTTTTGTAATTGCATCATTTGAGTAAAATAACAATTGAATTCGTAAATTAAGCTTTCTAGGATTGTAATGCCTGTAAATTAATGCGGCGACTCCAGCGAAAATAGTAGTCGTCGCAAAGGTATTTTAAATAAGGTCAAGGCTGAGGGCGTGCTCTCATTCAAGATTATCTTTAACAAATTATGCTGACATGACATTATTAAGCGATGTAATCGAAAAACAATACAACATAGTAGAGGGACGTGGTAATTTAATGAAAATTAAATCAAATCAAAAAGTCATTTTTATCGGTGATAGTATTACGGAAGACGGACGATTTGAGGATGCAAAAGAAATTGGAGATGGTTATGTCCGATTGATAGATGATTATATAAAGGCATGTTACCCATCCAACAATATTCAAATAGTTAATAAAGGTGTTGGTGGAAATCGTGTGACAGATTTGAAGAACCGTTGGGAAGAAGACGTGATACAACAAGCACCGGACTGGGTGTCAATTTCTATCGGTGTGAACGACGTATGGCGGCAACTGGATAATCCGAGTATCGAACAAGTTTTTCCTAGCGAATTTGAACAAGTATACAGACAGCTGTTAAGTGAGGTCAAAAATAAAACGGATGCTCAAATTATTATCATGGATCCAACTATCATAGAGGAAGATGTTAATTCGAAGGGTAATCAACTTCTTAAAGAATACGTAAACATCACAAAACAATTGAGCAATGATTTTCAAGCAATACATATTGCTATGTATGATTCATTTATTAAGTACGTTAAAGATTATCCTGAGAGGACATTGACTAATGATGGTGTACATATGAATTCATTAGGGCGGATGTTGATGGCG
>Ga0079226_10003721_pt1 | contig 11705 bp, 2 predicted proteins | sample Poulit2014_FD_76345 | JGI IMG/M metagenome (GOLD analysis project Ga0079226, IMG submission 76345) | Agricultural soil microbial communities from Georgia to study Nitrogen management - Poultry litter 2014 | ecosystem: Environmental > Terrestrial > Soil > Agricultural land | place: USA: Georgia... | reverse complement strand
CTGTGACCTTTTTTCACACGGTAGCCTTTTCTACGTTTCTTTTTGAAAACTATTACTTTGTCACCTTTTAGGTGCTCCAAGACTTTAGCTCCTACTTGAGCTCCGTCTATAGCCGGGGCGCCAACGGTTACTTCTCCACCATTATCAACTAGCAATACTTTATCAAAAGTAACAGAAGATCCTTCCTCTGATGCTAAGCGGTGAACGTATACCTTTTGGTCTTGCGCAACTTTAAATTGCTGCCCTGCTATCTCTACAATTGCGTACATAGCGTATTCATTTAATTTAGTAATATACAATCCTTGCTCTATACAAGGTATAAAATCATGCAAATATAACAAATATATCTATAGACAATAGTAATTATGGAGATTTTTATTTCTATAAAAGATTATAATTCAATTATCTGTCTAAACATAAAGCTGTGTAAGTGATTAGTTTAGCTGCTTCAACGCGAACTTAATAGCTTTTAAGTAACATAATATTAAGTGTTATTAAAAGGAAAGAGGGCAATCTATAATAGACTGCCCTCTTCTTCTAACCAATTAATTATATGTTAGTTGTTATTTTTTTACAAATCTAACTGTACCTATAACTCCGTCTACTTTAACTTTAAGTAGGTAAGTTGCAACAGTTAAGTTACTTACATCTAGACTAACTTCCGCATCGTTAAACTTCTGCGTCATTACCAGTTGTCCTAAGATATTGTACACTTGGATTTCTTCGATAACCTTAGCTGCACTTATATTTAAATTCGTGCTTGCTGGATTAGGGAAGATTTCTAGGTTAGCAAAACTAAAGTCGCCCACACTCGCAATATCTTCGGTAGTAAATGTAACTACATCAGAGAAAGCTGGTATTTCAGTACCACACTGAGAAGCAATATATACATCGTAGGATGTAAGGTGTTCTAAATCTGTTACTGTAACAGTGGTAACATCAGCAGTTACAGTTTGGACGAATACAGGTGTATCCTCCTCTTGATCTGCACCAGCTTCGAATACACCTACAGTATACCCATTAACTGCAGTATCTGTTCCTGTCCAGCTTACAACTGCAGTATCGGCAGTAATATCTGTTACTTCAACATCGGTTACAGCGTCGCACTCAGGCTCTTGTGTTCCTTCTAAGGTGGTAAAAGTACCATTGAATGCCCAATCGCTTGAAACTTCATCAGAGCAAATTGTACGTAAGTACACTGAGTATTCCGTATCAGCTTCTAAACCTGTAGCTATTAAGGATGGTGTGTCATTAACGACAGCAATCAATCCCTGATCGGCACTTTGTCCTCCTGTAGCTAATGAAATCTCCCATTGATCATCACCTTCGTTAGCAGGTGACCAAGTGATTTCTGCCTCATCTTCCGTTACATAATTCACGGTTATTCCTAATGGAGAGTCACAGTCTGTAGCGCTAGCATCACTTATTGAAATAGCATCTAAGTTCAAGCCTCTTGCATAATCAGATGTAGCTTCAAAAGCAATCACATAGCCTGTTGCGCCATTAGCTTCTGGAAGAATTAGCTCTACTTCTTCCCATTCTGTATGCTCTTCGATATATACTGCATCTGGAATCAATGTCCATTCTGTATCCGAAGCGCTTGCTTTGTAATACACTCGAAGTTGATCTATGTCACCAAGCCAATTTACATTAGCAAAATAGAACGTTAATTTTGGTGTGGTAAGTTCACTCATGTTTAGAACAGGAGAAACCAATTTAGTAGCCGAACCTGTGCTTGTATTTCTAAATTCAGCCATTAAGGATCCACTTCGTGGCTCCACTGAGCTATTCCCATTCTGACTAACTAATTTCCAATCGTTGGTTCCTGATTCATATTCTTGCGACCAACAAGAGAAATCATCAATTAATATATTACCAGCTGTACCTCCTTCGAAATCTTCGCTCCATGGTGCTACAGTAGTAGAGCATAGCGTGGCAAATGTTTCTGGACCAACCCAAGCACTTACATCGTCCTCACTACACATTGCACGTACATATACATCATACATGGTAGAGTGATCAAGATCGGTAAGGATAGTTTCAGCATCATCGTTTACAGTAACCGTAGTTCCTTCTGTTTCAACATCGAATCCTGCCTCGCCATATAGCACTTGCCATTCGGTTTCATCACCTCCAGCTGTCCAAGAAAGGCTTGCGCTAGTTGAAGTTATGTTTGTAGCAGTTAAAGCAGTTGGCTCAACACAAGATGGAGAGAGTTCTACTTCAAAATCATCTAACCAATAGTAGTAAATATTTGAATTAGAATTATGTCTTAAGGCTATATAATTATCTGGTCCTGATAAAGATACTTGATTCAGATCAAAAACATATTCATGGAAATTATTATCATCAGGATCAATTGTTTGAACAAGTTCGAACGTATTGGTATCACTTACATCACTCATTACCCCGACATCTATCGTTCCCGAACTTGTACCTTCTCTTTTTAACTTAAACGTAACGCGTAGGTTGTTAATATCCTCTCCAAATTGCGGTGATATTGCGTAGGTAGGCGTATCAACCAAGGATTGAAATCTCAAAGCATTTGGAGCACTTGGAGCATCGGACCTTGATACAATAGATGGCCAAACGTTCGTTCCACTAACATATGTTACACGTTCCCAACAATTTGGAAAAGCATCTGGGCCTGTTCCATAAGTGTCAAAATCTTCAGAATATGGTAAACTTGAAATAGTTCCACAAGCAGTTCTGAAACTCATCGGTCCTGTCATACTACTCTCATCAGTCGTACCACAAATTGCGGTAACATAAAACTCATACGCAGTATTGGTTTCCAAATCACTAATTGTTGTTTCTGGATCGTTATTCACTGCAACCGTAGTTCCTTCGGATTCTGGATCAAAGCCAGCTTCTCCATAAAGCACTTCCCATACGGTTTCATCACCTCCAGCGGTCCAAGATAGATCGGCTGAATCTGCAGTAATATTACTCGTTGTTAAATTTGATGGTTCAATACAAGATGGGACTAAACCTATTTCAAAATCATCTAACCAATAATACCAAACAGAAGAGTTTGAGTTATGTCTTAATGCAATGTGATTGTTTGCTCCTGAAAGGGAAACCTGGTTTAAATTAATAGTATATTCTTGGTGATTATTATGACCAGGGTCTATCGTTTGAACTAATTCAAACGTATTGGTATCATTTGCATCACTCATTACTCCGACATCTATCGTTCCCGAACTTATACCTTCTCTTTGTAAGGAAAAGCTAACGCGAAGATTGGTTATGTCCTCCTCAAATGCAGGTGTAATTGCATAGGTAGGGTCGTCAATTGCCGACTGAAATTTTAAAGTGTTCGCACCACTTGTAGCATTTTGCGATACAATAGATGGCCAAACATTTGCACCACTAGTGTATGTTACTCGTTCCCAGCAGTCAGGAAATCCTTCTGGTCCTGTAGGATAACTATCAAAATTTTCTGTAAATGGTAAGCTTGAAACCGTTCCACAAGCAGTTTTAAAGTTCATTGGCCCAGCAATAAGACTTTCATCGTTTGTGCCACAAATAGATGTTACATAAAATGCATAGTTAGTATTTACATCTAAATCACTAATTGTTGTTTCTGGATCGACACTTACTGTCAGCGTAGTTCCTTCGGTTTCTGGATCAAAGCCAGCTTCTCCATAAAGCACTTCCCACACTGTTTCATCACCTCCAGCAGTCCATGATAGATCGGCTGAATCAGTTGTGATATTAGTTGCTAGTAAATCGGTAGGTGCTGGACAAGTTGGAGGATCTACTACATTTAAAGTAAAGTCGACTGTAGTCCCATAAGTTTGATCATTACAGCTAAAGTCATCCCCATCGGAAACAATATCTCCATAAAAATCATAAGCACCACGTACACGTAGTCGATATTCTCCATTATTAATATCAGCTGGCACAGAAGCATTGAATGATTGAGGTGAAACCCCATTACTCAATGCTATTTGTTCATCTTGGTTATTTTCACCACCGAAATTCCCATCTTGATTCCAATCAACCCATACTCCCATAGTTTGTGTACCACCTATATACGCAGTATTTAGAATGAATTGTTGACCTGGATAAACTGTTAAAGTTAATCCTGTTTCATCTATATAATCAGTAATATAAGAATCTGCAGTATAGTTAATATTCATTAATGCACTTTCGGATGAAACCATACTAACATAATCACTATTCCAAGCAGATGTAGATTCTGGTTCACAATAGTTTTGCGCTACTGCCTGCCATGAAAAGGCGGAGATCAAAAGCGCAATAAATAAAAATGTAGTTTTCTTCATAATTTCTTGAAATTTTTAATTATTCTGTTTTTACGTTAATCTAGTTAACTAATTATTTGAGATTAAAAATCTTTGGAAATCATAGTAATTCCTATGGGTAAACTTTAACTATACCAGCAAGATTCAATCATGATATCCAAAATTTTTCCTAAAACTACGAAAACAATTACTCACCACACAAAGTTTATTCTATAATATTAAATAATCTGATATGTGATAGAAATGAATATTTAGCAATACAGATGTACACTCATTAAAACAAGCTGTTTGCTAAAGTCAATTATTTAAGAAAAACAAAGCGCTTTCCTTAAGCTTATTTTTTTATACTCCAAGATCAATTCAACCAGTTATTTACCCTGACCTTTCACTAAATTATATGTTATTATTTCTAAGCTCTCTCACAAGGATGGTGTTGAGGTAATTTTGATAGTAAAAGTATCTTTCATCTATATTTTACCATTTGTCACAATATTTATATATCTGGATTAAAGCCTTCATTCTGGAGTGTTATCTCTATAGTTTATAATGGGCTCCTAGCGAATAATAAAAGGGCTGCTCCGAAGCGGAGCAGCCCTTTAAGTTTTAAATGACTATTATTTTATTCTATAACTTACTTTTTAAGAACCTTAAAGTTCTCTACGTGTCCGTTCTCGAACGTTGCACGGAAAATATAAGTTCCTGTAGGAAGGGAATTTGCATCTACTTTCCCATTATTGAAGTGTTTGTTACTTAGCACTTGCTGTCCTAATAAGTTATATACCGAAACAGATTCGATGCTTTCATTAGCTGAAATAAATAGTACATCTGTCATTGGATTCGGATAGTATTTGAAATCCGATATCTTATGGTCGTCTATGCTCAACGTCTCATCTACTGTTACAGTATAGTCTTCTGTTTCACCAAAAATTTGTGACTCATCACAGGACATGTCCCAAGTAGCAGATTCCTCTCCAACTGCAGCAACTCGAACCCTCATTCTATAGCTTCCATCTGTTACATCAGCAGGAATAGCGATATTTCCAGTTAAGGTCTGATTACTTCCAGTACCGATATAGAAGAATTCATCTTCATCGAATACTTCATCATCATTAAAGTCGATCCAAACGGACACAGACTCAAAACCATAGCCATCGCCTACAGTAACAGAGATTGGATAGGTATTACCAGGTCCAACAGTAGCTACCATATCGGTATAATCACCATATCCGTCTGGGCTGCATTCTGTAGTATTGTCAATCTCTAAGAAAGTTACATTGGTGATTACGTCACCTTCAGAACAGTCTAATAGAGGTGTACAATATCCTTCTTCCTCTTCTCCAATAATTGTTAATGTATAGTCTTCAAACTCTCCATAAGTAAATCCTGTTTCACAAGGATCTACATCTCCTGTTGTACTTAGCCAGTGGCTTACAATTCGCATTCTAGTAGTACCTGGCATGACATCTTCTGGGATGTTTATTGAACCAGAGTGAGAACTTCCATAGCCATCACTATTGTAGGCTACTTCCTCGACAGGATCAAATGTTCCATCATTATTCCAGTCGATCCAAATTCTAAATCCTGCAGTTCCTCCAACGATGTCAACTTCAAAGTTCACTTCCTGGCCTGGCTCTGATTCAAGAATCATATCTGTATAGTCGCCATAGCCTCCTGCTGAGAAGCCACTATTTAGATTTGAGATGTTTTGAGTGCCGCCTGTTGTTGAGAAGTTATCGATGTAGCGACCATCGTTTGTTCCTTCTGGTGTACAATATAATGGAGCATCTGTTGTTGTAAATGTTGCCACTTCAGAGTAGGAAGATTCTTCTGAGAAGGTACAAGTTACTTTCAATCTCCACTCAACAACACTATCGCTTTCAGCTGGTGCTGTTGCAACAAAAGATTCGTAGCTATCTTCAGCACTTCCTTCATCTACCCACTCATCATCATCGGTATTTGATTGCCATTGATAAGTCAATCCATTTCCGGTAGAATAGCCTGTGGCAGACACTGTATAGGTAGAGTTAACAGCTCCTACTTCAGGATCTACAGTTGCGATCCCTGCATCTGGTGTTCCTTCACAGTCGGTTGCTTCAGCTATGATAAAGGTATAGTCTTCAAACTCTCCATAAGTAAATCCTGTTTCACAAGGATCTACATCTCCTGTTGTACTTAGCCAGTGACTTACAATTCGCATTCTAGTTGTACCTGGCATGGCATCTTCTGGGATGTTTATTAAACCAGAGTGAGAATTTCCATATCCATCACTATTGTAGGCTACTTCCTCGACAGGATCAAATGTTCCATCATTATTCCAGTCGATCCAAATTCTAAATCCTGCAGTTCCTCCAACGATGTCAACTTCAAAATTCACTTCTTGACCTGGCTCTGTTTCAAGAATCATATCTGTATAGTCGCCATAGCCTCCTTCTGAGAAGCCACTATTTAGATTTGAGATGTTTTGAGTGCCGCCTGTTGTTGAGAAGTTATCGATGTAACGACCATCGTTTGTTCCTTCTGGTATACAATAGCATTCGGTAGCATTTGGATTGACACTGACTTGAATAACATCCGATTCATCGCTTTCTTCACTAATTGTACAAGTAACAACATAGCGGTAATCCGTAGCTTCCGCAATACCTTCTTGGACTGATAAAACTTCTGAGTTAGCACCATCTATTGCTGTCCAATCGTCAGCGCTAGCAGGTGAAGATTGCCAGGTTCTTTCCAAACCATCGGCTGGCTCCGTAGATCCTGTAACACTAATTGTAAACGCCGTGTTGGCACAAACTTCCATGTCGCTTACTTCTGGAGTACCTGCAACAGCTTCTGAACATTCATCTAGTGCAATAATTTCTATAGTATAATCCTCTGCTTCTCCCCAACTTGCACTATCACATGCATCAAAAGTTGGATTGGTCGAACCATAGCCCATCCTCACTCGCATTCTTAAGTTACCAGGACTAGCGTTTTCTGGTACCGTAAACTCAAATGTTCCCGTACCTCCTGGCAATCCATTTCCAGCACTATTGGCAATTTCCTCTTCTTCAGAAAATGAACCATCCTGGTTATAGTCTATCCAAGCACGAACTTGCTCATAGGTAGGCAAACTATAGTCTGTGGTAACACTCAAGGTATAGGTACTTCCTGGTGCTAAATCAGCTGGAGTTAAATTAGTATAATCTCCATAGCCTCCTTCACTACATCCACTATCATTATTTATAGATTCTGTTTCACCGTTTAATGTAACGTTGGTAATAGTGTCCCCCCCATCGCATCCTGTGGTGTAAACTGGTGTACAATAGCATTCTTCTGGAGAATTGATTGTAAATGAAACTGAATCCGTTTCATCGGTCATTTCACTTGCTTCACACTCCACGGTGAATCGATAAGCTGTGGCTTCGGTTATCCCTTCAGCAATGGTTAAAATAGGTGAAGTGGCCCCTTCAATGTCAACCCAAGTATCACCTTGATCGTCACTTTCTTGCCACTGATAGTTTAAAACTACGCCACTTGTATAACCAGTTACAGTCAAGGTAAAGCCATCACCGCTACAAACGCTTCTCACGGCATCCCCTTCGATTTCGCCTGCCATTGGTTGTCCACTACAGTCTTCTAAAGTACACACGCCTTCCACCATCATGATTCCTTCTATGGGGGAGCCGTTGCTATCAACGTATTCTGCCCAAACTCCTTCTGATACAAGAAATTGCCAAGATGGGTTGGTTTCTGCCCCTTCTGGATATTGATAAGAATTCCAATAGGTAAAATCTTCTGTAGTAGAAAGTTCAGAACCGATAGCTAACCAATAGAATTCCGCTTCATCCGATGTGTTAATCAGCTCTTCGGGGGTGTCAAAAGTTAATTGTACTTCATAAATCGGATAGGTTGAAAACATTTCTCCTGTATCTACAAAAGTCATATTAGTACTATCAAAAACAAAGCTTGCTCCTGTTGATGTACCAACACCTCCGCTACCGTCATCTTCATGTATATCTAGGTTAAATCCAGAAGGCTCTCCGCCCAAAGCAATAAATTCAAAAGTGATGGTCTCGATGCTAAAGCTTCCATTCGCTTCGACTCTAACGTCATTGGCCACCATATTCCCGCCGCTAAAGCCAACACCTACCGCCGATGGGCCGTCGAAATCCTGAGCGCAATCCACTTCTACTATGCTTCCGTTTCCTCCGCCATCATCGGGCGCTGCTGTCCAAGAAATATTATCTATTACTGAATGTCTATTCCCTGTAGTTGTCCCAACATTTTTTATTTTTAATGTTACCTCTCCCTCTAAATTTACCGACTCTGTGAAGGTATATATTTCTGTTTGTTCTCCGCTTCCTTCGCCAAATTCTGGCGTAGTTGCTAACTGATTGCCATTGACTAGTAATTCTAATTGGCGGATTGAGCCACCGGTGTAAGCTTTTCTGTATTCGAAGCTAATACTTCCAACGCCATCAGGAACTGTCCACTCTAAATAACTATCTGAAGCTCTACGCAACAACAAGCCTTCTCCATCTATAGGATAATCTGCTTGATTTCTAGATTCAGCATAGGTAAAAGTCAATCCAGACTCGCCGATAAAAGTTCCATCGGAATAACTCCCTGGAAGGTCGGCATTTTCGAAATTTTCATTTCCTTGTGCAAAGCCAATCATAGTTAGGAGGACTGCGCAAAGAAGAGTAGTAATTTTTCTCATGATTAATTAAATTTAAACTGGTTAGTCGATAACGATAGTTAACTACAAAACAGCCGCTATCTCAATATATTTTCATAATATTCAGATAAATAACATGAATATTTATATAAAGATATCAAATTCTTTACAAATACACAATCACCTAATAGCTTTTTACAAGCAACAAAATAGTAGCTGATAGCATCGATGCAAATTCCCTAATTTGCTTTTTTATCTGCAAAACTCATATAAGAAAGAAAAGCCTTTGTTACTGCGGGTTAACCTAGAATTAGAGAGTCTTATTTTTGGGGACAAAATGGTAGTCGAACTTAGTCGGTATGTTTCTTAATGGCTTTTTCTATGAATATTTCGGGTAAACCCTTGAGCTACGACCACAAATTATTATGGATTTAAAAATAAAGAGGGCGGCTCCTCAAATTGGAACCGCCCTCATTAATTTAATTAGCTTAGTCAGCCTAGGGAATTATTTCTTTACAAATCGTAGCGTTCCCATAACTCCGTCTACTTGTACTCTAAGTACGTAGGTAGCGGTTGATAAGCTACTCACATCTAAGGTAACCTCAGCAGCGTTAAATTTCTGCGTCATAACTAGCTGGCCTAAGACGTTATACACTTGGATTTCTTCTATAACCCTTGTAGCGCTTATATATAAGTCATTTACAGCTGGGTTAGGGAATACTTCTAAGCTTCCAAAATCAAAGTCGCCTACACTAGTGGTTGCTTCGGTAGTGAACGTCACTACGTCGGAGGTAACCGTATTTGGGATACCACAACCTGAGGTTATATATAGATCGTAGGTAGTATCTGGCGTTAGCTCTGTAATGTTTGCGCTAGTTTCTCCAGCACCAACTGTTACAGCAAACACGGTATCGTCGGTAGTTGTATCGGCACCTTCTAGGTACACTTCCACTAAATAACCATCGATTGCGAATCCTGTAGCCGTCCAGGTGACCGTAGCAGAGGTTGCATCTATATCGATTACTTCGATATCGGTTACCGCCTCACATACAATTTCTCCTGTAGTGAACCTTACTGGCTCTGAAGTTATTGTATTCGGTGCTCCACAACCTGATGTTACATAAACATCGTAGGTAGTTTCTGGACTTAGCTCTTCTATCATAGCACTAGTTGCAGTTGATCCAACAGTTACAGAGTATTCTGCATCGTTTACGGTTGTATCGGCACCTGCTATGTACACTTCAACGATATATCCGTCGATTGCGAAACCTGTAGTCGTCCAAGTAACCATTGCAGTGGTTGCAGTAATATCGGTTACTTCGATATCTGTAGCTGCTTCACAAATGGTTTCTTCTGTAGTAAAGCTTACCGCATCTGAATCTACCATTAGCTCACCACAATCGGAGGTAACCACTACATCGTAGGTTGTGTTTGGCGTTAATCCTGTTATTCCAACAGAAGTTTCCCAAGCATTAGCCATTTCGGTCGTAACTAGGTCGGTTGTACCGGCTTCGTATACGTTTACTTCGTAGCCTTCGCTTGCGGTAGCAGATCCTGTCCAAGTTACCGTAGCCGTAGTTTCTGTAATATCAGTTACCACTATATCGGTTACCGCATCACATGATAGGGTAGTAAAGGTAAATGCATCTGAATCTACCATTACTTCACCACAATCGGAGGTCACTACTACTTCGTATTCTGTAGCTGGATCCAATCCAGTTAAGTCGAAGCTAGTTGCACCTACAACTGTATCGGATGATACTTCTGTACCCTCTTCTGTAACAGTTACTATATACTCCTCTGCTGTTGCAGAAGCTGTCCAAATTACTGTAGCAGTAGTTTGAGTAATATCGTACACCGCTATAGTAGCTGCGTCACAAGACATGGTTGTAAAGCTAACCGAAGCTGCGTCTACTGTGACATCACCACAATCGGAAGTTACTACTACATCGTAGGCAGTAGCTGTATCCAATCCTGTTAAGTCAACAGAAGTTTCACCAGCGTCAGCTGTCTCTGTAGCTACAAGGTTGGTTGTACCAGCCTCGAATACGTTTACTTCGTAACCATCGCTTGCCGTAGCAGATCCTGTCCAAGTTACTGTAGCCGTAGTCTGAGTGATATCAGATACCACTATATCGGTTACTACATCACATGCTAGTGTTGAGAATGTTACTGCTATAGCATCCATAGTAGCATCACCACAATCGGAGGTTACTACTACATCGTAAGCTGTGTCTGCAGTTAATCCTGTTAAGTCAACAGAAGCTTCACCTGCAGCAGCAGTTTCCGTAGTTACAAGGTTGGTGGTACCAGCCTCGTATATGTTTACTTCGTAGCCGTCGCTTGCCGTAGCAGAAGCTGTCCAACTAACTGTAGCTGAAGTCAACGTGATATCTGAAATCACAACGTCAGTTACTGCATCACAAGAATCTGTAGTAAAGCTAACTGGAGCTGAATCCACCGTCATGTCACCACAATCGGAAGTTACTACTACATCGTAGGCAGTAGCTGCATCCAATCCTGTTAAGTCAACAGAAGTTTCACCTGCAGCAGCAGTTTCCGTAGTTACAAGGTTGGTTGTACCCGCCTCGTATACGTTTACTTCGTAGCCATCGCTAGCCGTAGCAGAAGCTGTCCAACTTACCGTAGCTGAAGTCAACGTAATATCTGAAATCGCAACGTCAGTTACTGCATCACAAGAATCCGTGGTAAAGCTAACTGGAGCTGAATCCACCGTCATGTCACCACAATCGGAAGTTACTACTACATCGTAAGCTGTG
>Ga0079226_10003720_pt1 | contig 11706 bp, 12 predicted proteins | sample Poulit2014_FD_76345 | JGI IMG/M metagenome (GOLD analysis project Ga0079226, IMG submission 76345) | Agricultural soil microbial communities from Georgia to study Nitrogen management - Poultry litter 2014 | ecosystem: Environmental > Terrestrial > Soil > Agricultural land | place: USA: Georgia... | reverse complement strand
TTGTTTAGTTTAGTGTTGACATTCCATGCTGCCTATGGACGTAGTTAGTGCGTTGACGCTGATGATATCCCTTGGGATGTTAGTAGCGTTCATCGTATCTGATAAAAACCATAAAAAATAATCCCTCGTGCACTTTAACAGGTAAGTGAGGGATTATTCTTCTTGCTACCGACCCCTCTTGTTGGGGTTCAGTCTATTGAGGCCGTTTCATGTTGACGCATGGAACGGCCTTTTGTATCTAAGAATATTATAACATAAAAATAATAATTTTGAGAGATTTAGTTGAGTTATTCTGTATCTTTAGATGCTTAAACGAACATAAATCCTCCGGAAAAAGTTAAAAGCGGACTACTTTTTATCTATTTGGATAATTGAATTACGTTTAAAAAAGATTTAATTTTTTCACTATACGGCAAATCTGGTTCGACTATTCTTTCTATATTTTCATTTAAATGGTTGGCTGGTGTTTAAATAGAAAACTCAAGGTTTTTATGATATCAGCACCTTCTTTCCCAGGTGCTAATTTTTTAAAAAGGGTTATACAGTGATTGTCGTTATTTTATGCTTCCTGTTTGTACTTGTAAATCATTTTCAGTAAGTTCGGGGTTAAACCTTTTATCCCAAGTATATTTTATTGCAAACTGTTCCCGAGGATAAAAAACATAATACACTTTGCAATGGTTTTTTCGATAAAAATTATGGGATGGTTCAAAAATTTGCGTATCTATGGCTATGGTTTGGGTATGGAAGACTCGATGAGATAGCGAAGAAAGGTCTACCTTTTTAATGATTCTCAGAACGTACTTATCTCTATTTTTATGTATGCAGTCAAGTTCATGTTGTAAGCCGATAATGAGAGAAACCATTATTACTATGAAAAATATAAAAGACCAAAAGATCATTTTACTATTGCCAAGTTTCCAAAAGTATCCTAAAGCTATGCCAGTGCCTAAAAGCACACCTGAAAATATAACAATGCTTAAAGCCCAACGTAGACTTTTTTTATTAGATTTTTTTCGAGAAGTAAAATATAGATATTGAGCAAGACCTATTAAGAATAAAAGTAGTGTTATCAATAGCGCAAAAGAAGCTAGTTCTGTTTTAAAAGTAGCGTTCGTATCTTTTAGAAAGACTGAATAAAAACGGTAACCGAGCAAAGATGAAGAAACAGTTATCATTATACCCAACCCACTATTCTTAATAAGATAATCTAAAAATAATGTTATTGATGATTTAAATAACCTCTCTATAGGGCTCTTAATCGTAATTTTCATAACAAAAGAAAAAACTGAAATTATAATTGATAAAAATGAAATGAAAGAAGCTAGATTAGAATCGCCTATTATTTTCAACATGTTTTCTACAGAATTTATAATTTCTAAAACCCTCCTTAGTCTATTTTTCAATACAATATGTTAATCTATAAAATGTTTATTGACCATTTTCTTATAGATAGCCTTGTGGGTCAATTTTTTCGGTAAATATTATGAGTAAAAAGAAAAGAAATTAGAAAATATGCAATTTTTAGTATAAAGTATTGACTATTAATTATTTGAGAGATAGAATATAGAAAACATTGTCATAACAAAGTAGTTATTTATCATAACTAAATTAGATAAGGATGATTATATGAAAAGTTCCTTAAACGTTTATATTTTTGAAGAAATAATAAAAAAAATAAAATCAGGATATTACGAAATCGGCGATAAAATTCCGACGGAAAATGAGATGGAAAAAATTTATGGGGTAAGCAGATCCCCAATAAGACAAGCTCTAGGACTTTTACAATCCGAAGGATATATTCAAAGAAATCCAGGAATAGGCAGTGTTATTGTTAATAACAATGAAAGCGCCCCCATACCTTCTTCGGGTGGGTTCCGTTGGAATTTAAATAAAAAATGGAAAGATTTAAATTGTAAAACTATAAGTGTAGAAAAAATCATCTCAGATGATGAGGACATCTTAACTAAATTAAGTAAAGAAGGTGATATTGTTATACAAATTAAACGTGTGAGATCGGAAGCACTGAAACCTATATTTTTACTTACTAACTATTATAAAGAAAAAGACGTAGATATAAATGTAATTAAAGAAGCCGGTGATATAGTTAATATGCGAAATTTCGCGAAGAAAAAATTAGGTTTAAAAGTATCTTATGCAAATGAAGAAATAAAGGCTATAAAAGCAACCAAAGAAATCAGTTATTATTTACAAGTAGAAGTTGGACACCCCCTCCTACAAATAAAAAGAGTATCTTATGATTTTAACTACAATCCTGTTGAATATGTCGTTTATCATGTTGATTCTACGAATTGGCCCTATATGGTCATATACGACGAAGCGCAAAATTAAAATATAAGGAGTGAGGATAAAATGAAAAGAAAAGACATAATGTTACCCTTACGATATTTAATGGGGATTTTTATGGTAATAATAGTGACAGTAACTCTTATGCAAGTAGGGGCGCGATTTGTATTAAATAACCCACTTGTTTGGAGCGATGAATTAGCCAGATTTCTATTAATATGGATGGTTTTTTTAGGCGCTTCTATAGTCTCATATGATGATAAACATATGGCTGTTGATTTGTTTCAAGAAAAGATGTCCCCAATAATGAAGTTGTGTTTTAATTTATTTCTGCGAATTTTAATAATAGGATTTCTAATTGTTACTATTTATTCTTCAATTGAACTTGTAGAAGCTTCGCATTACACAAAGTCTGGAGCACTAAAAATACCCTTTTCTTATTGGCGTGTATCTGCAGCAATTGGAAGTGTATTAATGATATTTTCTACTCTTTTAAGGTCTATATATGATGTGATTGATTATAAAAATGGAGTGTATCCAAATAATAATAAGACAGAGGAGGGACCAAAATGATTATTTTTGTAATACTCTTGATGATAGCTTTAATTATAATGGGTTTGCCAGTAGCTTTTTCTATAGGTATAGCTTCTTTAGTGTATTTGTTTTCTGAAGGCGTAAGTCTTGGTATGATAGCGCAAAGCTTAGTCAGGGGAGTTGACTCTTTTACGATGCTTGCAGTACCATTCTTTCTTCTATTAGGAGAATTAATGAACTCAGGAGGGATTACTAATAGAATAATTAGAATGGCAAGAGTTTTGGTTGGTCATTTTAAAGGTGGTTTGGCACAAGTAAATAACGTAGCAAGTATTTTGTTTTCTGGGATATCTGGATCTGCTACCGCTGATACAGTTGCTCTAGGGTCAGTATTGATTCCAGCAATGGAAAAAGAAGGTTATGACACAAAGTTTTCAGCGGCTATTACAGCTGCCTCATCAATTGTTGGACCAATTATTCCACCGAGTATAACTTTAATAATATTTGGAATAGTAACAGAACAACCTATAGGTCCATTATTAATCGCAGGGATTATTCCAGGCCTATTAACAGGCTTATCACTAATGGTCTATACGTATTTTATTTCGAAAAAAAGAGATTATCCAAGTAACCCAAGAGCAGATTTTAAAGAAGCAAGAGGAGCCTTTTCTAGTGGGATTCCAGCATTATTACTACCTATAATTGTTGTAGTGGGAATTATAAGTGGAGTATTTACTCCTACAGAATCTGCAGCAGTTGCAGCTTTTTATGGCTTTATTATTTCTTTTTTCTTTTACAAAAATATTAGTTTACGATCATTGGGACGTACTTTAATGAAATCAGGATACGAATCTGCAAGGATATTATTTATATTAGCTACAGCTACCATATTTGCTTGGGTTGTAACCAAGTCAAGAATATCTGATGTTATTGGAGATTTCATTTTTAGTTTTTCAACTAATCCAACAATTGTCATAACTTTAATTGTTATTTTCTTAGTAATTATTGGATTATTTATGTTACCTTCCGAAGCTATTATAGTTTTTGCTCCAATTTTAACACCTATAGTTATGGATATAGGTATTGATCCAATACATTTTGGGGTATTGATGGTTTTAACATTAACAGTAGGTGGGGCAACTCCGCCAGTAGGCATTATGTTATATATAGTAGCAGATATTGCGCAAATATCTTTTCAAAAATTAGTAAAAGAGATGCTCCCTTTGTACATACCATTGGCAGCTGCAATATTATTAACAGCTTATATTCCAAAATTAAGTTTAATAATAGTAGAAATGTTTTTCTAGGTTTATAAATACTTTTAAAAGAGAGGAAAATTATTATGGAAAAAAAAGCATTGCATCACATGACTTGGAAAGAAGCAGAAAAATCTTTTCAAGAAGATCCCGTAGTTCTTATACCACTAGGTTCTATGGAAGAACATGGACCACATTCAATAACTGGAGACTTTCTAGCCGCCACTGAAATTGCTGAAAGAATTACTGATAAAACTCATTCCTTATATACACCTACCGTACCTTTTGGTAATTCTGAATATTTCCGCGGTTATCCTGGAACAATATCTTTGTCTCAAGAAACAGTAATAATGATTTTAGAAGATATGTGTACTAGCTTAATAGAACATGGTATTAATCGAATAATTTTTCTGAATGGTCATGCTGGAAATAAATCGGCACTAGATGTTGTTGCACGTAAAGTAAAGAGAGAAAAAGGCTTAATAATTACAGCTATTAATTTATGGCAAATGTTAAATGTGGAACAAAAGGAAGTAATATACAAAGAAAATGACCCTTCAGGGCATGGAGGGGAGCCGTTAACATCAGTTATGTCTTATTTATATCCAGAGAATATGCGAATGGATTTATTACCTGAGAAATGGGAAGTTGAAAAAAATTATCAATCTTTCTCTCTGGACAATTTAAACGAAATAAACATAAATGGTTCACAAGCAAATATTTATTTAAATATGGAAGAAATTTCAAAAGAGGGTATTCTTGGCAATCCTAAGAATGCTTCAGCAGAAAGAGGGGAAAAAATTATAGAAGCTTTAACTGTATACGGTATCGAATTAGTAGAACAAATGCAAAAAATGCAAATAAATATAAAAGGAGAAGAAAAATGAAAAAACTAATATTTATATCTTTTATCTCTCTATTGTCATTAATTCTATTTTCTGCGTGCTCCAATTCATCAGATAACGATGGAGGAGAAGAATTTTCCATTGATTATAGTACATGGGCTAATCCAGGAGAACCAGCTTATGAGGGTATGGAAAAATTTAAAGAAATAGTAGAAGATGAGACAGATGGAAACGTAGAAGTTAAGTTATTTCCAGGAAACGAACTAGGCGCAACGGAAGAACAAGAAGAACAAGTGAAATTAGGAACCATTGAAATGATGTCTAGTGGAAATCCAGGTTTAGATGAAATGGAATATCTTTCTCTACCTTATTTAATGAGCAGTAACGAGCATTGGCAAAATGTGTTAGACTCTGATTTAGGCAAAGAATGGAATGATAAACTAATTAACGAAATGAACATTTTAAATATAGGAACTTTACCGAGAGGTCCAAGGGTTATTTCTTCAAATGATGAGATAAACAAACCAGAAGATTTAAAAGGATTTAAAATTAGAGCTCCTGAAAGAGATTATTATGTAAAAACTTTTGAAGCTCTTGGAGCAAATCCAACACCGATGGATTTTGGAGAAGTGTATAGCGGCTTAGAAACTGGGGTAGTAGATGGACAAGAAAATCCTTTAGAAACCTTTTACTCTGCAGGATTCCAAGAAGTACAAGATTATGTAATTAATTCAAATCACATGTATAAACCAGCTTTTGTGAACATTAACAATGATTTTTTCGAAGGATTGCCTGAAGAATATCAAGACATTATTTTAGATGCAGCTGAAGAGTCACAAGATTATGCTACTGATTTATTGGATGAGAGTGAAGACGAGATGATTGAAGAATTAGAAGATGAGGGAGTTACTTTTATAGATCCAGATAGAGATGCTTTTGAAGAAGCTACACAACCAGTGCGAGATTCTCTTGGAGAAGAAATATGGGGGAAAGAAGATTATGAAAAGGTGGTAGAACTTGGAAAAGAAGAATTAGATTAAATAGTAGAAAAGATTAAATACTGGAAATAGTTATCCTAATCGTTGGAATTTCATTTAATAATGAGGAGATAAATATGAATATTATAGAAGAAAAAGTTACTGAAATAGAGGAAGAAATCATTGAAATACGTAGGGAAATTCATGCCAATCCGGAACTTGGTTTTCAAGAATTTAATACTACTAATTTAATATATAACACATTAAAAGATACAGAAATTAGATTAGAGATATGCGAAGGTGGAACAGGCGTTATAGGTGTTTTAGAAGGAGAAACTGAAGGTCGTGTATTAGGGATTAGAGCCGACATTGATGCTTTACCTATTTTTGAAGAAACTGGTTTGACATTTTCATCAAAAACTGAAGGGAAAATGCATGCTTGTGGGCATGACATTCATACTTCAGTTTTATTAGGAACAGCATTAACTTTAAATAAATTAAGAAAACAAATAAAAGGTACTATAAAATTTATTTTCCAGCCAGCAGAGGAGACGTTAGGCGGAGCACAATTTATGATTGAGCAGCATGCTTTAAAAAATCCAGATGTAGATCATTTAATTTGTTTGCACACATGGCCTTTTACAGATGTTGGAAAGATAGGAATTCGTCATAATACTATTATGGCCTCAACTAATGAATTTGATATAAAAGTCATGGGTGATAGTGGACATGCTGCTCACCCTCATAAAAGTATAGATCCCATTCCTGTGGCAACTCAGATAGTCGATGGATTACAGCAAATTGTGTCTAGAAAATTACCTCCTTTAGAATCTGCTGTTGTAACAGTTGCACAAATTCATGGGGGGACAGCAAATAATGTAATAGCTAAAGAAGTAACTATCTCAGGAACTGTTAGAACTTTACAAACTGAAATAAGTGATAAAATTAAATCCCATTTAAAAGCTATATCTAAAAATATCGCTGAAGCTTATGGAGCTCAAGCTACAATTAATTTTAATCCTGGAACACCTCCTGTTATTAATGATGACTTTTTAGTTGATTTAATGGAACACACTATTAAGACTAACTTGGGGGAAGATTCTTTAGAATATCTATCTACTCCTTCTTTAGGAGGAGAAGACTTCTCTTTCTATCTGAACGAAGTGAAGGGGATGCTATTTAGGTTAGGAACAGGAAATGAACTTGACGAGAGTCGAAAAGGATTGCATAACCCTAAAATTATATTTGATGAAAAGTCAATTCCAACAGGTATTAAAGCATTGTCTCATTTTGCAGTTAACTATTTTGATAAACAATAGTAAATAAAAATTTTCAAAGTGTAATCTAGAACTTTCCTATAGGGAAGTTCTAGATAATAGAATAAATATAAAGAATCAGTGTTATTATCTTAGAGCATTTTATTCATAATGTAAGTGACATGTATATATTTATTATTTAGCTATTGTTGTTTTAATTTTAATAATCGAATTATAGTTTGAAGTTAATTTCAAAATATTATGTATTACTAAATTTAAAATTCTATAATCAAAATAAATTGATAATTCTGAATTTTATATTTTTATTAAAAGAGGTGAAAGAATGAATAGACCTAAAAAAAAGAAATTGCAAATGCCTGATACGTATCTTATTTTATTCATTTTAATTGTTTGTTCTGCTATCGCAACATATATTATTCCTTCTGGGGAATTTGAACGAATAGAAGAAGAAGGAATTACCAAAGTAATTCCAGGTACTTATTCAGGAGTTGAATCTTCCCCAGCAAATTTAATGGATTTTTTTCTTTCATTTCAAAACGGGATGGTAGAGGCAGCATCCCTTATTTTTTTAGTTCTTTTCACTGGTGGCGCTTTTGCGGTAATTGAAGCATCAGGAGCAATTAATGCAGGTATTAAAGCTGCCATTGATAAAACAAGAAATAAAAAAGTAATTCTTATTATTGTCGTAACAGCACTATTTTCATTAGGTGGTTCAGTTGGTATTGTAGCAAATTCAGTTATTGCTTTTGTACCCATAGGTATTATGCTTGCAAGAGCAATGAAACTCGATGCTCTTATAGGAGTTTCTATTATTTATTTAGGGGCTTATGCAGGTTTTAATGCAGGGTTTATGAACCCTTTCACACTAGGTATTGCGCAACAAATTGCAGAATTACCGCTTTATTCAGGAATTACTTTTCGAATAATTTTGTACATTGTGATAGTTGCTGTAACTATTATTTATATAAGTTGGTACACTAAAAAAATTATTAAGGATCCGTCTCAAAGCATTATGGGTGAGCATCGTTTTCAAAACAGCGAAAATGAAAGCTCAGATAATAATTTAGAAAGTACAAAATTTACTCTCACACATAAAATAATACTTATCTTTTTTGCGTTTTGCCTTGTTTTTTATATTTACGGAACACGTCAGTTCGATTGGGAAGTAGACGAGATGTCCGCTATGTTTGTCGCTATAGCCATTGGAGCAGGTATTATTGCAAGGATGGGCGGAAATGAAATTATTAGACACTTTATGAAAGGGGCGCAGAATCTTGTGTATGGAGCACTAATTGTAGGAGTAGCAAGAGCAATCGTTGTTGTTCTTGAAGATGGATTAATCCTTGATACAATTGTTCAAGGAATGGCTGTTGCTCTCGAAAGTTCGACACCTATAGTCGGTGCTATTGGAATGTTTATAGGTAACGCATTCTTTAATATTCTCGTACCATCTGGAAGTGGTCAAGCAGCTGTAGCTATGCCTATATTAACACCGCTTGCAGATATGTTAAATATTCCACGCCAAGTTGCTGTGCAAGCCTTTCAATTAGGGGATGGTTTTTCAAATAGTATCATCCCAACCTCGGGCGTTTTAATGGCAAGTTTAGCTGTTGGAGGAGTCCCATATACGAAATGGTTTAGATTTATGTGGCCGTTAATGACTATCTGGATTGCTATTGGATGCATAGCAGCCGCCTTAGGTGTGATTATTAATTGGGGGCCATTTTAATGACATAAAAGCGAGGGACAGTACGTCTCTCGCTTTTATGTTTATTGACTATAAGATTTCATATAATTTAGCACAGTTTTTCCAAGCACTTTTGCTGCAATTAACAGAGCTCGTTCATCAATATCAAACTTTGGGTGATGATGATATTTTTTATCTTCCCATTTAGGATTTTCTGCTCCAGTGTTAATATAAGTTCCTTTCACATGTTGTAAATAATAGGCATAATCTTCTCCGCCCATCATTGGTTTTGCTTCTACTACTTCTTCTACTCCGGGGACATCCTGTGCATTTTCTGCGAGAAACATAGTCTCCTCCGCGTGATTTATGAGAGCAGGATAGCCTCTATCATAAGTTAATTCATAATTGACTCCTCCAGCAATACAAGTTCCACGCACAATTTGTTCTATTTCATTCTCAATATAATCTCGAATTTTTTCGTCGAATGTTCGAACGGTTCCAGACAAAACAGCTGAATCTGCGATAACATTAAAAGGATTTTTTGCTTCAAAAGATCCTACAGACACAACAGCATTGTCTAATGGATCAATTCCTCTACTAACAATTTTTTGTAAGTTACTTACAATTTCGCTGCCAATTAATATGCTATCTTTTGCTTGATGTGGGCGTGCGCCGTGTCCTCCTTTTCCTTTAATATTAACTTGAAAACTATCTGCTGCTGCCATAAACGGTCCGCTACAATAACGGATCATTCCTAGCGGGAAGTCTGACTTTAAATGAGTTCCAAAAATAACATCAACACCTTCTAAGCATCCAGCTTCAATCATGGGTTTAGCTCCTCCAGGAACTTTTTCTTCCGCGTGTTGATGGATGAATACTACACTACCTTTAAGGCTCTCTTGTTGTTTGTTTAAGGCTTTTGCGAGTCCTAATAAGATAGCAGTATGTCCATCATGACCACATGCATGCATGACACCATCTACTTTAGATTTATAAGCTACTTGATTAGCTTCTTGAATAGCTAAGGCGTCAAAATCTGCTCGTAAAGCTACTTTTGGTCCTGATTTGTTTCCTTTCAATACTGATACAACTCCATTACCTCCTACGCTTCTTTGCACTTCATGACCCAAATTTTCATGAAAAGAAGCAATATAATCAGGAGTATGGACTTCTTCAAAAGATAATTCTGGATTTTCATGTAAATATCTTCGAATATCTATCATTTCATCATATAGAGAATCTAACCGTTCAAATAACTGTTCTATCATTATGATATCTCCTTTTTAAATAATATTAATTTTTGTGAAAATAATAAAAATTAAATGAAACAGTTACACTAAACAATATAGGATAATGCATTTTATAATTAATATTATGTTTATATTTCAGACTTTTAAGATAATTCACTTACTTATTTATTATAAATATAGAAGTAAAATATGTCTACCAAATGTCTATATTTAAATTCAAAGAAAGGATTATTCGCGTGGATCTGATGACTTTTTGTATTTTATTATTTGTCGGTATTTTTATAGGTTTTGTTAATGTAATTTCAGCAGGGGGATCCCTAATTTCTTTGCCAGTCCTCATTTTTCTAGGTTTACCATCAGCGGTTGCAAATGGAACTAATCGAATTGCAATTATGGTGCAAAATATAATTGCTTTGGTAGAATTTTAAAAAAAAGATTTCCTGAAATGGAAGTTGAGTCTATTTTTGAGTATTCCTGCTGTTATAGGGTCTTTATTGGAGGCAGAACTAGCGATTGATTTGCCAGATGATTTATTTAATAACACGATTGCCATAATTATGATAGGTGTTATTATGCTTATTATTTTGAAACCTCATCGTTACATATCAATAGAAAATAAAGAGTTAAGCTTCATTCAAAAAATTCTTTTGACAATCTCTTTTTTAATAGTAGGGTTTTATTCAGGCTGGAGTGGTTTTTTTAATTATTGCGTTTTTAATTATTCTAACTAGTCGCTTTAAATTAGTTGAGATGCATGGAATTAAAACAATTGTAACTTCTATTTATCTGCTGATTTCTACTTTTGTATTTATATTGCATGGTCAAATTAATTGGTCTTATGCAATTGTAATGGCCATAGGGAGTGGGATAGGTGGTTGGGTTGGAAGTAGATTTGCAATTAATGTATCTGAAAAAGTACTACAAATTACTATGGCAAGTGTAATTACTTTATTAGCCATTATCTTATTCCTATTTTAAAAATTCATGAATTTGTACATGTACTTTGTTAGTTAATTTATCGTGTTAACGCTGATGATATCCTTTGGGATGTTAGTAGCGTTCATCGTATCTGATAAAAACCAAAAAATAATCCCTACCGCCTTCTCTTGTTGGGGTGCAGTCTATTGAGGCCGTTTCATGTTGACTCTTTTGTATCTATATTAAGTATACCCGATAAAGCAACTTGCAAACAGTTTAATTCAACTTGTGCGCGGCTTTAGAACCCAGTGAGCAGGAGATTTAATAGAAGAGAATCCTCAAAATATCAGATGACTTTTGAAATTGAAAAATGCATTCTAGCTAATGATTACGGCCACTAGAATTTACCACTTGTGACATGTTTTTTACCATGGTTTGCCAAATAATTTACCATGCATTGCCACCTTCTTTACCAACATTAAATAAAATCTAGAGGAAAAGGCTTGCGATAATGATAGTTGATTTAGTTATGAAGTGCGAGGATAAGAGTCACCATTAGTAAAGTACAAAACAAACAAGCCATTGGAACGAAATCCATTCCAATGGCTGTTGATTTTAATTCTATCTTTTATTTTCGAATTCCTGATCTATAATC
>Ga0079226_10003719_pt1 | contig 11708 bp, 8 predicted proteins | sample Poulit2014_FD_76345 | JGI IMG/M metagenome (GOLD analysis project Ga0079226, IMG submission 76345) | Agricultural soil microbial communities from Georgia to study Nitrogen management - Poultry litter 2014 | ecosystem: Environmental > Terrestrial > Soil > Agricultural land | place: USA: Georgia... | reverse complement strand
CGGGCAGCGTTGATGATGATCTGCCCCTTCTTGGACTTCGCCAGGAGGTCAGCGTCGAACATACCGCTGGTCTCCGGGGTTTTCGGCAGGTGGATCGTCACGAAGTCCGAGCGGCCCATGAGCTCATCGAGCTCAACGAGCTCCACGCCGAGCTGCGCGGCGCGCGCCGGGTTGGCGTACGGATCATAGGCGATGATCTCGGTCTCGAAAGCGGCGAGGCGCTGAGCGAACAGCTGGCCGATGTGGCCGAAGCCCACGATGCCGACGGTCTTACCGAGGATTTCCACTCCCTTGAAGGAGGATCGCTTCCACTCGCCGTCACGGAGGGTCTTGTCGGCTGCCGGGATCTGGCGGGCGGTGGACAGCAGCAGGCTGATCGCGTGCTCGCAGGCGGAGGGGATGTTCGAGGTCGGCGCGTTGGCAACCATGACGCCGCGCTCGGTCGCGGTCTCGATGTCCACGTTGTCGAGTCCGACGCCGGCGCGACCGACGATCTTCAGATTCTTGGCCGCCTCGAGCACTTCCTTATCCACCGTGGTGGCGGAGCGCACGAGCAGGGCGTCGGCATCGACGACGGCGTCAAGGAGTTCTGGCCGGTTCGGGCCATCCACCCAACGGACCTCGACGGAATCGCCGAGTGCATCGACGGTGGACTGAGAGAGCTTATCTGCGATTAGTACAACCGGGCGGTTGGTGGTGCTCAAGGGAATTCTCCTGAAAAATTTTCACTTCCCCAGCGGGTGAAACGACCGCGTCACCCGAGGGGGCCCACGCCTGACCGTGTATGGCGCATGACCCCACAATCATATCCCTTGGCGGTGGCGTGTGTGTCGTAGGCCACCCTTAAAAATCCCCCCGCTGGGCGATGGTTTTGCATCTATTGGGAACCCCACCCCACGGTGTTGCCTTCATCGGCGAGCCCGAATCCTGGATTCGCCCAGATCATCTGCCCCTCACCCAATAGGCACGAGCTCCAGTAACCAGCCCAACCATGTCGCGGCTGTTCACTCTCGCCCACTCACGTCGACCTCACTGCACCCCCTTGCAGCGGCGACCAACGTGAGTTGATCTGAGCCCCACCCCTGGTCCGCAACCCCGCGGACACCCAGGAATCGGGCTTGCCGGAAAGGTAGCCAGCCTAGCCCCGCCGCAGCGGCGCATCATGCTGACAAACCTAACCTAGGAAATTTGGGAAGCATTCGTTTCACCTTTTGCGTATTTGCCAAAAACTTTTCCCCGTACTACCCCCTGCATGTTCTATAGATTCCGCCGCTGCCAGCCCTTTTAAGAATTCTTTAGCACCCCCGTTAGCTCTTCCTCAGCGGGCAAGTGGCGAGTACCTTCCGCTCTGCGGAGAATGATGCCCCGTGAACGCCTCCACCCCTACCGCGCACTCTGATCCGCAGCTACCACCCCGACGGATCTGTCCCCCGCCCCGACTCGGTCCGGCCACCGCGCTGGCCGCTGCGGGCATGCTTCTCATCGCCGCGATGGGGTGGTTCCTGCAGGACTCCACCTTCGACCTGGCCGCGACCCAGGCCGCGAATCGCACCTTTACGGGCACGGCACGCCAGTTTTTCGATGCCCTGTATGCGGCCCTCCTCGGCCGCAACCTCCCGTTGGTGCTGATCGCCGGCCTAGTGATCATCGGCCTGATTTCGCGCCGGATTCTGCGGCCTTTGATCGTTGCGTTGACGATCGCCAGCACATGGGCACTGGTCTTCATCCCGAAGGCCCTGGTCGGCAGGCCGCGGCCCGACTGGGATTTTCTGACGCACCCACCGCACAGCCTGCCCAGCGATATGAGCTTTCCCAGCGGGCACACCACTTTTATCGCCGTCACGGTGGCCGGCTGCCTCATCGCGACGTATCGCGGTCTCGACCCGAGCCTGTCCCGTTCGACGGTGGGGTGGAAGGGATTCGGCCTGATGGCCGTGGTCGGCTGCGGCGCCATCGCGCTCATCGTGACCACCGTGCTGGCCCGTGGCGTCCACTTCCCCAGCGACGCAGCCGGAGCCATTATCTTCTCCTTCAGCCTGGCACCGTTGGTGTGGACGCTATGGGAAACACTGGTATTTTTCCTTCTTTCTGGCGGACGCTCGGCTGCCCTCGGCTGCCAGGGCCCTGTGGCATGATTGGTGCCATGATGCACTCGCGACGTCGCCCCACTGCCCCGCTCCTGGCCCTCATGGGCATCGCGTGCGCCGGAGCAGCACCCTGGTTCCTCGTCGGAACTGCTGCTGCGGAGCAGCCGGTGGCCCACAGCATCGTGCAGGCACAGGCGGCACCGGCCGTGCCCCACACCAAGGTGGACGTCCAGGTGGCCGACGGCTCCGGCGTGCTGGGCGACGCCGCGCGCCAGGGAATGATCGAGCAGACCGCGAGGATCGATTTCCCCGACTCCGTCCAGAAGGTCGTCTACGTTCTCATTCCGGGCAGCAGCGATAACTTCAACGACGACGTCCTCGACTGGGCAGGCCGAAACATGCCGGAGCTGGTGCCCGACGGCACCGGCAAGGGCGCCACATGGGAGAACGGCACGCTGATCCTGGGTGTGGGCACCAGCACCCGGACCAACGGTGTGTACTGCGGCAACGACGTCTGCCAGGACCTGGACATCTTCGAAGGCCCGCACCTGGACGCCTCCCTGGAGGCGATGAAGGACAGCTTCCGCCGCGGAAATTTCGCAAATGGCCTCGTCGAGGGCGCCAAGGTCGCCGCGGATACAGAACTGGGCGCACGCCTGGCCGAGGAGAAGGCTCGCGAGGACCGCAACGCCATGCTCGGCGTCGGCGCGGTGGGCGTGGGCGCCGCGGGCCTGGGAGCGGCCGCCTGGCAGCGCCGCAAGAAGAAGCTGACGGCCACCGCGAAGCAACAGTTCTACGAGCTTTCCACCCACTACTCCGAGCTCTCGCAGCGCCTCGACGCCCTGGATATCCGCGCCAATTCGCTGAGCTCCCCGCTGGCCAATGCCGAGCTCCGCTCACAGTGGACCACCATCCGCGACGAGTTCTTGAGCCTCAACAACCGGGTGGGGGCACTAAACCTGACGCTCACGAGCGATGACAAGGAGTTTTACGCCAAGCACAAGCAGATCGCGAGCGCGCACGAAACTCTCGAGTCGATGAGCAATGCCGAAGACAACATCAACCTGATGTTCGAGCTGGAAAACGGCGATCAGATCAAGCGCGAGCGAGAGCTGCGCTCCATCAAGCAGGATCTCTCCGAAGCCCTGTTCGAGGTGCGCAACCGGGAGGCGATCCGCCAGCTTAAGAATGTCGAGGCGCAAGTCGAGGAGCTGATGCGAGACCTGCAGGCCCCGGACTTCATGGACCGGTTGGCCCGCATCGTCAGCGACCAGGCGCACGCGCTGGAGCTGGCCTCCCGCGACATGAAGCACCTGGACCGCGAGGCTCACCGCGGCGAGCGCCCCTCCCTCACCGACCGCGACTGGCGCCCCGGTTACGTGTACTCGAACTGGGTTCCCTACTACCTGCTGGCCTCGTGGCACAGCGCGGATACCCGGGCCGCCGAGTCTTCCTCCAGCAGCAGCGGGGGCATTGCGAATACCAGCTTCAGCAGTGGCTTCTCCGGCGGTGGCGGCTCCTCCAGCTGGTAGCGGGGAGCTCTCCCGCCGACTGTCCGCGCGGGGCTAGCAGACGTTGTGTGGCCCCTCGTGCTCAACGTGGCTCGGGCGCTCGACCTGGATCGTCGAGTGCGCAATCCCCCGCTCCTGCAGGGCCTCCTGGGCCACACACAGCACGGCAGCCGGGTCGCGGTCCTCCGGAACGACCAGGTGCACCGAGGCGAGTGCGCTCGTCCCGTCGAGGGACCACAGGTGCAGGTCGTGAACATCCACCACGCCGTCCACCTCGCGGAGAAGTGCGTCGATCTCGGCCGGATCGTAGCCCGGCGGGGCCTGCTCCAGCAGGATTCGCAGCGTATGCATCATGAGCTGCCAGGCACGCGGCAGCACGAGTGCCGCGATGACGAGGGACGCAATGACGTCCGCGTACTGCCGCCCGGTCGCCATAATGACGCCACCAGCGATGAGGACGGCGACGGAGCCCAACATGTCCGCCAGCACGTGGAGGAACGCCCCCTGGACGTTCACCGAGTGCTCCCGCTGACTGTGCAGAATCCATGCAGATACCGCGTTCGCGACCAGACCGATCAGCGCAATGATCATCATCGGGCCAGCGAGAATCTCGACGGGCTCACGGAGCCTGCGGATCGCCTCCACCACGATCCACACGGAGATGCCCAGCACGGTCATCGCGTTGACGAGCGCGGCCACCACTTCCACGCGCCGGTAGCCAAAAGTCGCCTGCGCGTTTGAGGCCCGGCGCCCGATGAGGATCGCAATCACCGCGATGATGATGCCGGCCGCATCGGAAAGCATGTGCATCGCGTCGGCCAGCAGCGCGACGGAACCGGTAATCAGGCCGCCGATGAGTTCGGCGAAGAAGATCGTGCCGGTCACCACGAGCACGATGAGCAGCGCGCGCAGCGGGGCGTCCGTGGGCGCGTGGGAGTGAGAATGCCCGTGTGCATGGGAGTGATCGTGAGAATGCGAAGAACCGTGGTGATGCGCATCGGCACCACCACGGTTCTGTGGGCGCTCGAAGGCTGCGTCAACGTGCTCGCTCATGCCCTCAAGCTTAGGGAGCGCCACCCTTATTGACAACTTATTGAAAATATCCGGGTGGCGCGTTCGCGGGGGTACCCCCGCGGGAGAACGGGGCCTTAGGCGGTCTCGTTCAGCGGGTTTTTCACCCAGCTCATGAGGTCACGCAGCTTTTCGCCCGTCTTCTCGATCTCGTGATCGTTGTAGCTAGCGCGCAGCTCCTCGAGCTCCTTGTTGCCACCCTCAACGTTGGCGACGAGACGCTTGGTGAAGGTGCCGTCCTGAATATCGGACAGGATGCCCTTCATGCGCTCCTTGGTATCGGCGTCGATGACGCGTGGGCCGGAGATATAGCCACCGAACTCCGCGGTGTCAGAGACGGAGTAGTTCATGTTCTTGATGCCGCCCTCGAAAATGAGGTCGACGATCAGCTTCAGCTCGTGCAGGCACTCGAAGTAAGCCATCTCCGGCTCGTAGCCCGCCTCAACCAGAACCTCGAAGCCGGTCTCGATGAGCTCCTCGGTGCCACCGCACAGGACGGCCTGCTCACCGAAGAGGTCGGTAACGGTCTCCGCCTCGAAGGTGGTCGGAATGACGCCTGCGCGAGCACCGCCAATGGCTGCAGCGTAGGACAGAGCCAGGTCGCGACCGTTACCCTTCGGGTCCTGGTCGACGGCGATCAGACACGGAACACCCTTACCGTCGACGTACTGACGGCGCACCAGGTGGCCTGGCCCCTTCGGTGCGACCATGCCGATGGTGATGTTGTCCTCTGGCTTGATCATGCCAAAGTGGATGTTCAGGCCGTGGCCGAAGAACAGGGCGTCGCCGTCCTTCAGGTTCGGAGCGATGTCATTTTCGTAGATCTGCGCCTGGGAGGTATCCGGGGCGAGCAGCATGATGACGTCGGCCCACTCGCTGGCCTCGGCGTTGTTCAGAACCTTGAAGCCAGCCTCTTCAGCCTTCTCGCGAGACTTGGAGCCCTCGCGCAGGCCAATGGCAACCTCTACACCAGACTCGCGAAGGTTCTGCGCGTGAGCGTGCCCCTGGGAGCCGTAGCCAATGATCGCAACCTTGCGACCTTGGATGATCGACAGGTCAGCGTCGTCGTCGTAAAAAACATCAATTGCCATGAGGTTTCAACCTTTCTCGCCAGCCGCGTCTGCCCGCGGCTCGCTATCGATGAGCATGTTGAGAGTATAACAGAAATTTCACTCTTTGAGATGAAATTTACCATTCTATGAAATTTTACTGGGTCGGGTGCCCTCAAATTAACGGCTCGGAGCCATCGACCGCGGGCCGCGGGACATCGCAGTCACGGAAGACTCGATGAGCTCGCGAATACCGAAGGGCTCCAAAACATCCAGCAGCGCCTGCAGCTTGGACGGGGTGCCCGTCGCCTCGATAATCAGCGAGTCCGGGCTGACGTCCACAACGTGGGCACGGAAGAGCTTCGCAGCCTCGACAACCTGGGTGCGGTTGCTATTTCCGGCAGCGACCTTGACCAGCAGCAGACCGCGCTGCACCGTGGTTTCCGGATCCTGACGCGACACCTTGAGCACCGGAACCAGCTTGTTCAGCTGCTTCGTAATCTGCTCGACAACAATCTCCTCGCCCTCGACGACGAGGGTGATGCGATTGACGCCGTCGATCTCGGTGCGCCCCGAACTAATGGAGACGATATTGAACGCACGCCGGGTGAACATCCCGGAGATGCGGGAGATGATTCCGTCCTCGTCCTGAGTCAGGACCGACAGAGTGTGAAGGTTGGACATTAGTTCTGTTCCCCTTCCTGGGCGTCGATGTTGTCGACTTCGGAGTCCTGAAATTCCTGCATGGTCTCGTGGATCTCGGCCGGGGTCTCCGCTGCCGATTCCTCGTCGTCGAAGAGCGGGCGCAGATCGCGTGCGTACTGCACCTCGTCGTTGGAGGTACCCGCCGGAACCATCGGCCAGACCTGCGCGTCCTCCCCGACAATGAAGTCGATCACGACTGGGCGGTCATTAATTTCGCGAGCCTTCTTAATGGTCGGGAGGACCTCCTCCTCCTTCTCCACACGGAAGGCGGCGCAGCCCATGGACTCCGCGAGCTGCAGGAAGTCCGGGAGGTAGGTCTCCTTAGGTTTGAGGTTGGTGTGAGAGTAGTGCCCGTCGTAGAACAGGGTCTGCCACTGGCGCACCATCCCGAGGTTGCCGTTGTTGATCAGCGCGATCTTGATTGGGAAACCCTCGACCGCACAGGTCACGAGCTCCTGGTTCGTCATCTGGAAGCAACCATCGCCGTCGATGGCCCAGACCTCCTTATCCGGAGCGCCGGCCTTGGCTCCCATGGCCGCCGGCACCGCGTAGCCCATGGTGCCGAGGCCACCAGAGTTCAGCCAGGTGCGCGGGTGCTCGAAGTCGACGAACTGCGCAGACCACATCTGGTGCTGGCCGACACCGGCACAGTAAATCGCGTCGGGGCCAACCTCCTTGGACAGGGTCTCGATGACGAACTGCGGGGCCATCTTCTCGTTCGGGGTGTGCTCATAGCCGCGCGGGAAGTGTTCCTTCATCTCCCCCAGGTACTCACGCCACTCGGTGGTATCCGGACGAGAAAGACCGTGGGTATCGATCGCCTTGTGCAGCGCCGCGAGGACCTCCTTCGCGTCACCGACAATCGGCACCTGGACCTCGCGAATCTTGCCGATTTCCGCGGGGTCGATGTCCGCGTGGATGACCTTGGCATTCGGGGCGAAGCTCTCCAGCTTGCCGGTCACACGGTCGTCGAAGCGGGTACCGATAGCGATGAGCAGGTCGGAGCGCTGCAGAGCCGCCACAGCGGGAACGGAACCGTGCATACCCGGCATGCCCATGTGCAGCTCGTGGGACTCCGGGAAGGCGCCGAGTGCCATCAGGGTGGTGACCACCGGGATGTCATTCGCCTCAGCGAAGGTTCGCAGCTCGCTGTGCGCCTCGGACTTGATGACACCGCCACCGATGTAAAGCACCGGGCGTTTAGCCTCGCTAATAAGGCGCACGGCCTCCTCGACCTGGCGACCGTGGGGCGTGGTGACCGGGCGGTAGCCCGGCAGGTCAAACTGGGGCGGCCAGACAAAGTCCAGCTCGGCATTCTGCACATCCTTCGGCACATCAACCAGCACCGCACCCGGGCGCCCGGTCGATGCCAGATGGAACGCCTCTGCCATCGCCGCAGGAATATCCTCTGGGCGGGTCACCATGAAGTTGTGCTTCGTGATCGGCATGGTCACGCCCCGAATATCGGCCTCCTGGAAGGCATCGGTGCCCAGCAACCCCTTGCCGACCTGGCCAGTAATCGCCACGAGTGGCACGGAATCCATGTTGGCATCAGCGATCGGAGTGACCAGGTTCGTCGCGCCCGGACCGGAGGTAGCGATACACACGCCGACCTCACCGGTGACCTGGGCGTAACCCGTGGCGGCATGGCCGGCCCCCTGCTCATGGCGCACGAGGACGTGGCGGAGCTTTTCGGAGCTATACAGGGCCTCATACAGCGGGAGTACGGCGCCACCTGGGAGGCCGAAGACTACGCCGGTCCCCAGCTCTTCAAGGGAACGCACAATCGCCTCTGCACCATTAATGCGCTCGGGCTTACTGGCCTGCGCGACGCCGCGGCTGGCCGCAGCGACCGTGGCTGGCGTGGGCTGTGAGCGTGAAGTGTTGTTCACGGTTTCAATCGCTCCTTGCTCGGCACGCGAGATTGTTACTCGCTTCTACTTCATCGGGGACAAAACAAGAACACTGCAGCCTGCCGCATTTCCCCGAACCTCGGTGACGGGCCGGCTGAGCATTGTGATGATACTAACAATATGAGCCCCTGATGGCAAACTTTCCTACCTGCATGTTCCCAATAGTTGAAATGTTTATTCCCATAGAGTGACTGACTACGTGTGGTTCCGCACGCCCGAAAACTATCCCTGTTGCGCAATAACCCCGCCCCTTTTTTTCGCAGCCAACATGCTGCCTGAATTATCAGCAGAGACCCGGCAAGGTCACAGACTGCTTCGCTAGGGTTGTGCGCTATGCAAGCATCGACCTATTTCCTCACGCATTACGCGATCAAGGCCTGGGAATGGCTCATCCACCCCGGCCTGGCGCTGGCCGCGCTAGCGGTTCTGGCGGTCCTGATACCGCGAGTCGGCAGACTGTGCGTCCGCGTCGTCGCCCAGCGGCTGGATGCCGATGAGGAGTCCACGAAATCCAAGCTCGCCCTCGCCGGCGCGCTCGTGTACCTCGTTGAAGCGGTGGTCTACTTCATCATCGCCATCCGCGCCCTCACCCTGCTCGGCGTACCGGCTGCCTCGGCTGCCGTCCCCGCCACAGTCGTTTCCGCCGCGATTGGTTTCGGCGCGCAGAACATCATCGGGGACTTCCTCTCCGGTGTTTTCATCATCACCGAGCGCCAGTTCGGCGTCGGTGACTACGTGAGCTTCGAAGGCACAAATAATGCGGTGGAGGGCACCGTCGTCGCGCTCACCCTCCGCGCCACGAAGCTGCGCACCGCCAGCGGCGAGATGGTGACCGTCCCCAACGGCAAGGTCGGCGCGATCACCAACTTCTCGCAAGACTGGTCCCGCGCCTTCGTCGAGATGGACATCCCGCTGCGCCCCGGCGAAAACATCGACCACCTGGTCTCGCAGGTTGAAAAGGCAACCAAACGCGCCGTGTCCGCCCCCGAAATCAAGCCCAACGTCACCGGCGACGTCGACGTCATGCCCGCCATCGCCGTCGTCCAACCCCAGGCTGCCGGTCAGCCGTGGGCAGTGACCTTCCGCGTCACCGTCGACGTCGTCCCTGCGAAGCAGTGGGCCGTGGAGCGCGCCATCCGCTCCGCCATGCTGAATACCTTCTGGGAGCGTATGGAAACCGTTCCCGCCTCACCTTTCGTCGCGAATGACTCCCCCGGCGCTTCCGCCCCACGCGGCACGGCGCCGGGAGCAGCCCCGAACACCGCAGCGGACGACTCCACCCCCACGACCGTGTTCGCCACCCGGCAGGAAGCAAGCGCTTCTTCGCAGAGCTCGTCCCATGACGGTGTCCACAGCACGGATACGTCTCGTCTGTCCGATGACGACAATTCCGGCACCCCACTGGACCCGGACGCAGAGGTCGCGATCATCCGGTCCAAGGACGACGGTCCGGGAGCAGCCTCCGATGGCGCGCTCATCGTCGGCACCGAGGACGATGAAGAAGAGGACCTCGATTCCGGGGTATTCAAGCAATATGACTACAGCTCACGCTTCCAACGCTGGCTGACCTTCGGTGGCCGAACCAGGGTCTCCACCACCCTGCTGCTCATCTCACTCGTGGTCCTGGGGCTGCTGGCCGCAGCATCCTCTAATCCGGACGACGGCCGCGCCGGCGTGCTCAACCCCGCTTATTGGAGCGACCGGCCGGCGAAGACCAGCGAACAGACCGAAACGCCTACGCCAGAGCCGACGCAGCCCGCAACCCAGGACTCCCCGGAGCAAGAGGGGCAGCAGCCCCAACAGACTGGCCAGCCGGACAGCCCGGAGCCCCGCTCCACGCAGGAGCCGAACGCCAACGAGCCGCAGCGCAGGCAGCAGAATCAGGCCCCGCAGCCTCAGCAGCAAAACCAGAATCAGAATCAAAACCAGCAGCCTGACGGGAATCGCGGTGCCGAGGCACCGGCAACCGCTGGTGCAGACTCCGGGACTGGCACGGGAGACTCCGGTGGGGACACCGGGGGCTTCTAGCACGATCTCTCTGAGAGCCCATAGCGAAGGAAAAAGGGATTTAAGCCCCACCCCGGGCACCTGGTTAAATGGCTCACATGAGCGCCCAGGACAACACCCCCACGAATAAGCCCCGCCCCGACCACAACCACGGTCGGCCGGCGGTGCGTCCCCAGACTTTCCACCCGAGCCGGGAAAACATCCTGGTCGGCTTCGTCATGTTCCTGATTAGCCTCATCTTCACCGGATACAACGTCTCGGCCTTCTTCTGGATCCCCCTTCTCCCGTTGCTGTTCATCGTGTGGGTTATCAAGGCAGGGACCCGCGTGGATGGCAAGGGTATTACGGCCAAGCCTCTGATCCGACCGTCCAAGACCGTGACGTGGCAGGACTTCCAGGGCATCCGTTTCAACAAGGCGGGCAAGGCCTACGCCGCTGCCACAGATGACTCGCAATTCTGGCTGCCTGGCATCACTTTCAACAGCCTCCCTGCCCTCGCCGAGGCCACCGCAGGCCGCATCCCGGACCCCCTCACCCCGGCGCGTCTGGACATTCACAACAAGGTGCAGGTCGTCAACCGCGATGGTTCGGCTGTGCTGATGGACTCCGAGGATTACGCTGAGTACGAGAAGCAGCGTCGCGCGGAGTACGAGGCCGAGCACCCCACGGCCGAGCCAGCATCTGATGCAGATTCCGCCGCCTCTCCAGCGAGCGCCGAGAATCCGGGTGCCAGTAGCAACTCCGAGCGCGCTCGCGATAACTAAAGAACACAACACCGGCCTCGCGTTACCCGCTTCCAGGGACCGTACGGGGCCGGATAGCCACTTTCACCCATAGAGATATTGAAGAGAGCACTTCGACAATGACATCTCAAGACAACACCACTTCCTTCGGAGCTTCGATCCCGCTGCGCTCCGACGTCACGACGCAGGGCCGCAACGCTGCAGGTGCACGTGCGCTGTGGCGCGCGACAGGCATGACGGACGATGACTTCCACAAGCCGATCATCGCCATCGCGAACTCCTATACCCAGTTCGTGCCGGGACACGTCCACCTCAAGGACGTCGGCGACATCGTCGCTGAGGCCATCGAGGAGGCCGGCGGTGTGGCACGCGAGTTCAACACCATCGCGGTCGACGATGGCATCGCGATGGGCCACGCTGGCATGCTCTACTCCCTGCCCTCCCGCGAGATCATCTCCGACAGCGTGGAGTACATGGTTAACGGGCACGCCGCCGACGCGCTGGTGTGCATCTCGAACTGCGACAAGATCACCCCGGGCATGCTGAACGCCGCGATGCGGTTGAACATCCCGGTCGTCTTCGTCTCGGGTGGACCGATGGAGGCCGGCAAGGCCGTCGCCGT
>Ga0079226_10003718_pt1 | contig 11708 bp, 7 predicted proteins | sample Poulit2014_FD_76345 | JGI IMG/M metagenome (GOLD analysis project Ga0079226, IMG submission 76345) | Agricultural soil microbial communities from Georgia to study Nitrogen management - Poultry litter 2014 | ecosystem: Environmental > Terrestrial > Soil > Agricultural land | place: USA: Georgia... | reverse complement strand
TCAGCGATCCTTCCGACCAGCATTTAACGCTTGAAAGCTCCAGTTCAGAGCTGCAACGCAGACTGCTGGCGTGGGAAAAGTACCTTATCACCAGGCATGGTCCGCAAAGTGAACGATCAAAAAGGCTTCAAACACTATCCGTCAATACGTAGGATCCTACCTAGTCAAATACGGAATCGATAACCCTCTGGCCCAACGGTGGGTGTCAAGTAGGGCGCTTCGCTACCAAGATCACGTCTCTCAGAGCAAACCATTGGATGAGTTTTCGAATAAGGAAAGAATTGCAATCGAGCAGACTTTCCGAAGAGTTGTGCGCTCAACCGAGAGGTTCCAAGAAATCGGGGAATCCCTACTAGCCCAAGGACAGGACCCAAGATCAGCCGGTTGGGATACCGTGGCCAACATCGTCTGGGCCTTACACCACATGCCCCTCGACGAGATCCCGCGAACTATCTGGGCATCGTCTTCCAAGAACTATTGGTGGGCTATTTTGGGCGAGCACATACCAGAAACAGATCAGCTTCGCTCGATGATATATGGCCACCCCTTGATTAATCTGGTGATCCCACATTTGATGTATCTTCGAGCTATTCAATGCTTGTTTCTGCTCCGAACAGGCTGGTCTCCAGAAGAGATACTTTATCTCCAACACTCCGACATTGAATTCGGCGACACCGTTATTCGAGTAGCGACGCAGAAGAAGAGAGCCTCGACGTTCCGTCACCGTGAGTTGTCCTCACAGTCTCGGGAAGACAAAGGGTGGGGGTGGAGCCCTGGGGACCTCTTGCGCCGAGCTGCCCACGCCATGAGAATAGCTCAAAAGCAGGCCGTTGGTAACTCTGATTTCTGGGTCGGATCATTATCACGTGAGCGCCCTCGGAAGCGTAGGTCTAATCTTCCACTCTGGCTCAGCACCCTCCCCGAAACACCGCAGTTCAGTTTCTCTGTCTTAGTTAATCGGACTGGGCTAGACATTTCGGCTCCCCTCGATGTGCGTCGCTTGCGCAAGACACACAAGAGCGCCAAGGCTGTCCTACTCGGAACACTGGCAGGAAGTGCTGGCGACGATCACAGCATTGAGGTATTCCGTACGCATTATGCTCAATCAACTACGGTCCATACCATCGCGGCGAAAACAGTCCTCAACGCTCAGCAGTTAGTCATGAATCGCATGGGCCCCGCCGTTGTCAGCGAACCAGCAGCCAACGCTCTTGAGTACCATCGCGGTAACCAAATCGGTGATGCAGCGGAACAGACAACACAGGAAACACCAGCAGATGTCGAACTTTCAGTCTCGAGCTGCATCGATCCTACGAACCCTCCGCATACAACGGATGCGCAGTGTTTCGATGCGCCAAGGATGTGTCTGACTTGCACCAATGCAGTGATATTTCAAGATCATCTGCCTCGACTCGTGGCCTATCGGCAAATATTAAAAGATCTCGAACCAGAAATGGCCCCGCAGCAATTCGCCGCGTTATATGGCCAACAGATCATCAACATAGATGCAGCACTCAGCCAGTTCCCAGAAGAGGTAGTCGCTGCGGCCCAGGCTGCACCCGCGCCTGTTCGAGTTCCGCTCACCATGCGAAAGGCACACTAAAATAATGGTCCAGCGCGCTCAAAAGTTGACACTCGAAGTCGTCAAATTTTCAGGGTTTCCTGACTCACAACCAGTTCTCCCCGTCGAAACACGCCTTGATTCAGGGCCGGACCCACGGTTTGGTGACAAAGATAGTTGGGACCTTACCGCGTTAGGAAAATCACCGAACGAGCGTGCAAATATCGCAGTGTTTCATTTCGATAATCTTCCAGACGACTGGAACTACCTGGTGCGGTCCTTTCTGATGGTGTTGCTCAACCCAATGGACGAAAAATTGGTGGCGGCAGGTCTTTATCGGCCCGAAAGAATACCCAAGTTGAAATCACTACGGCATTATTTCTATGCGATACGAAAAATTCAGGAATGGGCGACTAGCCGAAATAAGACCGCTGATCTGACCACATGGGTGAAAGCCGACCTCCAAGACTACTACGACTGGGTACGACAGAATTATGCTGAACATTTGGTCTATGGTTCCGAACAGGTGTTCACACTGATCGACCACATGGGGCCGGCACTACCGTGGTACTTCACATTCGAAGTCCCCAAGGGTAAAACCCGATTTTCGAGTACTGAGATCAAAACTAAACCGATAGAACCCCAAAATTTCTGGGCGCTCATCCACGCATGTTGGACATATATCGATGTTTTCGCTCCAGATATTTTGCAAGCACAGCGCGAGATCGCAGCGCAACGGCAACGATTCGACGAACTGCCCGTTATTAGCGACTCTGTAGAATTCCGCCAACGCCTCGAAAAACACTTCCGTAACCCAGCTGCTTTTATCCCTCTGCATTGTTCCAACCGCGGACCAGGAACCCAGGGCGAAATCAACTGGGAAGGCATCTCACGCATCCTAGACTTTCGAAACCCTCACGGCACTTCGGTAGTCAGTCCGCACATGGCAGCCCGCTATCAATTGGTTCTGGAGGCACTACACCGTGGCGTACCCACACGCTATGGTACGATCAAACATCAGGCTGTATCGATCACCGATCATAATGGTCGTAGCCAACCGTGGTGTCTTGGCTTTGACAGTACTTACGTTGCCTTTGAGGCCACTAAGTTGCGCGCAGCCTGTTTTATTTTTATCGCCACAATGTCCATGATGCGGCTAAGCGAGGTCAGCGGGCTCCAAAGCGGCGCCCTAACAACCTACTACGGAGCGCCAGCGGTCAAAAGCAAAGTGTACAAACACCAGCGAGGAACAGGGCTACCAGACTATTGGTGGGTCAGCGAACCAGTAGCTAAGGCCATAAAAGTCGCTGAAAAACTCGCCGGTGCGCAGGGTCTGCTCTTCCGATCATCAAAATACCAAAATAAAATCATGGACCATAAAGAGGAAATCCAGCGGTTCATTGAATGGGTCGACACTGTCGGTCCTCAACGCGGACTTCGGAAAATCGTAGACCCCAATATCAGCGCCCACCGGCTGCGACGCACCATGGCAATTATCACTGCTGCCCAACCCGACGGAGAAATTGCTCTGGGGATCACCTTGAAACACAACGCCACCAGGGCCCTCGCAAATAGTGTGACCTCGGGTTATGGTGCACCAACGGTAGCTTGGGAGCGTGAACTCGGCCGAGAAAAAGACAGCGCAACAGCAGCAGAACTCATTGCGGATTGGAGCAAACACCGACAGGAGCAACTTGAGGTCCGGGGACCGGGTGCTCATCAATACCTTCAGCTCCTTGATTCGGTAGAGCGTAAAAGCTTGCTCAAAGCGTCTCGTGGTGATGAGCGAATGCTCAGAGAACTTCTCAGAGACGATGCTTCCGGGATCACACTAGGGACGCTCAACCATTGCCTAGGAGACCCAGAGAAAGCAGAATGCCTCAAAGGACTGGATGATCAGGCAAAACAAGCTGGTCCAATCATGGCGGCATGTTCACCGACACGCTGCAGGAACTCTGTAATCACCGACAAGCACCTGACCGTCTGGTTAGCTGAAGAAAACGAACTCAAGAAATTGCTTCAAGACCGCCGAATGGCGGACACCCATCGGATACAGCTCGAACACCAGCTGAAAGACGTTCAGCGAGTCACCCAAACGAGCCGCAATGAAAACGAATAACTCCAAAGATTCAGAACGCCGACTCCAAGACGCGATGAACCGCCTCTTAGGAGGGGTAGCACGATATTGCGATGGGCGGTTAACGAAAACAAACCTGGCCCGAGAGGCCGGTGTCAGTCAAGCTACTCTGTACCGTGCTAAGAACATCTTGGCCGACTGGGACAAACGAGTCTCTGAAACTACGCCTCGAAACGCGCAGGTCTCACGCCTCGAAACAGAACTGTCGAAGAGCAGGAGACGTGTGCGCGATCTCGAACAACAAAATAGCCGTCTCCGCCATCAAATCACCGCAGCAAGCACTGTCATCGCAGAGCTTGCTGCCAGACTGGAACAGTCATCTCAGGGAGATGTGATCCCTTTACGCAAGACCAGTGCCGAGGAGGTTTCTTAATGCTATCTGTTGATAATGATGCTCCCGGTCACCGTTTCAAGCCGGAATCATGCAATCTGTAATTGCTTAAAGCACCGAACTTGAACGTCACTTTGTCTATGGCTCGAACTATCCCCAGGCCTCATTGGAGAGACACTGGATACTGATGCAAGAACGTACCCCCTAGAAAACGCTAAAATTGTGATCTATGGCTGAGAAATTTCCTCGTGATATCAACGAATCGATTGGTCAATTCCAGTTAGTAGAGGCCGATGAGACTCCAGTAAGCGACGTCCGTACTGGCACACTGCGGTTAGAAAACAAAACTGCTGATCTCGAAGTTAGCCCGGAGATGACGCCGAGTATTCAATGGGAACAGCGCGAGGACGGTTCATGGGTTGGTCATTCATCAGAGTCGGAGCAGGCTGACTTCACGGTCATTGGGACGCTGTCGCATTCACCAAGCGAAGTGAGTCTTTGGAGAACGAACACAACTAGCCGTCGTACGCTAGGACTTGCAATACCTGGGCAAGACAGTCCAGGAAATCAGAAAATGCGATCGGACTGGTGCATTACAGGTGCGCACCTTGCCGACCCCACACTGCCTTTCTCGACAGTATATTTCGATATAGCAAATCTTCACGAATGGTCAGGATACTCCTACACCAGTGAGCATATTACTGTAAAGAATAAAAACGGTCTACCTCATACATGGACTTTAGATTTCCCTGAAAGTGAAGCGCTACCTTTGAAAAATGGTGAGGGAACGCTCGAATTCTCCGCGCGTGCTAATGCTGCTCCACGCTCTGCTAGAGGTTTTCGCGTTTCCACTAATACTTTCGTGAAAATAGACCTCGAAGATGGGTTGAGTCTTGATGATCTGGTCGCGCAATACGGGCGGCCTCTAGCGCTGCTCATGACGATTCTTGCCGGCAAAGAATCTTCTATTCGAGCGATAGAACTGCGAGGGCCAGATAACCGATCATTAGCCGCGTATGGGAAGATCGTTGATCGAGAAGCCCCGACATCTCCCGGGCAGTTGTTTCTGACTCGGCGTGACGTGAGCGTGGACTTGGTCACCACCTGGCTCAGTACTGCTGTCGCCCTCTCCCCAGTTCCCGAAATTCTCGCGTCTCTTTGGTCTGGGGCATTTCCTTTTATTGAGACGCGCTCACTCACCTTGGCTACCACTGCAGAAGCTTTGCATAGACTCCTTCATCCTGACGCTCGACGCTTCACTACGCAAGAGATTGACGAATCGATTTCAGGATTAGCGGATTCTACGATGCCCGAAACCGTAAAAAGTTCCCTCCATGATGCTCTCAGTAGCTACTGGATGGAGAAATCATATCCCCAACGCATTGAAGAGCTTGCGGAGCCTGTAGCCAAGGCAGTGCCAACGTGTATAGGGAAGCTTAATAGATGGAAACGCGCTGTAAGCAACCTTCGAGTCCAGCTGGCGCATGGTTTCTCTGATCAGGAACCTGAACCGCAGAAAATTCTAGAAGCAGAAGCATTATCCCGATCATTGCTATGGATGCTCACTTTCCGGCTGTTACTCCATAGCGGTGTTACAGCTACAGAACTTCGTAACGCAGCAGAGAATAGCGAAAGGTACCAGCTCGACATGCGGCGGTGGAATAAACAGTGGCCGAAAATATTCTCGTCAGAGAATACTTGAGAAGCATAACGTGTCAGGTATTTTGCCGAGCACCATTCTAGATCGAAAATTAATCTGTGGACAAGTTGACTTGGTGCTTTGCTTTTGTAGCAGACGTTGACTTATATTAGGTTGCTTTCTAATTCGAATCTAACGCTCTATTCAGAGTCAAGATTCAAAACTCAAATTAGAAATCATCATGGTACTTCTTAGTCACTACGGGCTGGGCTTTGATTTTGAGGTCTTCCCATGAATCAGCATTCTTCACGTCCGTCTCATATGCAATGAGGTATCCCCAAGAAGTATCTTCAAAACCGGGGGTGCTGATAAGTTCGTTGACCAGGTCCTCAGCGGCGCGACGTTTTTTCACCACGATTTGAGCATCATGACCCTTGTCTGATTTTCCTTCGATAATCCAGTAGGTGCCGTTTCGATCTTTGGCTATGAAGTCCGGATAGTAATTGTCACGGGTCGAGTACGCAATCGATGCACCCTCGCGCCTATATAGTCGCTTCCACCACAGGATGTCTGCAGAATAGTTCAGACGCATTGCTAAAAGGTATTCTCCACTCCAGGAGTCGAAGGAGGCCGCGGGAAAGAGCCCTTTGTCCCATGTACCGTAGAACTGATACTTCTGGAATTGCTCTCGCTCATCTTCTGCCAACAGATCCAGAACATTCTGCCCCAATGGAAGCGTGAAAAACTGATCGACCGGAAGTTCTACTGGGGTAATCACAGTTTCGGTCTGAGTGTTACTAGCATGTTCGGTGACTTTTGCTCTAATAAGTCGCTCAAGTTCTAGAACAGCTGACTCTTTGGCCTTTTCCGTCCACGCAGCGACGGGGGCGTGTTCCATGAAGTGAGGAATGATCCGTCGATGGAGTTGGGTGACATTCTGCTTATTCTGAGTGATTTGCCGCAGCCCGACGACTCGGTGGGTGAGCTCTTTGACCACCTCATCCCTGTCGATAAGAGCGCTTGCGACGGTGGCGTCTTCAACTCGTTGGGTAGTGATCTCTCGGTCATCTTCAGAAACTATGATCTTCTTCCGATGCAGTACCTCACCGGAGTCGGTGACGCGTTTAGCAGCTTTTTCAATCTCGTCATCTCGAACCTGCTTGAGATGGAACGGGGTGATCGTTTCAGTCATTGACGAAGAAGGGAACAAGAACTTGGTCCCCTTATATTTCGGGTTGATCTCGACCACAACAGGGTAGAGTGGTTCTTCGACCGTGATTTCCTCTTCATCCTCGAGTTCATAAGCTTGCACTGTCTGTCCAGGTTCAACGCCTGGCGCAGCGAACTCAGCATCTGATCTAGTCTCACCCGAGGACATACCGGAAGAGCCAAGCGATGCCTGTCCTGGAAAAGCTCCGGCCTGTGATTCCGTAGCTTGGGGAAGTATAGTTGGGCCGGGTAGAAGTATGTCTTCGCTTGTGACATCATCTTCAACTGCGCCCTCAAGACCAAAGGTCTGGAGGATGTTCTCATCATTGAGAAGCTCCTCGAAAGAGGTGTGGGCAAGGATATCGAGTTGGTCGATCCGTGGGTGACCGGTGGGTCTTCCGAAAGGAAGACGTAGACCTCGACCCATCGTTTGCTGGGTGAGCACTTCCGAAGCCATCGCACGAAGGGTACACATCACCGCGATGCGTTTAGTATCCCAACCTTCTTTGAGCTTATCCACGGAGACCACCACTCGAACCGGCGAACCAGGGCTATCCAGCTCATCCAGCCACTTACGAGTGCCTTCGTCGTTATGTTCATTATCGACCTGCAAGACTTCTTCGTATGAGTCGCAATATCCTGGACTCCGTAAGAGACTCGCAGTTTCCGTAGCATGCTCAACATTGGCGCAGACAACAAACAACGCAGGTTTAATTTTCTTTGCGCCCGGGGTGTTATTACGATATGTCGCATAAGCAGCTTCTTTATTTTGCAGCAGCGACAAGGCATCTCGAAGTTGACGTTCCTCCGCATTCTCACCCTTGTAGCCAGACTTACGATAGACCAGGACCGGGGCCTTCACGTAGCCATCTGAGATCGCCCTATATAGAGGATAATGATAAATGACGTTGTCGCTTTTGGAAGCCGACGCCGTCAGACCGATGGTGGCTGCGGGCTTGAGATCCCGAAGAGCCTGGTTGAACGCTTTCGCCGAGGCGCCATATAAGTGTGACTCATCCGCAATCACAATAAGGTCATCTAAGTCAGTTAGGTATTCATAGAGTGAACCAGCGTCTTCTTGCCACTTTCTAATCTTGGTCCGCTGGCCTTCCAACGTCCCCGTTGAAGACGTATCGGTTCTCTTCGGTGCCACGAGCTGTTGAACGTTGAAGACAAATATCATCGACGGGTCAGTCTCATCACCAGAGAGCGTAGTCGCCTGCTTGGCTCTCCAAGCGTCGTAGGATTGAGGACTGACCACATCTGGGACTACTTGGAAACCATGAACGTAGCGATGCGAACCGTGTCGAAAATTCTGGACCGTTTTATCTTGAACCACCAGCGAGGGTGTCACAACCATGACGTTGTGCAACCCTTGGCGGCGGAAGTACTCGACCGCCGCAGCCATCAGATAGGTCTTGCCGGAACCAGTAGCCATATGCATCACCAATGGATCCAGCGGATCAAACTCACCAGTGAGATGGAAGATCAGCTGACGAAGACCTTCTTTATTCGGGGCCCGGAGATCAAACTCCTTGGCAATCTGATCAATAATGCCCTGATCAAGTGAAATAGGAAGTGTGGCTGTCATCAGTTCTCCTTGCCAGCACGATACGGGAAAATATCATTGGGGATGTGCACCGCGCGACAACCGCGCCCCAAAGATCGCAGATACTGACGTACCCCATCTTCAATCTCAGTCGCAGCAATGGTTAGCCCTTCATCTTCTTTGAGATGCGCCATCAAATCATCAACTTTGCATTTGTCTAGTCGACCCTCAACTACTACAAGACGCATCAGACCACGAATCCCATGGAAATAGCGATCTTCCGGTGTCAATCTGAAATTAAGATTAGCCGCCACCGACCTAATGAGCGTCGCTCCGGTAGCTTCATCAGTCAACGTGACAAGATTAAGTCTCGGGTCATAATCGAAACACGAAGGCGACAAACGTGCCACTCTAAAGCCACCTCCACCACGCCAGTTGACGGTATCCTTAGATTTCTTGGTCTTCACCAAATTCTTTAGCGCTTTGATCGCTGGCTCCTTCTTCAACTCCTCGTGAGATTTGAGGGCCTTATTGATTAGGGACGTTAACCTCTGAGCTTCCTCAGCCGACAACCCATCTGGCAACCCATCCTCGGTGTTATCGACTCGCTCGCCCCTACTACGTGTGATCCCGCCAGGATCGTTGTCGTTAACAACTTTCTCGAGACGAGGACGCAGGAACTTTTCAACATTGTCTTCCACTAATTCGCAGATCACCCAGCGGCGGCCCATCTTATGCGCCACTGCAGCAGTAGTTCCTGAACCACCGAAGATATCCAGGACCAGGTCGCCAGGCTCGGTAGAGAGATGGATGATTCGTTCCAGCAGGCGTTCTGGCTTCGGGGTAGCGAAAGGGGTTTTATTGGGAAATAGAAGCTTTATTTCCTTCTTTGCCCCGTCGGAATGTCCTACGTCAGTCCATTCAAACAAGGTCGTCGGCGGTGTCCCTTTATCCATATCCGCCAAATAACGCTTCAGGTTAAAGCCGCCAACACCACCTCTGGTGGGGTAGTAAATGGGCCATTCGCCTTTTGCATATCTGGATCTTCCAGCCTCAGCTATCTCCGGTCCCCATTTAGAAAGAACGATATCGAGCACTCCACGGTCCACTTCCTCTGGTGTAGTGGAGAGAAGCGATGCTCTTACCTGAAGGCTATCCTCCGTAGGACTGACCAAGCGGTAGTCGCCCCAACCACGCATGATCTCCAACATTTTTTCTTGACCATAAACCCAGTGGGTACCATTTCTCGGATAGACCATTTCACCAGTAATGGGGTGTTGAACTCCATAAACCATTCCTGGGTGCGTAGTGGACCCCGGCGCGTAGGCATTGTCACCTTTCCAGGGGCCAAGGGGATCGTTGTCTGGGTTTGAGTAACGTGCATTCATTGCAGCGCTTCGCGGTAATCGGTTCATGGAAACACTTGCTGCGGACTTAGCGTAGACAATAATATGATCGGTTGAATTGATGAATCGGGAGCTATCGTTTTTGCCTCCATAGGATTTCTCCCATGTAATGTCTGCGACAAAATTTCCCGAACCAAATATTTCGTCCATGAGTACGCGCATACGGTGATGTTCTACGTCATCTAGATGTACCCATATGGTTCCATCGTCGGATAGGAGCTGACGAAGATGGACAAGCCGGTCACGCATCATTGTTAGCCAGATGGAATGTTCTAAGTTGTCTTCATAGTTGGGGAATGTCTGCGCAGTATTAAATGGAGGATCAATGTAGACACATTTCACCTGCCCGACGTACTCCTCAGATAATTCAGGTACCCGGGTGAGTGCCTCAAGAGCATCTCCCGACTCTCCGAGGATCAGAAGATTATGCTCAGTTGGACTTAGGTCCGCACGCTCAGAGTATGTATTCTTATCACTTTTCGGGGTTTGTGTGCCACATACCACCTCGTCAACAATCAAAGTGTGGGTCTCGCAGTAGCGCGGATCCTTTGACTCGACCCAGGTATAGCCGTATTTGCCGTTCTCCGTAGGAATCAAGGCTTTATCTTTATTGAACCAGGTCAACTCAAGCTTTTGAGGCTTACTGCTCATCCACAACTCCGTGTTCATTTACCATCTTCTACTTAACTTGTATCACCCCGTGAGACGTTCCACATTAATAAACAATGTCAAACACACAAGCTCGCGCCAGTCTCGCTGTGAGTATGCCACATCTGATTTCCCGGGAATGAAGTCGAGTCTATATAAGAGTGTGCGAGTCTTATGCTGGGGTATCGTCACTGAAAAATCGTGTATTAGCGGGTTATGGGTCGATCCAGCTCTGCCGCGAAATACGCTGAAGCCTTTTTGAGGATTTCATTAGCGCGTCTCAGCTCAGCATTTTCTCGTTTGAGCCTGCGAATTTCAGATTCGACTGCTCCCGTCGCACCATATTCCGCATTGTCTCTACCACTAGCTAGTTCCACCCACCGACGAAGAGTTTCCACCGCAACGCCTAGCTCCGGGGCCGTCTGACGAATCACCGTGTAACGACTCGGTGCATCCTCATTTTCTAACCGGTCAAAGACCATGCGCACTGCACGGTTTCGAAATGCTGGAGGGTATTGTCTTGGCATATGTATATCCTCTCAGATAAAGAAGGAAACCACGCCAGTAGGTACGACTCCCTTACTCAAAAAACTGTCTCATGAGAGAATAAATTTTCGCATAAAGGCTGGGTCTACGTATATATTGGCGGCAAGTTCCTCTTGGAAGCGACGTAGGTCAGCGACACTGGTGGATTTGTTCGCGATAAGTCGGTTAGCCCGGTCACGGTATTCATCTAAAAACAGGGGACCGAGCGTTTTTAGAATATTGGTCTCTGAGGTGTAGTGTTCCCCGTCGCCGCGTCGGGCTTCTTTGGACTTGACCAGCTGGAACATCGAGCCAAAAATGGCCGGGGAGATCTGAGTCCAGCGGAATCGTGAGGCTTCGAGCAGGGCATCTTTGAACTCCGGTGGCACGCTGTAGCCCACGTGGGCGGTGCCGTCGAAGATTCCTCCGTTGACATAGGGGAACCGGGCCTCTAAATCTGGGAGGTTGTTGCGGTATTTGCGGCGTCTGGTGGCTTCATCAGTGTTCAGGATTTCAAAGAGTCCATCCAGTGCCGGTCCGATATTCTTGGAGTTCACGCTTTCGACCCACCGGTAGAACAGGTCTTGTTCCCACAATCCGGCATCGTCGCCATACATGAGGAACAACAGCCGCGTCATCAGAATTGAGGCGAGTTCGGTGGTGTCGTCTTCCTCGTCGGGATCAATAGGTGCGTCCTCGCCTA
>Ga0079226_10003717_pt1 | contig 11708 bp, 11 predicted proteins | sample Poulit2014_FD_76345 | JGI IMG/M metagenome (GOLD analysis project Ga0079226, IMG submission 76345) | Agricultural soil microbial communities from Georgia to study Nitrogen management - Poultry litter 2014 | ecosystem: Environmental > Terrestrial > Soil > Agricultural land | place: USA: Georgia... | reverse complement strand
TTCTGTCCTTCCAAAGTCAGCAAATAACTCCAACGTCTGTTTCAAACGTTCACCATTAATCAGGATTTTTTGCTTTTCCATATTTTTCCCACCATTCATATTAAAATGCGGCTTCGCGCTTTTGCTGCTGTTGAATATACAAAGTCGTGAAGTATTTCCTGCTGTCAGGATGTGTTAAAAGCATTGTTTCCCTTTTAGGATTTTTGACTTTATTTTCAAATTCCACAATATCTCCATCTAGCGTCCCATGCGTGCTAATAATGATATAACCGCCTTTTATTAATTTGTCTATTTTAAGTTTTTCTGTTAAAAAAACATCATCGTTTGACAATGAAATATCCCCCCTTAATGGCTTACCTCTTCCCTCTCATCTTCCATATCTTAAACGATCAGGCAGTTTACACTTCAACCTACATATAAATTATTTAACTAAATTCCCTGCCTTTTCAATCTTTTCATGAGCATCACGAGGAAACTTATCGCATTTCAGAAATTTACCCATTCCCGGCTTTCCAACGAACCGTTTATCTTTGATCACATACTCCCCGCGGGAAAGCACAGTTATTGGTTCGCCTGTTACCTTCATCCCTTCCAGCGCACTGTAATCCACATTCATCTGATGTGTATCAACAGAAATCGTACGTTCTTTATTCGGATCAAACAAAACAATATCGGCATCACTACCCGGTGCGATCGTTCCTTTTTGAGGAAATAGACCAAATAGCTTTGCGGACTTTGTAGAGATAATGTCTACAAACTTATTCAAGGAAATCCGTCCTTTTTTCACACCTTCGGAAAATAACACACTAAATCTGTCTTCAACAAATGGTCCTCCATTTGGTATCTTGGAAAAATCACCTTTACCGAGTTCTTTCTGGCCTTTAAAATCAAATGAACAATGATCAGAACCGATCGTCTGCAATTGACCGGTCTTTAAGGCATCCCATAAAATCCCTTGGTTTGACTTATCCCGTAACGGCGGCGACCAAACATACTTGGCTCCTTCAAAGTTTGGTTTTTCAAGATTGGATTGGTCGAGAACAAGATACTGCGGGCAGGTTTCACCGTATACATGGAACCCTTTGCTACGCGCATCTGCAATCTGTTCAACCGCTTCCTTACATGTTACATGCACCACATATAATTGAGAATCCGCAAGGGCGGTAAGTTTCGCAGCTCGACCTGTTGCTTCACCTTCTAGTTCCGCTGGGCGCGTTAAGGCATGGTTAATTGGGTCGGTATTTCCTTCTTTCAGCGCTTTCTCTGTTAAATAGTTAATAACATCCCCATTTTCCGCATGAACCATCACCAGACCACCATGTTCCTTGGCTGTAATTAATGTCTGAAAAAGGGTCTCATCATCAGCCTGCAAAACATTTTTATAAGCCATAAATATTTTAAAGGAGGTAACACCTTCTTCCTCAATCACCCGTGGCATTTCTTTTAATATACGTTCACTTGCTTCAGCAATTTGTAAATGAAATCCATAATCAATAACGGCTTTCCCTTCGGACTTCGCATGCCAATTGTTGAGCGCATTTTTTAGTGAACTTCCCTTTTCACTTAGGCAAAAGTCAATAATTGTCGTTGTACCTCCATGTGCCGCCGCGATGGTACCGCTTTCAAAGTCATCCTTTGTCACTGTTCCACCAAAGGGCATTTCCATATGTGTGTGAGGATCTATCCCTCCCGGCATAACATAATATCCTGAAGCATCAATAACCTCTGCATATATATCACTTAAATTTTGACCAATTGCTCTTACTTTTTCATCCTCAATCAATACATCTGCAGTATAGGTATCCGTTGCTGTTACAATTGTTCCATTTTTAATCATTTTTTTCATGAGTGAATCCTCCTTATTTTTAGTAAAGAGACGAAAGCAATGATTCATTTAATGAGTTATTAATTTTTGCTATTAAGCGTTTGAAGTGCTGACTGGCGTTTATTCCATGACAATGGTGGCTCTGTCGGTATAAGTTCCACCATGTCAATTGCCCCATCAACCGGACAAACAATGGAGCAAAGATTGCATCCAACACAGTCATCTTCTCTAACTTGTAAATAATCATTGCCCTTTTCATCGGTCAGTATATCGATACATTGATGTGAAGTGTCTTCACAAGCAATATGGCACTTATTACAATTAATACATATGTCATTATTAATACGTGCAACGATCTTATGATTTAAATCCAAATTGCTCCAGTCGGTATATTTTTTCACTGAGACACCGATGATCTCATTTAAGGAAGAGATCCCCTTATCATCTAAATAATTATTCAACCCTTCATTCAGATCATCAATAATACTGAACCCATGATGCATTGCGGCTGTACAAATCTGTACGCCTCCTGCGCCCATCAATATAAATTCAACAGCATCCTGCCAAGTTGAAACCCCACCAATCCCTGAGATTGGAATATTAATATCTGGTTGACGTGCACATTCCCCGACCATATTCAGAGCAATCGGTTTAACCGCTGGACCGCAGTACCCTCCATGTGCTCCCATTCCGTTCACATTTGGGATCGTATTCCATGTATCCAAATCTACACCTATTAAACTATTGATCGTATTGATCATACTTATCGCGTCGGCTCCACCCCGCTCCGCTGCTTTTGCCGTTGCAGTAATATCTGTGATATTTGGTGTCAGTTTAGTTATTACCGGTACTTCAGCAGCTTCTTTCGCGTATAAGGTTGTTTTTTCCACTAAATCTGGATGCTGACCAACTGCTGCTCCCATTCCTCTTTCCGACATGCCATGCGGACAGCCGAGATTCAACTCAAAACCATCTACCCCTACATTTTGAACACGTTTAACAATTTCATGCCACTTTTCCCGTTTGGGTTCAACCATTAATGACGCAATGATGGCCCGGTCCGGGAAGCGTTTTTTTGTTTCATAAATTTCTTTTAAATTGTCTTCAATCGGTCGGTCAGATATCAATTCAATATTGTTAAATCCGGCAACACGCTGACCATTAAAATGATGTGCACCAAAGCGCGAAGTAACGTTCAATACAGGTTCACCAAGCGTTTTCCATACTGCACCACCCCATCCAGCTTCAAATGCTCGCTGTACCTGATACCCAGTATTTGTCGGAGGTGCAGATGCAAGCCAGTATGGGTTTGGCGATGTAATCCCAGCAAAGTTAATACTTATATCGGCCATTTTATTCTCCCCCTTTTCATACATCTACTTTCTCATTTCAGGCACTCTCTGTACAAGAATCCTTTAATTGCTGATGGATGGCATATGCCGTCTCTTTTCCTTGTTGTGCGGCAGAAACTACCATTGCCTCACCAATTCCCTTTCCAAAAATAACGTCACCTGCAGCATAAACTTTCGGATTTGATGTAACGTATGTTTCAGGATCTACCTTTACCACACCACCGTTATGTTCTAAATCAAATGCTTCAATGATGTGCATATGTCTCGTCTGACCAATCGCCTTAACGAGAATATGAACATCAATTAAAAACTCGGAACCTTTTACTTCAACTGGACGCGGGCGTTCACCATTCCCCATCTCTTTTAGCTCCATTCGTACACACTCTATCTGTTTCAAATGGCCCCCATGATCACTAATAAGACGTTTAGGTGCAGTCAGCCATCTAAATTCCACACCATCTTGTTTTGCAAATTCATATTCAAATTCATAGGCGGTCATTTCTGTTTCAGTACGGCGATAAAGAATCTGAACGTTATCCGCTCCTAGTCTTACTGATGTTGTAGCACCATCTATCGCTGTATTCCCTGCCCCAATTACAACCACATGTTTGCCGGCAAACTCTTTTGGATAATTTTTATTCTTTGTCTTTTCCACAAGCTCAATTGCATCGTAGATCCCACCTAAATCTTCTCCTTCTATGCCAAGCATCGGTACTGTCGACATACCTGCAGCAAGAATAACCGTATTGTAATTATCGATGAGTTCATCAGCTATCATATCTTTTCCAATTTCTGTATTTGTACGGATTTCAACCCCTAATTGCTCCACCTGTTCCACTTCCCATAATGAGATATCTTTTGGTAGCCGAAAAGGAACAATACCGTGTGTGTCCAACCCTCCCGCCTCTTCTTTCCTCTCAAAAATTGTCACCTGATAACCTAGTCTTGCAAGTTCACGAGCCGCGGATAAACCTGCTGGACCACTACCAACAATTGCAACATTTTTACCATTTTTTTCACCTGCGTTAAATAATACCTGCTCATTTTTAATGGACCAGTCAGTGGCAAAACGTTGCAAATCACCGATCATGATAGGTTTTGTAGAGTTATTTAACACACAGGCTCCCTCACATAATTCCTCTGTCGGACAAACCCGAGCACAACTTGCACCTATCGGATTAGCTTCCATAATATTCTTTGCGGAACCTTTTAAATTTCCCGATGCAATCTTCTTAATGAAGCCGGGAATATCAATTCCGGTCGGACAGGCTTTAATACAAGGCGCATCATAACAATAAAGACATCGGTTCGCTTCATCTAATGCTTCTTGCGCATTATAACTAGGCTTGGACTCATCAAAATTCTTTGCTAGGTCTTCAGCTGACAGCAAATTTTGCAGTAAATTTCCCATTGATGGACCTCCTTTTGAGAGTTAAATAGTAAAGAAAAAAGACAGAAGCTTCTCGAGCAATTCTGTAGGCCTTTTCCAGATGATCCACACCATTTACAACTAATCGCCAGGAAGATCACCTCTCAAAGTATAAGCATACCTCCGGTTTGTTATAGATTTATTAGTGAAGTCGGAACATCTTTTCTCTTTCTCTATGCATGAATATATCAATCTAATTATTATTATGTTTGTTTAAATGAATCATATGTTAGACAAAATGTTAAATGGAAATCGTAAAAGATTGGCCACTTTGTATAAGAGGGTAATTTTAAAAATGTCAGAAAGAGGGAATTTTGTACAAAGCAGGAGTAAGTACCAGCATCCAGGAAAATAATAGTCGTTTACCCCCTGTAAACAGGCAAGCTTACAAACGCCACGTCCTGGGGCTGCGATTACTCGCCCCTCCGAAAATATTTGTGCCATTGTCAGCACTAGCACGTCATGTGTGCCGTTAAACCCCCACTGAAATAAAGTTTCACTTTATATTTAATTTTTCCAATATGGATTATCTGTACTGAATAGCAACATTCTTCACTTGTGTATAATTATATAAAGCCATCCATCCTTTTTCTCTGCCAAATCCACTTTTTTTATAACCACCGAAAGGCATTTGAATACCGCCTCCGGCACCATAATTATTAATAAAAACCTGTCCGGAATCTATTCGACTCGCAAGATAATGTGCCCTACTGATATCTTGTGACCAGATCCCTGTAACAAGTCCGTAATTGGTGTTATTCGCTAACTGAAGTGCTTCTTCTTCATTATCAAATGTTAATATCGATAATACCGGACCAAAAATTTCTTCCTGTGCTAGTTTACTATCCGGCTTAAGATTATCAATAATAGTTGGTTCAATATAAAAACCATTTTCACTTCCTTCTACAACAACTTCTTTACCTCCAAATAATATTTCACCTTCTGTTTTTGCTAGTTCAATATATCTTTGGATCCGTTTAAATTGTGTTTCATTTAGGATAGGGCCAATATCTTTATTTTCCAAACCTGGTCCGATTGTTAGTTGTTTAAACCGGTGTATGATCTTTTCTATAAAAGTATCTTTAAAAGTTGATTCAATTAACAGACGTGAGCCTGCTGAACAGGTTTGACCGGCATTTTGCGTAATTGCTTTCACAACACCATCTATTGCCTTTTCCACATCACAGTCCGAAAAAACGATATTCGGCGACTTCCCGCCAAGTTCCAATGTAACCGGAACAATATTATCAGCTGCTGATTTCATAATAGCTGTCCCTGTCTCCACAGAACCTGTAAAAGTAATATGGTTCATTAAAGAATGTGATGACAAAGCCGCACCAGCTTCATAACCATAGCCTGTTACATGATTAAAAACGCCATCCGACAAATCCGATTCTGCAAAAAATTCCGTTAATTTAAAAGCAGTCATTGGCGTATCCTCTGCACTCTTTACTACTACGGTATTTCCTGTTGCAATCGCAGCCGCTACACTTCTTGACATAATCTGAATAGGATAATTCCAAGGAATAATATGTCCTGTTACGCCAATTGGCTCACGAACGACATAATCAATTATCCCATCCTGAATTGGAATGGTATCCCCCATCAATTTGTCAGCTGCTCCAGCGTAAAACTCAAAATATCGAATGGCTGCGTCGATATCCGCGTAACCTTGCGCTAACGGCTTGCCTACATCCATTGTTTCCAGTTCAGCCAATTCATCACGGTTTTCCCTGATTTTTTCAGCCATTACGAATAATAAATAGCCTCTTTCATGCGGTTTTACCCTACGCCATGCCTCACTAGCGAAAGCTTCTTTTGCAGCCTTCACCGCGTCATCTATATCATTAGCGTTTCCACGGGGAATCGTTGCAATGATTTCACCATTCGATGGATTTGTAACCTCAATCGTTTCTTCATTTATACTAGGAACCCACCTGCCATTGATATACATTTTTATAGTTTTCACGAAAGTTGACCTCCCCAACTTGTCATTTAAACGCTTCTCCCACCATCAACATGAAACACACCACCGGTTACCATACTAGATTCATCTGAAAGTAAAAATTTCGCCGATTGGGCAATATCATTTGGTGTTAATAATTTTCCTAATGGTATGCTTTGTTTGAACACAGTATCTTTCATCTCATCAATATCCGCATCTTTTCCTGCAAACTGCCCGAGCATGTTCGTGTCACAGGGCCCTGGATGTAACGTATTCACCCGAATATTATCCGGGGCTAATTCTAAAGCTAAAGCTTTTGAAAAAGATTCTACTGCTCCTTTAGAAGCAATATAAGCTTGTAATCCTGGACGTGGCCTTGTTGTTGATACGGAGCCGACATTGACAATCGTTCCATTTTTACCTTTTTTCATATGAATAGCTGCCTCGCGACATGTTAAAAAAATCATGGACATATTAATATCCATCAGACGGTGCCAATCCGTTAAGCTAACTTGTTCAATCGGTGTAGCACTTTGTGCAATACCAGCTGTATTAATAAGCCCATCGATTTGGCCAAACTTTTTTACAGCTATTTCAAATAAATCTTTTACTTTTTGTTCATCTAATAAATTACATGCAATAGATACAAAACGTTCATTAGATTCAAATTCAGTTAAAGCATTGCTATTAAGATCACAGCCAATTACATTTGCACCATTTTGCAGTAATAATTGAACAACAGCTTTCCCCATTCCTCCACCTGCACCAGTTACGATAATCCTCTTGTTTAATACCGACATTCTATCATCTCCGTTCGTTATAAAGCTTTTCTACAATGGCATCTCCCAACTGCTCCGTAGTTGCTGTACCGCCTATATCCGGTGTCAGTGTTTTCTTTTCCACCAACACTGCTTCAATTGCTGATAGAACGCGATCATGTAAATCTTTCCGCCCTAAATGGTCCAACAAGAGTGCCACAGACCAAATTTGTGCAATCGGATTCGCTATCCCTTTCCCGGCTATATCAGGAGCTGATCCATGTACCGGCTCAAACATGGATGGGAATTCGCGAGTAGGATTAATATTAGCTGACGGAGTCAAACCTAATCCGCCTACAAGCGCTGAGCCTAGATCAGACAATATATCACCAAATAGATTTGAAGCCACAATAACTTGAAAATCTTGCGGTCGTTGAACAAAGTGGGCAACTAAAGCATCCATATAGATGTTTTCATAAGATATATCTGTGTTTTGTGTGCCTACCTCTGCAACGATTTGATCCCAAAATTTCATGACATGTGTAATGGCATTTGATTTAGTTGCACTTGTAACTTTTTTGAATCCATGCTTCCGTGCATATTCAAAAGCATATGCAGCAATCTGATTGATCCCTTGCCTGGTCATTAGTGAATTCTGAACGGCCAGCTCTCTCGATTCTCCTGCAAACATTGTACCGCCCGCATCTGAGTACTCACCTTCCGTGTTCTCCCTTAATACAACAAAATCAATGTCCTCATTCTCTTTTAACTTAAGTGGGCTTTCTAAACCTTTTAATAGTCTTGCTGGACGGAAATTCACATATTGCTGAAAGGTTTTTCTGATCGGCATGATTAATTCCCAAACTGTTATATCATCAGGTACACGTGTATCCCCTATAGCACCTAATAAAATTGCTTCATATCCCCTTAATTGATCAAGCCCATCTTCCGGCATCATGCAATTATTTTCCAGAAAATATGCTGAATTCCAATTAAAAATATCATAGGAGAAATCTATTGAATCCTGTTTCCGAATTTCCTCAAGTACTTTTATTGCTTCATTCATAACTTCTTGTCCCACACCATCTCCGGGGAGTACCGCTATTTTAAACGTCATTTTATTCATCCTTTTCTCTAAGAAACTTCAAGGCTGCATTACGATAGATTTCAGTTGTTTTTCCTAGTTCTTGAATCTCAACATATTCATTGATTTGATGTGGGATATCGCGATCACCTGCACCAATAGTAATGATCGGTATACCATGTACATGTAAAAATGTACCATCCGTTGCGCCGGGAACGCCGTTATACTGAGGCTCTATTTCCAGTACTTCTGCTACAGCGTCATAAACAGCTGATACTACCGGATCATCTGGATCTGTTTCAGTTGGTGGCCGATCCTCGATGATTTCATAATCTGCCTGGAAGTGTTCATCTTCCCTTTTTAGCTGATAAAAAATATGCTCTATTTCCTCAATTATTTTATGATGATTCTGACTTGGAATGGTACGTATATCAAGCGTTGTCATACACTGTTCGGGAATAACGTTAATCTGTGCATCCCCTTTTACCGGAGCTTGAAGAACCGTCGGTGTTATCGTCCCCCATTTTAAATAGGAATGTTTACCATGATTCTCTTGTTCTCTCTCTTCAAGCTGTTGTAACGCAGTAATAATTTTAGCCATACGCCAATTAGGATTAATTCCACTCCACGAAATAGCACCATGCGCCATTTTCCCCTGCACTGTTATTTTGACTCGTAAAGCACCGCGCTGCGCAATACATACTTGATTCTCTTCCGGTTCACAAATAATTGCGCCGTCCACTTCATCTGCCCAGCCTTGTCCAATAAAATGTTTAATGCCCAACATCATACTTTCTTCATCTACAGGGATACATAAGATTATTTTTCCAGTAAATGATTCTCTATCCTCTAAAATGGATTGAACTGCTGTAATCATACAAGCAAGATTCCCTTTCGTATCATTTGTACCCCGCCCGTACATTCGCCCATCAACAATCTCTGCACCAAAAGGATCATATTTCCAACGCCCACGATCTCCTTCTGTTACAACATCTGTATGCCCTTCAAATAAAAGCGTCTTTCCGGGCTTTCCCGAATCCACTACACCAATTACATTCGGCCTGCCGGGCGCTACTTCTTCTATGTGTACTTCTATCCCGAGATTTCGGATATAGTCTGCAACAAAATGGGCAACTTTTTCTTCGTTGCTGTCCGGATCTTCCGCTCTGTATACACTAGGTATTCTAACGAGTTGTTGTGTAAGTGAAACTACACGCTCGTAATCTCTTCTTATGCGATCTGATTTAGTTAAATTCAAAATATTAAACATCCCCTTATACTTTTTTAATCATTTGTGTCGGAAATTCGTAAGCTTTTTGCTTGAACAATAAACTAAATAAAACAAATGAAAGTAATGAGATAAAAACCGGGACTGTTACTGTATGAACACCAAACATGTCTCCATATGCCTCATTATAAAAATGGATCCCTATATAAGCGCCAATCCCTGTTAGCATGGATGCGATGGCACCAAACTTATTAGCATATTCCCAATACAATCCTAGTACAACCGGCCAAATAAATGCCGCTTCTAATCCACCAAAAGCAAATAAATTTAAATAGATTAAAAGTTCAGGAGGTTTAATAGCCAGCATGAAAGCGATGGTTCCTATTAAAGCTGTAAAACCCATACTGATTTTTTTCACATGATTGGATGAAGCTTCCGGTTTTATATAATTGATATAAACATCCTTTACAATAGACGAACTCACGAGGAGCAACAAAGAGTCTACTGTGGACATCATAGCTGCTAATGGCGCTGCTAGTACAATTCCGGCCAGCCAGCCTGGTAATACGTCTAGTGCAATGAGAGGAATAACTTGATCCGCCACCTCGATCCCCGGTAGTATGGGACGAGCGAATACGCCGATTAAATGCATATTAAGCATGATAAAACCTACAACAACTGTTCCAATCATTAATGCTTTATGCATCGATTTGGCATCGCGATAAGACATTGCTCTTACAGCTACTTGCGGTAACCCAACTACCCCTACTCCAACTAAAATCCAGAAAGAAGACACATATAATCCGGTTAATTGTCCATCTTGTCCATATGGTGTTACCAGATTGGGGTTTTCTGTCATTAGGTCTGTGAAAATATTGGGTAGACCTCCACCAGCGATGATTACACCAATCAGCAATATTAAAGTTCCAAACACCATTACTATCCCTTGTATTGTATCGGTTACCGCTACTGCTCTGAATCCACCAATGACTACGTAGATTAAAACAGATATCGTAAAGATAAACAGTGCTGAAGTATATGTTATTCCTGTTAACGATTGAATGAGGTAGGCGCCCCCCACCCATTGCGCTGCCATCGCAGCAAACAGAAAGACAACAATACTTAATGCCGACAATAAAACTACAGGGGTGCTCTGGTATCTTTCTTTAAGAAAGTCAATCAATGTAACTGCTTTAAACCTTCTTGTGACAATCGCAAACTTTTTCCCTAAAATTAATAGAACAAAGTATCCTGTTGCAATCTGTGTCATTGCAAGCAGCACCCAACCAAGCCCAATCGAATAGGCTGCACCCGGGCCACCCAGAAAACTGGATGCACTTCCATAAGTAGCCACCATTGTCATCGCTAGAACTAGTCCACCCAACTCGCGACTACCTAGAAAATAATCACTTAAAAAAGATTTCGAGTTTACCATTTTTCGATTGGACCATATACCAATGAAAAAAATTACAATAAGAAATAAAAAAAGCGGAATGATTACCTCCCCGTTCATTCTGGCACCTCACCTTCATCATCCTCAAAAGAGACATCTTTCAAAACAAATTTTACTACTAGAAATACTAATATAACCATCACAATGAAACCTGCAATACAACTGAGAAAAAACCATGCCGGGAAGCCTAATATGTAGGTATATTCTTCCGGAGGTTTCGACCCTAATCCATACGCGAATCCATACCACCAAATAATATTGAATACAGCTAGAGCGCAACCTATAAGTGCTTCACGATGGGCTATTTTAAAACGATATTCCATTGGCCGTTCTTCTTCTCTCATAATTTTCCTCCTTTCTTTCTCCCACACTCTATTTCATGCCAATAATTGCTAGTGATTCATTCTATGCAAAACATTCATGCTTTATTATTAATTCTATTAAAATCTTTTTTTAACAAAAAAATCAGTCATTGGAATCCCTGATTTTGGAACCAGGATTCCAATGACTATTTAAAGTTGTGCAAAAGCCTTCTTCACCGTATTCACTATAAACTTTAAATCGTCATCTGTTATACTAAGCGGTGGACTAAGTTGTAATATATTATTAAATCCGGCAACCGTATCGCCATTCT
>Ga0079226_10003716_pt1 | contig 11710 bp, 10 predicted proteins | sample Poulit2014_FD_76345 | JGI IMG/M metagenome (GOLD analysis project Ga0079226, IMG submission 76345) | Agricultural soil microbial communities from Georgia to study Nitrogen management - Poultry litter 2014 | ecosystem: Environmental > Terrestrial > Soil > Agricultural land | place: USA: Georgia... | reverse complement strand
GCGACGCGGCACGCAAGCTCGACAAGGCAGCCAGCAAGGGCGTGATCCACAAGAATCAGGCCGCGAACAAGAAGGCTGCGATGGCCAAGCGCGCCAACGAACTCTGAATCGCCGACAACGACGAGCAGTCGGCGAGTACGGGCCCGTCACCTCCCGAGGTGACGGGCCCCGTGTTTGTCAGCTTCCGGATCGTGCGGCGACGAGATCGAGTACCGCACGTTCCAGTGCATAGTCCGCATCGCCCGCCGCTCCCTTGACATCCGCGTTGACCCGTGCCGTGACCCGCAGGGCCTGTGCGAGGCCCGTTGGGTTCCACCCACGCGCCTGTGCCTGCGCCTTGCGCACCTTCCAGGGGGGCATCCGCAATTCGCCGGCGAGTTGACTGGGATTTCCCCGACCGGCTGCCGCGACACGGCCGATCGTGCGTACCGCGTCGGCGAGCGCATCGGCCACCAACACGTGTGGAACTCCGATCTGCAGCGCCCAACGTACGGTCTCCAGGGCGGCCGCGGCGTCGCCTGCGACCGCCTGCTCGGCCACTGCGAATCCACTGACTTCGGCACGTCCGGTGTGGTACCGCCGAACGGCTTGTTCGTCGACACGCCCACCGGCGTCGGCAACGAGCTGGTCCACCGCCCCTGCGAGCTCCCGCAGATCCGTACCAACCGCCTCGATCAACGCTGTCACCGCCGCAGCGTCGATCGCACCGCCGATGCGCTGCACCTCCTCACGGACGAACTTCTCCCGCTCGGCCGGTTTACGGATCTTCGTACACTCGGTGACCGTTGCCCCCGCCTTGCGCAGCGCACTGGGCAGACCCTTGCCGACCTTGCTGCGCCCGCCTCCGTTGTGGGTGACGACCAGCACGATCCCCTCGGCCGGAGCAGCCGCGTAGGAGAGCGCGGCATCGGCGATCTCCTGACTGATCTCCTGCCCCGTCTCCAACACGACCACTCTGCCCTCGCTGAACAACGACGGGCTGAGCAGCTCGGCAAACTCGGGTTTGGTCACCGCCGATGCCTGCACTCTGGTCAACTCGGTCCCGGGATCCGCCGCTCTGGCAGTGTTGACGATCGAACGTACCGCACGTTCGACAAGGAACTCCTCGTCACCGAGGACCAACCGCAACGCGGAGTCACTCGGATCGCTCGTAGCCACGCCCCCATCGTATGTGACAAATGTGGCCATTTCCGCAACAGGCTGGTCGTGCACGAAGACCATGCAGTACTGTATTCCCCCAGCAACCGAGTTCTCCCGTTCAGCCGAGTTCTCCCGGTGGCCGACAACCGAATATGGCTCATCCAGAGGGGCAGAGGGAACGGCCCGGCGAAGCCCCGGCAACCGGCGTCGGCCTGTCATCTTGCGTATGCGAGGTCGGCAGCCGCCGCGAGCAGCGAGCCCGCCAACGATGGCGACAGGCTGACGCGACGGCCAGCAGCTGGCGACAACGGTGCCAATTCCGACCCACCAGGTGGGGTAGATGAGGGAAAGGACCTCGCGATGACCCAAACACTGCACACCTCCACTTCCTCCAACGGCGCGGCCGGTCTCGACCTCGGCCCCGCGATCGGTCTGGTGTCCAAGGAAGAAGGTCACCGACAGGCACTGGCGCCGGAGTTCGTGTCCCTGGAGGACTTTTCGCCGTTGGAAGTGGCCTACGATTTCGGCCGTGTCCGACGCGAGGACATCGAGGCCGGTCCGCGCAACATCTGGCGCTACAAGCACCTGCTGCCGGTACCCTCGAACGTGGAGCAGACGGCGAACACCGAACCGGGTTTCACCCGGTTGATCGAGGCTGACCGTCTGGCGGCCGAACTCGGCATTCGCAAAGCGTGGGTCAAGGACGACACGGTCAACCCGACACACTCCTTCAAGGATCGGGTCGTGGCGGTCGCGCTGGCCGCCGCGCGGGAGTTCGGATTCAACGTACTGGCCTGCCCGTCCACCGGTAATCTCGCCAATGCGGTCGCGGCCGCCGCGGCACGTGCGGGCTGGGACTCGGTGGTACTGGTGCCGTCCTCGCTCGAACGGGCCAAAGTGTTGACCACCGCGGTCTACGACGGCTCCCTGATTGCCATCGACGGCAACTACGACGACGTGAACCGTCTGGCCACCGAGTTGGCGGGCGAGCACGAGAACTGGGCGTTCGTGAACGTCAACGTCCGTCCGTACTACTCCGAGGGTTCCAAAACACTTGGGTTCGAAGTGGCCGAACAGTTGGGCTGGCGTTTACCGGAACAGATCGTGGTGCCGATCGCCTCCGGTTCCCAACTGACCAAGATTGAAAAGAGTTTCGACGAGCTCGGCGAGCTCGGCCTCGTCGAGCAGAGTCCGTACAAACTGTTCGGGGCGCAGGCCAGTGGTTGTGCGCCGGTGTCGCAGGCGTTCCGGGAGGGCCAGGACGTGGTGCAGCCGGTCAAACCGGACACCATTGCCAGATCGCTGGCCATCGGCAATCCGGCGGATGGTCCGTACGTGTTGGACTCGGTGCAGCGTACCGGCGGCTCGATCGCGGATGTCAGCGACGACGAGGTTGTCGAGGGGATCCGGATGCTCGCCCGCACCGAGGGAATCTTCACCGAGACCGCGGGCGGCGTGACGGTTGCCACTACCAAGAAGCTGGTCGAGACCGGACAGCTCGACGCCGACTCCGAAACAGTGCTGTTGATCACCGGCGATGGCCTGAAGACACTCGACGCCGTCGAGGACAAAGTCGGTCCGAAAGCAACTGTGGCACCGAACGCGGCGGCGGTCGACGAGGCCCTCGGCGACTGAGCAGGATGCTCACCCGAGCAGGGTGGAAGCCCCGACGCCATGGTTCATTCCGGCGTGCGTTGGCGAACCACCACCAGCCCGTCGACATCGGCCACTACGGCCACGCTACCGGCCAGATCGGTACGTGCCACAGCACTTCCCTCCCGGTGGAGCGTGCGAAGCATCCGTCGACTCGGGTGTCCGTAGTCGTTGTGCGCGCCGACACTGATCACGGCGACTCGGGCGGAAACGGCACGGAACAGCCGGGGCAGGAACACGTCACTGCCGTGGTGCGGAACCTTGACAACATCCGCCGTCAGATCCCACCCGCCGGCGAGCAGCGCCGCCTGCGCGGCCAGTTCCACGTCGCCGGTCAGCAGTATCCGTCCCGCGGGCGTGGTCGCGCGCAGCACTACCGAGGTGTTGTTGACGGCGGTTCCCGAGTCACCGGCCCCCGGGGCGACCGATGTTGGCTCGTCCGGTGCGAGCACGGTCAGCCGTAACTCGGGCCAGCCCAGGCGCTGCCCCTGGTGGAGCGCCCGCACCGGCACGGCGGCTGCCGCGGCCTGTTCGACGACCTGCTCTCGGGCCCATTCGGGAGTACGGCCCGGCCCCACAGCGACCGCTTCGACCGGGTATTCGCGTAGCACCCCCGCGAGCCCGCCGATGTGGTCGGCATGCAGGTGCGTCAGTACCACCAACGGAACGCGGCCGACCCCGAGGCGATCCAGGCAGTCCGTGATCCGCCCCGGACTCGGCCCGGTGTCCACGAGGATCGCGCTGTCGCCCACCCCGGTACGCAGCACCGCGGCGTCGCCCTGCCCGACGTCACACGCCACAAAGGACCACTCGGCGGGTGGCCACGGTGGTGCGATGACCCGCGTCGGGATCAACACCAGCACGATGCCGACGACAGCCGAAGCCGTCAGGATCCTGCCCGTACGCACCCGGACCAGCAGCAGGAGCACCACCACCGCCAGCAGGGCCAACAGTCCGCCCCACCAGCCCGCGGGCCAGGACACCACCGATCCCGGTAACCGCACCGCATGGTGGGCGACGCCGATCAACCAATGCAGGCCGAACTCGACCAACCCGGCGAGTGCCGCAGCCGCAGCCGGTGAGATCGATGCCAGCAGCATCACCACAACCCCCACCAACAACACCGGTGCCACCACCGGTGTCGCCAGTAGATTCGCGGGGATCGCCACCAAACTGACCCGGCCCGCCATTCCCGCGATGATCGGGACAGTGACGATCGACGCCGCGGCAGGCACCGTGACCGCAACCGCGATGGTCCGCGGAACGCGGCGCCGCGTCAGTGCTGCCGACCACCGAGGAGCCAGCAGCACGATCCCCGCAGTGGCCGCCACCGACAGTGCGAACCCGAAACTCGCTGCCATGGCAGGCTCGTAGCCCACCACACCGATCACGGCCAAGGCGAGTGCGGGCACAGTGGCGCGCCGACGACCGAGCGCCAACGCGAGCAATCCGATCGAGGTCATCACGCCCGCGCGCAGCACACTCGGCTGTTGCCCCACCAGGACCACGAATCCGACCAGCACTACTCCCGCGGTGGCGGCCGTCACTCGTGGACCGGCCCTGCCCGTGCGCAACAACAACAGCACAGCGCCACAGACGATGTTGAGATGAGTGCCGGACACGGCAGTCAGATGCGACAGCCCCGCAGCGGTGAACTCCTCGGAGATGTGGGCCGGTAGCTCGCTCGTGTCACCGACGACGAGTCCGGGCAACAATCCCGCCGGGCCCTCGTCGAGTCCCCGACAGGCAGCATGCAGCCCGGCGCGCAGACTCGCTGCCGCACGTTGCCAGGGAGGCCCCTGGCGCACGCCCCGCGGTGGCCCCCGTGCGTACACGACCGCCGCGGTGAGTTCGCTCGTGTCCGAAGGGGCGAGCGTGCCACGTAGCGTCAGTTGTTGTCCGGGCAGCAACCGGCCCCACTGCGCCGGATCGGCGATGATGGTGACGGCGGCGTTCGAGGATACCGCCTGCCCCGCCACTGCGGCGGACTCGACCGTGGCCGGTACCAGCACCGCGGATGTCCCGCTGCGCTGTCCGGCGTAGCCGGGTGAACGAAGCGGAGTCGCGCGTTCTGCGACCGTGACACGGAGAAGGACCTCGGCGTGTCGCGCCGCATGGTCACGCAGCTGATCCTGCCCGGCGATATTGATCCGGAGCACGGTCGCAGTGGCCACGGTCGCAGCGCACAACAGTAACGCCGCCCACATTCCCAGGCGGTGCGACCGAGTGGCCGCCGGCCGCCGTTCCCGCCATATCCCTACGGCCCCCGATACGCCACTCACCACAGCGACCAACGCGGCCGCCCACCATCCCCACAGCACCCCCACGAGGGCCGTCGCCCAAGCGCAACATGCTGCCGGCACCAGCCGCAGGTCGTGTTGCCCACCGTTCGATTCCCGGGACCGGGTCGGAATGTCCTGACCGGTCAGCACGCTGGCCGTCGCGCCGGTGTCCAGCGGGCGGTTCCTCACTCGAGCCGCACCTGGTCACGGAGATCGGCGAGCGTTTTCGCCCCGATGCCGGTTACCTGACGCAGTTGTTCCACAGTCTCGAACCCGTCGTGCTCCTGCCTCCAGTCGATGATGCGCTGCGCGGTAACCTCACCGACCCGTGGCAACTCCTGCAGCGTCGCCAGATCCGCGGTGTTGAGGTTGATCGTGTCCGTCGACTCCCCGGCCTGCCGCCCGGCTTCGGGAGGTTGGCTCGCGGTGGCCGGGGCTGAGACTCCGACGTACAGTTGTTCGCCGTCGACAACGCGGCGCGCGAGATTGACACTGCGACGGTCGGCCGCAGCGTTCACTCCCCCTGCCTCCTCGAGAGCATCCGCGACGCGCGCTCCTGCGGACAGTGTGAACACACCGGGATCGGACACATGGCCGACGACACTCACCACGACAGGCCCGGCGGTGCTCGTCGTGGTCGTCGGCGTAGTGCTGGACATGTGCGCGACCGGCAGTCTCGGTGCGGTGTCGGGCTGCTGTTCGTTCGGCCCGTTCAGCAGCGCATAACCGAGGGCAAGGAGGAGAGCCACGACACCGATTCCCATCACGAGGATCCGGAATCCGCGTTGTCCCCGTTGCGGCACCGCTCGGGCGACAGCACCGGGAACCCATCGTCGCACCAGCCTGCCCCCGGGCGCGGACGTCGTGGCCGTGATCGGTGCCGGCTGGTCACCCTGATCCCCATGCGCAACGGTGGCCCCACCACCGCTCGGCGCCTCGCCGTCGGGAGGATACGCACCGGAACCGGGCGTGACACCCCGTGCCCGTGCGAGCACCTCGGTCATCCGCAGCCGCGCTTCGGTGCCGGAACGTGCGGAACGCTGATCGCGTCCTCCCGGAGAAACCTTGTCGAACACGCACGCAAGACTAGGGAGGTCGGCGCATGGCGGGTACCGTTCACCACGCGGGTTGTGGACAACACGGCTACTGTGTAGAACTCACCGCTGGATCGCGACGCCGAGCACGCCGGGGCCTGTGTGAGCACCAATGACCGCTCCCACCTCACTGACGGCACACCAACGGGCAAGCGGAACCCGCTGCAGCAACCGGTCGGCCAGCTCCGCGGCCAGTCCGGCGGCTCCGAGGTGATGAACCGCGAGCTCGACCTCGTCGTTCCCCGCGGCGTGTGCGGCGAGCTCCACGAGCCGGGTGAGAGCTCGCTGTGTGGTCCGCACCTTCTCGATCGGCGTGATCACACCGTCCACCATGCGCAACACCGGCTTCACCGCGAGCGCGGTGCCGAGAGCGGCGGCGCCCGGACCGATGCGCCCACCACGTCGCAGATACTCCAACGTGGTGACCATGAAATACATGTCCGAGCGGGCCACCGCGGCGACAGCAGCCCGCTCGACCTCGGCAACTGTCCCTCCACGGGCGGCGGAGCGTGCCGCGTGCAGCGTACAGAAGCCCAACCCCATCGCGGTGGAACGGGAATCGATCACCCGGATCCGCTCGGGATCCACCTGTTCGGCAGCCAACACCGCCGACTCCCAGGATCCCGAGAGTTCACTGGACAACTGCAGCGAGACCACCGCGTCCGCACCCGCCTCGAGTTCCGTACGGAATGTCTCGGCGAACTCACTCGGCGTTGGCCGTGACGTCGTGACGACCCTGTGGTGTCGTAGCACTTCCACGAGCTCGTCCGGTCCGAGCTCGGGACCGTCCGCAGCCGGGGCGCCGTCCACGAGCACGTGCAGTGGCACCACTCGGATGCCGTGTCGCTCGGCAACCCCCTGTGGCAGATGCGCGGTGGAGTCCGTCACGACCGCGACACTCATGAGCTCTCACCAGGAACTGGCGACGACTGCGATCCCAGCACGATCAGTTATTCCGCGACACCCGCGTTGTACACTCGCATCCGCCATCGTTGCGCCCAACGCGTCAACTGCACCCAGTGACAGTTGTCAATACCGCCCAACGCTGCCCAGGACTCCAGATCGAACCCCACCAGACGTGCCGTCAACGCCGTGATGACACCGCCGTGCGCGGCCAACAGCGCGGTCGGCGGGGCTTGCTCGCCCTGGCGCAACAGGCCGACAACCACCTCCGTCGCTCGGTCAGCGACATCGATACGAGACTCCCCGCCGGGAGGGGCGAAGGTGGGATCGACACGCCACCGTTCACGGTCAACGGGAGAGTCACGCTCGATCTCGGCGGAGGTGGAACCCTGCCAGGTCCCGAGATGCGTTTCACGCAACCGTTTGTCCAGGGACACGGGAACGCCGATCTCCGTGCCCAGAACATTCGCGGTGTCCGCGGCCCTGCGCAGATCGGAAGCGACGATCACGCCCGGCTCGAACCGTCGTAACGCGGCAGCACCGACCCGGGCCTGCCGTATGCCAGTGTCGGTGAGTTCGGCGTCGATGTGCCCCTGCATGCGTCCGGCGAGGTTGTATTCGGTTTCCCCGTGACGCCACAGGATCAGAGTGGACAGGCTCACTCCCGGCCGTTCCCTTCATCGTCCACGGGTGCGCTGGAATGCGCGAGGGCGGGCAGCTCGATCCGCGGGCAGTCCTTCCACAACCGCTCCAGGTCATAGTAGGCGCGGTCGTCCTCGTGCTGGATATGCACAACCACGTCCTGGTAATCGAGCAGCACCCAGCGAGCCTCTCTGACTCCTTCTCGCCGTACAGGCTTGTGCCCAGCATGACGCAGCTGTCGTTCGACACTGTCGACGATCGCCTCGACCTGGCGCTCGTTCGGCCCGGAGGCGATCATGAACACGTCAGTGATCGCCATGCGGTCGGAGACGTCGAGTGCCACCACGTCGGCCGCCTTCTTCTCCGCCGCCGCGCCTGCGGCCCTGATCGCGATATCCCGGGCCTCGGACGTTGCTGCCACAGTACTCCTTCTCATTGGTGGACCGCGCTTTTCGCAGGATACCCGTTCCGGCCATGCCGCACCGCCGCGGTGAATTCAGTCCGCATCCGAGCGGTACAGGTTACGCTTGTCGATGTAACGCACCACACCGTCGGGCACCAGGTACCATACGGGTTCGCCGGCACCGACACGACGTCGACAGTCGGTCGACGAGATCGCCATAGCCGTCACCTCGACGAGAGTCACCTTGCCTGCCGGCAGGTGATCGTCGTCGAGTGCGTAGCCGGGCCGAGTGACCCCGATGAAGTGCGCCAGATCGAACAGGTCATCCGCGTCCCGCCAGGTGAGGATCTGTTCGACCGCGTCCGCGCCGGTGATGAAGAAGAGTTCGTCAGCAGGATACTGGGCACGGATATCACGCAGCGTATCCACCGTGTACGTCTGTCCGCCACGATCGATGTCGACCCTGCTGACCGAGAAACGGGGGTTCGAGGAGGTAGCCACCACAGTCATCAGATAACGATCCTCGGCCATCGTTACTCTGCGACTCGTCTTCTGCCAGGGCTGGCCGGTCGGAACGAAAATGACCTCATCCAACCGGAACCGAGACTGCACCTCGCTGGCGGCAACGAGGTGACCATGGTGAATCGGGTCGAAGGTGCCGCCCATGATGCCGATGCGACGTGCGCTCATTACGAATCAGGGTATCCGTTCGGGTTCAGCGGACCGGGACCGGCACGAGATCATCGGCGTGGACGACCTCACGACGCTGCTCCGGGGGCAGCTCGTAGCTCGACCGACCCATCATGTCCGGCAGTTCCGCGAGGTCGTAGGCAACCACACCCCGTGCGACGACCCGCTGACTCTCATCGACCAGATTCACCACGTCCCCGGCCTCGAAGTCACCATCCACGCCGGTGATCCCCGCTGGTAACAGAGAACTCCGGCACCGGACAACCGCGTCCACCGCGCCACTGTCCAGATGCAGCTTGCCGGACACGCCCGCCGCATAGCCGAGCCAGAACCGTCGCGCGGAGAGCCTGTTGGGGGCGGAACGGAACGCTGTACCGACATCCGCGGACCCGAGCGCGCGGGAGGCGTCGTTCGCACTCGCGAGCAGCACCGGGATCCCCGCCTCCGTCGCCGTCCGGGCGGCGGCGAGTTTGGATACCATGCCGCCGGTTCCCAGTCCGGAACTGGAGGTCTGCACATCCAGCCCGGAAATATCGTCCGGACTGGACACCTCATGGATCCTGCTGGTCGCACCACTGCGCGGATCGCCATCGTAGAGTGCGTCCACATCGGAGAGCAAAAACAACGCGTCGGCACCGACGAGATGCGCGACCAACGACGCCAATCGGTCGTTGTCGCCGAACTTGATCTCCTCCGTGGCCACAGTGTCGTTCTCGTTGACAACCGGAATGGTGCCCAACGTCAACAAGCGCGCGAAGGTCCGCTGCGCGTTCCGGTAGTGCGCACGACGCGCCACGTCACCGGACGTCAACAGCACCTGGGCCACCGTCAGCCCGTACCGGCCGAACGATCCCGCATAGGCATGCACGAGCATCAACTGGCCCACGCTGGCAGCAGCCTGCTGTGTCGCCAGATCCCGCGGCCTGCCATCGAGCTCCAGCGGAGCAATTCCCGCTCCGATCGCCCCGGAGGAGACCAGTACCAGTTGACTACCGGAGTTGATGCGCGTGGCCAAAGCATCCACCAGCATGGACAACCTCGCACTGTCCAGTCCGTCGCCGGCCGTGGTCAACGAGGACGATCCCACTTTGACCACGATGCGGTGGGCATCGCACAACTGTTCACGTGTGTCGCTCACGACTGGTCCCCGACGGCGGAGTCGTCTCCGCCCACGCGACGGTCGTCACGAGCCTGTTTCCGTTCGGCCGCGGTGGTTCTGCGGTGTTCCGCGACGACCGACCGCTCGGCCAACGCTCCCGGAGTGGACGGCTCCCAGTCGAAGGTCATATCGCCTATGGTCACCGGCGATCCGGGTTCCGCGCCGTGTCGTGCGAGCTCATCCTCCACCCCGATCCGGTTGAGCCGCTCGACAAGGTAGTTCACCGCTTCATCGTTGTCGAAGTTCGTTTGACCCACCCATCTTTCGGGTTTTCTGCCACGAACCACGAACCCGCCGGGCTCCGTCGGGTCGGCTTCCACCGTGAATCCGCTGTCAGCGACCGGTTCGGGGTGCAACACCTGTGGCGTCGGCCTCACCGCCGTGCGATTCTCCCGATCCTGTTCGACCAACTGTCCGAGCGCGAAACCCAACTCCCGAAGTCCCGCGTGGGTGGCGGTCGAGATCTCGTACACTGCCAGGCCCCTGCTCTCCAATTCGGGGCGCACCATCGCGGCGATCTCCGCGCCGTCGGGGACGTCGATCTTGTTCAGGATCACGACTCGCGGCCGTTCGGAGAGCGTCTCTCCCATCTCCCCGCCGTAAGCAGCGAGTTCCGCCTCCAAGACATCCATATCCGACACGGGATCACGGCCGGGTTCGTACGTCGCACAGTCGATCACGTGCGCCAACACCGAACAACGCTCCACGTGCCGCAGAAAATCGAGGCCGAGTCCTCTCCCCTCGCTCGCGCCGGGAATCAACCCGGGAACATCCGCCACGGTGAACACGATGTCATCGGCAGTGACCACACCGAGATTCGGAGCCAGAGTCGTGAACGGATACTCCGCGATCCTCGGACGTGCGGCGGACAGTACCGAGATCAACGAGGATTTCCCCGCGGACGGGAACCCGATCAATCCGACATCGGCCACAGAACGCAGTTCCAGCACCAGATCACGCGTCTCACCGGTTTCGCCCAGTAACGCGAATCCGGGGGCCTTGTGCCGCCGGGAGGACAGCGCCGCGTTGCCCAGACCGCCGCGACCACCCCGTGCGGCGACGAAACGCGTCCCCGCACCAGTCAGATCGACCAACACCTCGCCGTCGGAGTCGAGCACCACGGTCCCGTCCGGAACCCGCAGTTCCAGTGGCTGGCCCGCCATTCCGGCCCGGTTACTGCCCTGGCCGTGTCTGCCGTTTCCCGCCCGCGCGTGTGGCCGGTAGTGAAAGTCCAGCAGGGTATGCACCCCTTCGTCGACGACGAGGACGACGTCTCCCCCGTTACCACCGTTCCCGCCGTCTGGGCCGCCGAGCGGATTGAACTTCTCCCGGTGCATCGAAGCGCAACCGTTACCACCGTTGCCTGCCGAGAGATGTATTGCCGCCCGGTCCACGAACCGGGATGCCATTGCCTACCTTCCAACGAGAAAACGCGGGGTGAGCGCGACTCACCCCGCGTTACGGAAAACGAACCGTCGCTCAGACCTCAGCCTGGTCAATATTCACGGTTTTGCGGCCATTCTTGCTACCGAAACGCACCGCACCCGGCTCCAGAGCGAAAAGCGTGTCGTCAGTACCGCGCCCGACGTTCACACCGGGGTGGAACTTCGTTCCGCGCTGACGAACCAGAACCTCGCCCGCGTTGACATCCTCACCACCGAAGCGCTTCACACCGAGCCGCTTCGATATGGAATCGCGTCCGTTGCGGGTGTTCGACGCACCCTTCTTCGTTGCCATGCTGCTC
>Ga0079226_10003715_pt1 | contig 11711 bp, 9 predicted proteins | sample Poulit2014_FD_76345 | JGI IMG/M metagenome (GOLD analysis project Ga0079226, IMG submission 76345) | Agricultural soil microbial communities from Georgia to study Nitrogen management - Poultry litter 2014 | ecosystem: Environmental > Terrestrial > Soil > Agricultural land | place: USA: Georgia... | reverse complement strand
CTCCTGACCCATATTGGAGGATGATGTTGGTATTGTCTAGGTCGATTTTTTTAGCAAATTCATCTATCATCTTCTCTTCATCTTCTGTAAAGACAACCCTATTTTCAATATTTTCTGGTTGGCTCTTTAGGATTTGATCTAGTTTTTCGTCGTTTTCCTCTAAACCGTCTAGTTTTAATTCGATATCACTCATGGTCTTTAAAGTCTCCTTCTAGTAGTCCTTCTTGTTTTAAAACAAGCCTAATTGTATCTATATCGGTCTTTACATCCATGGCCCTATCAGATATAAGGTCAACTTTAATCTTATCAAAGGCCTCAGTTATGGTCTTAATTGACCTTTCTATCTCTGCCATGGATTTCAAAATCTTGGTGTCACTTGTGTCTATTTGTTCAAATTCTTGGTAGGATTCAACAAGTTTGGCTGCAGTTGGCATATAAAAATCGTTAAATTTATTTAGGCCTGCTTCCTTGTCTGGGTATTTTTTTAAAATATCCAGGATATCCCTTATATTTTCAAATAGGGGATCTAAGACCGCCCTAAAGCTTTGTGAGAGAATTTTGTTTTGTTTTTTCTCCATATCATTTAATATCGCACTTGAATTTTCGATTATTTCTCGAGCCTCATAAGTGGATACTTCTTCTACAGGGCCTATTTTTTCTTTTTTATAGGAAGGGATATTTCCTAGATTTTCCTTATAAAGCTTAAAGGTTGGAATATCTAGGATAAATATTGAGTCATTTTCAACTATCCTTGCCTGTTTGAAGTAGTTTTGCTTCATGAAATAAAGCAAATCTTTAATAGTCTCCTCCTCAGTTTGGCTTACAGCACTTGCGAGATCTCTTATTGAGATAATAGTTGAGTTTCCTAGCTCTCTCCTGTATCTGGAGTAGTTTATGGCAAGTCTCTTATATTGGTTTGCTAGCCTCCACATAAGAACTGGTCCTGCCACCGCTCCAGCAAGGGAGACAAGGCCTAGGATTTTTGTCATAAGTGGAATAGAGCTTAGCCATTCAAGACCCATGGCAAAAAGGGTCATACCCACAAGCCCAGCTCCTATCTTTAGGAGGATGGACTTATTTTGGACGGATGGTTTTTGCTCGCAGACAGCTGGGTCTTTACTTGCGGGTAAGTTTTTCCTATATCCCTTAGTAAAGCCTGATACTGCATTGTTTACTGAGTTTTTTATAGTTTCGCCAATAGATTCAAAATCTATATCGTCAAAGTCAAAATTGAAATTAAAGCTATCTTTTTGACTGTATTTATCTTTTTTCTTCATTTTATCTCCTTACAAAAGGTGATCTTCCTCTCACTTATATTATACTAGAGGTTAAATATTTTTAAAATTATTAAGATTGCAATTAAGTTTCTTAAAATCTAACTGAAACTTATTTTATTTTAGGTCTTTAATTTCGTCAAAGATGTCCTTATTTTTTGAAATATCAGCCCTAGAACCAAAAACAACCAGGTTATCAAGCTTCATTGTCTTTTCAAAGCTTTCGCTAAGTTTTTTGATATCGTCAAGGCTTGCTCTTTTGATTTCTCCTAGGATGTCATCTTCCTTTTTGGCTGATGGAATCCTAAAGTAGGAGTAGTCAGCATCTCCCATTTGCTTTGGACTTCTAGGTCTTAAAATCGTACCCATTGAAGAAATTTTTTGATTTTCAAAGTCTCTTTCAGTCATTTCTAGGCTTTTGGCGATCTCTCCTAGGCTATCGAAAGCTTCGATAGTTTTACCTATATTTGGGTCTCTGTAGGAATAGGTTGCAAGCATCATAGACCTTGATACAAACATACCTGCCCCGTAAGCCCCGCCCTGGGCCCTGATTAGGGAGTAGAGATAAGGGTTTGACATGATAGATCCTGCTAGGAGGAATTTGCCATCGTAGGAGCCTTCAAATTCGTAAAGGCAGGCTGATTTTGAGACGTAGTTGACACTTGCGTCGGTCATGATTGCTTCTTTTATAGACTTAGTTTCAAAGCTTATTTCCCTATCAGCTTCCCTATCTCCTAAATCTGCGAAAGTTACGTTTATGGCTGATTTCATAAGGTAATAGCCCTTTTTTTCGCTTGTTACATTTATGGAAAGGTCCTTGGTGAAGATTTTTTTATAGACGTCTTCGAGCCTTTCTTTTAGTTTTTCAAAGTTATTTTGACCTAGGTCTATATTTTCCTTGATAAAGTCATAGTAGGCTAGGCCTGATAGGTTTTCTTGGATAAAGGCGTGCTTATCTATATGAGAATTTGCCCTGTTTATAGCAATCATATGGCCAATATCATACATCCTTGATTCAAAAATTGACTTTCTAATCCTCAAAAGTTCGAGGATACGAGCCTTATTATCAAAGAGGGAATTACTTGTAAAGTCTTTTATTATACCCGCTGCATCCTTGGCATAGCTAGGAAGGGTTTTAAATGTCACCCTAAAGGTCCTATCAATCTCATCTAGGCCCTTTCTAAAGGTCATGATGGAGAAGTTTAGAGATCCGAGTTTTTGCCAGATTAGGTTATCAATCTCTGTATATTTCATATTTTTGGTATCAACTGACCCCATAAGTTCGCCAAGAAGTTGGGCGTACTTGAACTCTTCTAGGTCTAGGTGGTTTACATTAAAATACATATCAGTATAGATAAGACCTGCTGTGGCAAGGTCGTTAAAGACGTATTCAAAAGTATCAGTTTTAACTTCTCTAGGAACTGGAGTGGTCTTTGTTGGCACATCTTCTATATCAAGCTTTGGAATCATGGCCTTGATTTCTTCTGTATCTTCGCTTGCCTGGTAGGCCTTAAGTTTATCTAGGTCTTTTTTTATCTCGGCAAGTTTTTCTGGGGTCATTTCTTCGTTGACTTTTTCTAGGTAGGCCTTGAAATTTTCTTCTTCTTTTTTATTATAGTCTACAGAAGGTTTTGAAATATGAATAAGTTTAGTAGGATTATCTAGGAAAAACTTCCTTATAAAGTTCTCGTAGTAGCCAGTGCCAATTAGGGCTTTTAAGTCTTTTAAGTAGTCAACCACCCTAAATACTTCAAAAGGATCTGCATCAAAGGACATGGATAGGTAGTAGTTTAGACCAGCATTAACAGAGTTTAGGTTTTCTCTTTGGGCAAAATCAAAGAGTGAGAAGGCTGACTTAAGAGCTTCCTTGTTGATATTCTCGCTTGACTCCTTTAGACCTCTTTCTATTATTTCTACAAAGTCATCTACCTTAGCGGAGTCAGTTTTTTGAGCCTGGATAATAAGGGCAGACCTATTGCCATAGGCATTTCTTGCGTAGAAATACTCTGGACCTAGTTTTTCTTGGATTTCTGTCCTTATCTTAGATGAATCCATATTAAAGAGCGTATTTACAAGGATGGCCGCTGTGAGTGTTTCCTTTACATCTAGGGCAGAGTGGGTAAGCATGGCGTAGGTTAGGTAGTCTTGGCCTTTATTTTCTTCGCTTGCTGGATAGGTGGATTCGATTTTTTCCTTATAGATATTTTCCCTAACTTTTATATCTAGCCTTAGGTCTTTTTTGTCATATTTTGATAGGTAATCTCTATCAAGCCTAGCTAGGTAGGGGTCTATGTCCTCGATATTGCCGTAGTAGTAGATATAGGCGTTTGATGGGTGGTAGTGGTTTTCGTAAAATTCTTTAAACTCATCAAAGCTTAGGTCTTTTATAACCCTAGGGTCTCCGCCAGACTCGTACTCATAAGGGGATTCTTTGTAAAGGTAGGTATTGATATCATTATCTATGATGCTTTCAGGGTCTGATAGGGCTCCCTTCATTTCGTTATAAACTACACCGGAAACTCCCACAACCTCATCGTTCTCGATATCAAAATGCCATCCTTCCTGGTCAAGGATTTCCTTTTTGCTTACAACAAGGGGGGCAAAAACTGCATCAGTATAGACGTCAACGAGGTTTCTAAAGTCCCTGTCATTTTCACTTGAAACAGGAAAAACAGTCTTGTCTGGATAGGTCATGGCATTTAAAAAAGTCTGCAGACTTGAAGAGGCCATGGCCATAAAAGGATCCTTGGATGGAAACTTTGCTGATCCGTTTAAAACTGAGTGTTCCATAATATGGGCAAGGCCCTTGGAGTTTGTTGGAGGAGTCTTAAAACCAATTCCAAAGGTCTTGTTGGCGTCGTCTTTTTTGGCAAAGATAATATTCGCCCCGGTTTTTATATGGTTGTAGTGAAAGGCTTCTACTCCTATAGAAGGGAAATTTTCACTTTTGACTAGTTCGTAATTTTTATTCATAATTCATCCTTTGCTAAATTCTTTCTTTATAGAGACTATACCATTGTTGGATTACTTATAAATAATAATTGACAAGGGAGAAAGTCCAAAGTAAAATTGCATTAGAAATACAAATAACTTTCGAATGAAAGATAATATAAAATTAACAATAGAAAGGGAAAATCATGACAAAGTCAACATACGGTAGCACTTATTTTGGAAATCTTACACCTAGGATGCAAGGATTAAGAGATGAGCTTTTAGATAAAACTCCAAAAATTTGCGTAGAAAGGGCAGAGATTGTAACAAAGTCTTATAAGAAAAACCAAAACAAACCCCTCCACATCAAAAGAGCCTTGATGCTAAAGGATATTTTGGAGAATATGTCAATCTACATAGAAGACTGTGGCCTTATAGCGGGTAACCAAGCTTCTTCAAATAGGGCTGCGCCAATTTTCCCTGAGTATGCCATGAAATGGGTAATTGACGAGCTAGACGAGCTAGAAAAGCGTGACGGAGATGTTTTCACAATCACAGAAGAAAACAAGGAAAAACTAAGGACCATTTACCCATTTTGGGAAAATAATACCATATACGATAAGGGCAAACCTTACATGCCTGATGCAGCTCAAAAATACGCAGATTTAGGCATAATTTCCTTTTTAGGCAAGGTAACCAGTGGTGACGGTCACTTCGCAGCTGATTACACCAATATGCTAAAAGTTGGCCTGAAGGAATATAAGAGAAGGGCAGAGGAAAAGCTAAGAAAGCTTGACCTGTCTGATTATAAAAATATCAAAAAAACCTACTTTTACAAGGCTTGTATCATAGTAATAGACGCAGTTAGGGATTTTGCCCTAAGGTATGCAGTCCTTGCAGAAGATATGGCAAGAGATACAAAAGAAGAAAAAAGAAAAGATGAGTTATTAGAAATAGGCAGGATGCTAAGGAGGGTCCCTTATGAACCGGCAAGGACTTTCAAAGAAGCAGTCCAAGCCATTTGGCTCTGCCATTTGATTTTACAAATAGAATCAAACGGCCACTCAGTTTCCTATGGTAGGGTTGACCAATATCTAGATCCTTACCTCAGACAAGACCTAGCCTGCGGTAGGATTACAGAAGATGAAGCAAGCGAAGTCCTTGTTAATCTTTGGCTAAAAACCTACTCAATAAATAAGGTAAGACCTTGGGGTCATACAGTATTTTCTGCAGGTAGCCCTCTTTACCAAAACGTGACCATAGGAGGCCAAACCAAGGATAAAAAAGATGCCACAAACAAGACAAGCTGGCTAATTCTTAAGACAATCGCTCAGTGCCACCTCCCACAACCAAACCTAACAGTAAGGTATCATAAAAATCTACCAGCAGACTTCATGAAGGAATGTCTAGAGGTAATCAGATGTGGTTTTGGTATGCCAGCCTTTAACTCAGATGAAGTAATCATCCCATCCTTTATAGAAAAGGGTGTAAAAGAAGAAGACGCCTACAACTACTGTGCGGTAGGATGTGTAGAAACAGCTGTCCCAGGCAAGTGGGGTTATAGGTGTACAGGCATGAGCTTTCTAAACTTCACCAAGGGTATTTTAATTGCCATGAACGGCGGTAAGGACCCAGCTACAGGCACTCCACTAATAAAAGATGTAAAAGCATTTAAAGACTTAGATGATTTTGAAGATTTCATGGATTCTTGGGATAAGACTGTCAGGGAAATGGCAAGGCAAACAGTAGTAGTAGACTCAGTTTGTGACATGATTCAAGAAGAAAACACAGCCGACATCCTTGCAAGTGTCCTAACAGATGATTGTATAGAAAGAGGCTTAACCATGAAGGAAGGTGGAGCAGTTTATGACTTTATCTCAGGCCTTCAGGTAGGAATAGCAAATACAGCAGATTCCCTTGCAGCGATCAAGAAAACTATTTTTGAAGATAAGACAATTTGCAAGGAAGAACTATGGACTGCCCTCATGGATAACTTTGAAGGACCTAGGGGTGAGGAAATCAGAGAGCTTTTAAAAGCTGCTCCAAAATATGGCAATGATGATGACTACGTAGATTTATTAGGAAGAAGAGCCTACAATTCTTATATAGAAGAAATTAAAAAGGCAAAAAACACCAGATACGGTAGGGGACCAATCGGTGGATGCTACTACGCAGGCACCTCATCAATCTCAGCCAACGTACCTCAAGGAGCAGGAACCCTTGCAACACCAGACGGTAGAAAAAAGGGCGAAGCCCTAGCAGAAGGATGTTCACCAAGCCACGGTTCAGACCTAAACGGTCCAACAGCAGTCCTAAAATCTGTAGCCAAACTTCCAACCAGAGACATCACAGGCGGGGTCCTCTTAAACCAAAAAGTAACCCCAACCATGCTAGATAAAAAAGGCAACAAAGACAAACTAATAGCCCTAACCAGAGCCTTCTTCGACGGCCTAGAAGGCTACCACATCCAATACAACGTAGTAGACAAAGCCACTCTAATAGACGCCCAAAACCACCCAGAAAAACACAAAAACCTAATAGTAAGAGTAGCAGGATACTCAGCCTTCTTTAATGTCTTATCAAAAGATACCCAGGATGATATCATAGCAAGGACTGAACAAAATCTATAGAGAGAAAAGGGGCAACCCCTTTTCTTACATATCCCCGATTTTAATTATATTGAGAAGATATTAATCTTATAAATGATTTAGGTCATTGACATGACACCTCCGTAATCGGGAGGGACGCTAAGGGACCTTCCGCCGCTCTCGGCCGCTGGGCAAGTCGTCCCTCAACGCTTCCCTCCCGAACCCTCCCTTTCCTTTTCAAAATCTCCCTATAGATTAGATAATGTGATAATATTATTGAGGTGTTGACGAATGTATGACTATAGCTAGATTTTAGTTGGACTAGGAGGTTTCTCCATGCGCTTCGCTTAGTCGAAACGTGGATAATTATATTTACTTTTATGTTAAAGTACTAATTTTGTTTCATTACCAATATAAAATAAAACTTTGAGAAATAGTCTAAACCTACAACCCTCGCTTCGAGCGTAGTCGAGAAGCCTCTGGCTGTGTTAATAGTATTATTATGGCGCAGGAGTTTACATACAATTAAAATCAAAACTGAAACCTCAAGCGGCAATGTTTGGCAAAGTCAAACGAGCCTAGTAACACTTATACCTCGATAATAATTCTCTCATCTGCCAGGTAATGAATTCTCATCCAGGTCACCGTTAAGAAAATCGCACTGTTTGAGGCTTTAGCCGAGTTTGCGATTTTCAGGTGACCAAAGATTAGAAATCTGTGAGAATAACAGTTAACTTAAACAAGGTTATCACCTCTACTAACAAAAGCTTGCTGAAAGCAAGCGACCTTATCCGCACTCCGCTAAGGAGCCGCTTGTGGGGTGTAACGGGGAGAGGGTTTAAGGGAGAGGCCGATGAGGACCCATGCGGAAGGGTCCTTGGGCCTCGCCCTTTGAACGAAGCAGTCATGCTAATGACAAAGAATAACTATGAGATAAAATTACGAAGAGAAAACCTAAATAAATAAGCTTAATTAAGCTATAAAAATAATATTTAAAAAATAAAAAAATGATATCTCATCTTGGATGAGTAAGGAAGGAAATTTTATGAAATTACTAATTGACGATGGCAACCTAGATGCTATCAAGGATATCGTAGCCTTATACCCAATTGATGGTGTCACTACAAATCCAACCATACTTTCTAAGGCAGGGGAGAATCCTAAAGATAGGCTTTTAAAGATTAGAGACCTAATCGGTCCTGATATGGATCTTCATTGCCAGGTTGTAGCGAGTAAAAAAGAAGAAATGGTTGATCAAGCTAGAAAGCTTGTAAAGCTTCTTGGAGAAAATACATATATTAAAATCCCTTCTGTAGGTGAAGGTTTTAAGGCTATGGAAGAACTTAGCAAAGAAGGAATAAAGATAACTGCCACAGGTATCTATTCACCCCTCCAAGGATTTCTAGCAGCTAAGGCTGGGGCAAAATATCTTGCTCCTTATGTAAATAGGATTGATAATCTTGGCTACGACGGTCTAGCTGTGGCTAGAAAAATCCAAAATATCCTAGAAGCAAATGGCTTTGAGGCAGAAATCCTAGCCGCATCCTTTAAAAATTCTAACCAAGTTTTAGACCTAGTTGAAAGAGGAGTAGGTGCCTTGACCCTATCTCCAGCTGTTTTTAAAAACCTTGTAAATGACAGAAATGTTGATTTTGCAATCAATAACTTTGAAGACGACTTCGCAAAAATTCTAAATGAAGGAGATAGTTTCTCTGATGTTTTGTAATTATTTATCATTCTTCGATAGAATAAAACGCAGAAAATAACATATACCAACTACCATAGAAGTTATTCCAACGAATTTGTTTAAATCTTTAAATAAAAAGTGTAAAATCACACCTAAAAAAATCAACAATAAACTAATATAAATATCTTTTTTGTTCATTTATTTACCTCTTAAAATATATTTGATTATATTATAGAAGTGATTTTTTATGATAAGATTAATTTTACGCCAGAGGCCTTTAGGTGGTCTCTGGATTTTTTGTTTATTTTCTCATCGGTTATAACAGCCTTCACCTTATCAGAAATTCCAAGTAAAAGTGAGCCGGATGTTTCAAACTTATGGCTTTCTGTAAGGACTATCACAGAATCGGCACGACCTGCCATGTGTCTTACAGCTTCACCTCTGAAAGGATCTTTGTTGGAAAATCCCCGCTCGTATGAGTATCCATCAGCTCCTATAAAAAGCTTATCGACCTTGTAATTTTTGACCGACTCATAAAGGACTGGACCTATTAAAACCTGGCTTTTAGCTTGGTAAATACCTCCAAGTACAATAACCTGGACATCCAAATCCCTTATGTAATCAGCTATAAAAATCGAATTTGTAATGATGGTGATATTTTTCTTAGTTTCAGCGAGTTTTTTAGCAAAAATTGCACAGCAAGACCCAGACTCAACCATGATGGTTTCCCCATCAGCCACTAGGTCCACAGCCTTTTTGGCGATTTCTGTTTTTTCCTTAAAATGAAAGGAAAGTTTTCTTGATATGGAATCATCGTCAATTAGCTCGGCAAAGTTATGGGTACGCCTGATTAGACCTTCTGAATCAAGGTCTGTCAGGTCTTTTCTCATAGTTACAGTCGATACCTCAAAAATCTCGGCTAAGTCATTTACAGATATTTTTTTCTTTTCATTAATTACTTCGACAAGCTTAGCCTGTCTTTCTTCTTTATTCATAAACCCTCACACAAAGGCCTTTATTCCATGGTTATTAAGAATCTCAACCATCTTATCTAGGTCAGAATCTTTCAGAGCTTTTCTATCATTATACTCGTATTTTATCCCGTAGGTCTCATACTTGCCCTTGCCGTATTGGTGGAAGGGGAGGAGCTGGACTTTTTCTACCCCAAGATCTTTAAAAAGTTTGGCAAATTCTAAGGCCCCATCCTCTGAATAATTAAAGTCAGGTATTACTGGAACCCTTATTAGATAGTCTTTGGAGTTTTTGACAACCTGTCTCATGTTATCAAAGATTATCATGCTCGAAACCCCGGTTTTTTGCCTATGAACTTCTTCATTCCAGTTTTTACAATCTGCTATAAAAAGGTCGAGATAAGGGTAAAGCTTGGCGACACGCTCTGGATTTGTAAATAGTGTTGTTTCTATAGCTGTGTGGATGCCCTCAAGTTTAAGTTTTTTAACTAACTCTACAAGTAAGTCTATTTGCATAAGGGGCTCACCACCGGAAATAGTTACTCCACCTGCTGATGAATCATAAAAGATTTTGTCTTTAAGGGCTATTTCTACTAGCCTATCAAGACCTATTGGGCGACCGACCTGGTCGTATTTAATATTTTTATCATGGACGCCATTTTTCTCAAGGAGGTAGTAAAAGAGTTTATCCTCTATTATATAGCCATCCTCATCAAAATTAAGTTCGTCTATTTTTATATCTATTTTAGTTTTTTTCTCATCATCTATAAAAATATTTACATAAGGGTTTTGGCTTTCTGGATTTGAACACCACTTGCACCTTAAAGGACACCCCTTAAGAAAGATTGTAGTTCTAATCCCTGGTCCATCCTGGAGGGAAAATTTTTGTATATTGAAAATCAAAATTTTATCGTTTTTCATATTCTAACTCCTATATTTTCCAATATACTACTTATATACAAAGTGACAATATATTTCATACGAAAGAATTAAAAAAAGAATTAAAAAATAGAAAAATGGGTATCAATATAACATATAAAGGGAAAGGACGGAATATGAAATTAGGAATAATAGGGGCAGGTAAGATTGCCCAAGAAGTATTAACTTTTATAAATGATATCGAAAATATTGACCTAGTTGCAATAGCAGCAACTCCGAGAAGTGAAGAAAAATTAAAGAACCTATCGGAAAAATATGGTATCGATAAGTATTACACTGACTATGAAGACTTGATAAAAAATTCAGAAGTCGAGGTGGTTTATGTAGCCCTTCCAAACAATCTTCACTATGAAGTTATGGATAAGGCCCTAGATCATGGCAAGGATATTATCTGCGAAAAACCCTTTACAGTCAATATCAACCAGACTCTAAAGATTTTTAAAAAAGCAGAAAGCAAGGACAGGCTAGTCTTAGAAGCCATGTCTAACCGCTTTATCCCAAATGCTATCAAAGTCAAAGAGGAAATCCCAAAGCTTGGCAAGATGAAAATTGTATCCTTTAACTACTCTCAGTACTCATCTAGGTACGATAGGTTTAAAAATGATGATATAGCACCAGCTTTTTCTTTAGAAAATGCAGGTGGGGCCCTTATGGATTTAAATATTTATAATATTGACTACGCAATAAACCTCTTTGGTAGGCCAAAAGACGTGAGGTATTTCCCAAATATAGAAAAATCTATCGATACATCAGGTATCTGCCTCCTAGACTACGAGGACTTCAAGGTAGTTTGTATAGGGGCAAAAGATAGCTCAGCTAGTCTAATAAATACTATCCAAGGAGAAGAGGGCACTATAGAAATCCCAGATGCCCTAAATAATTTTGGATCTTATAAGATAAAAGAAACCGGCGGCGAATACGAAAGTTATAATCAAAACGAAGATAAATCAAGGCTTTACTACGAATTTGTTGCCTTTGAAGAAATAATAAGAACTAGGGATATAAAAAGGGCAGAAGAGCTAAAAGAAATCACCCTAATAACAGCAGAGGTTCTGAACCAAGCAAGAATAGAAGCTGGAATCTTCTTCCCAGCTGATAGTGAGAGTTGATAAAAAAAGAACCAATTTTGTTTTTGAAATTGACTAAGAAAAACCTTTTCTATTTTATGCTAGTGTGTTATAATGAAAGTGTGATTTAAGTATCAAAACCAATACAAAGGCGATTTTACTTCTTATTAGTATGTAAATTTATTTTTGGTAATAATTATAAGGGGAATCTAGATTGGTTTTAAATCGTCTTTATATTGGAGATACTAATCAAT
>Ga0079226_10003714_pt1 | contig 11715 bp, 8 predicted proteins | sample Poulit2014_FD_76345 | JGI IMG/M metagenome (GOLD analysis project Ga0079226, IMG submission 76345) | Agricultural soil microbial communities from Georgia to study Nitrogen management - Poultry litter 2014 | ecosystem: Environmental > Terrestrial > Soil > Agricultural land | place: USA: Georgia... | reverse complement strand
TTCCATTATTTTGTTTTCAAGCTTCCCGATACCTTCTACTTCCAAAGAAATGATGTCCCCATCTTGTAGAAATTGCGGAGGCTGCATGGCAACTCCTACACCATCGGGAGTCCCGGTCAATATAATATCTCCAGGGTCTAAAGTAATTAAATGAGAAATGAATTCAATGAGATTTGGTATATCAAAAATAAAATGTCTTGTATTGGAATCTTGACGTTTTTCCCCATTCACAAAAGAGCGAATAGAGAGATTGCATGGATCAACTATATCATCAGAAGTTACTATCCAAGGACCAATTGGTGTACTGCGATCTAATGACTTTCCTTGAAGCCATTGTGGTGTCCTTTTTTGTAAATCGCGGGCTGATATATCATTTGCTATCGTATAACCAGCTATATAATCGTAAACTTCCTCTTTGCAAACGTTAGAAGCCTCTTTTCCAATCACAATAGCTAATTCTGCCTCGTAATCTAATTTATGTGTTAAAGTGGGTTTTTCAATGTAATTTTCAGGACCAATGATGGCATTATTAAATTTTGCAAAAAGTACTGGAAATTCTGGGATATCCCCATCATTCATTTCTGCTACATGTTCCGCATAATTTTTTCCAACACAAATTATTTTTGAAGAAGTTGAAACTGGAACGCCGTAACTTACCTCTCCTAAGTCAAGCATATATTTAGATCTGTCTGATTTATTCATTATGTAATGATATCCCATTCTTGCTCGATCTATTGCATTTTCCCCTTGCAGAAAAAAAGAATTTGGATCTGATGGAAAAATACAATCTATTTGTTGTATTAAATCTTTTTTACCTGTGGATACCAAGAATGCACGATAGCTTTCTTGCAGATCGATTATCTTTTGATCTATTCGACACCCAATTCGATATGCACTAGGTTTGTCCTTAAGTTTATAACTAACTAATTTCATCTTGTACACCCCTTCATTGTAGTAATTTAATACTCCTATCGTACCATATTTTCGTTCAATATTCAGAATGTTTCTCCTTGCATCTATTTTTTCATATTTCTATTGACTTTAATATTTTCTGAAATAGCGTCAAGAAGAAGGGGGTGACTATAAATGGAGAAACATTTCTATTCGGAACAGATAAAACATTAAAAGCACATAACCCAGAATACCGGACAAAAGCATAAATAGGAGCAACGATCCCTTATCATAGTGTATCTAAAAATTTAACCGTCACACCTAAAATGGTATGGCGGTTAAATAGATAAAGATCTTTATCTAATATTTTTTATTCTCTAATTTGTCCATTTCCTTGAATAACAAATTTGCTTGAAGTTAATGCCTTTAATCCCATTGGTCCTCTTGCATGCAGCTTTTGTGTGCTGATACCGATCTCTGCACCATATCCAAATTCAAACCCATCGGTAAACCGGGTGGAGGCATTGTGATAAACAGCAGCTGCATCAACTGTTTGCAAGAAAATTGCTGCATTGCGTTCATCCTCTGTAACGATCGACTCCGAATGATGGGTACCGTATGTATTAATATGTTTGATTGCTTCTTCAACGTCTGCTACTAATTTCACGCTGACTGATCGTCCAAGATACTCCTGATGCCAATCTTCTTCTGAGGCATTGTTTGCCTTTGGAAATGATTTACAAATTTTATCATCTGCATAAAGATGCACATTTTTTTGATGAAGTTTGTCGAGTAAATCCACACCATTTTGTTCAAACCATTTTTCATGGACTAAAATTGATTCAATAGCATTACAAACAGATGGCCGCTGCAATTTCGCATTTAGTGCAATTTCTTCTGCCATATTTTTTCCTGCGGATTCATCAATAAAAATATGGCAATTGCCTGCTCCAGTCTCAATTACAGGAACTGTTGATTCACGAATAACCGTTTCAATTAAATTCTTTCCACCTCTTGGAATTAGTACATCCAAATAATCATTCATTTGAAACATCTCTTTTGCTGCGCTTCGGCTTGTATCTTCAATCAGCTGTACTGCATCAACGGAAAGCGCAGTTTGTTCTAAAGCATGATGAATAGAAGCGACAAGTGCCATATTTGAAAATTTGGCAGATGAACTTCCCCTAAGAAGTACTGCATTTCCGGTTTTTAAAGAGAGTGAAGCTGCATCAATGGTTACATTTGGACGTGCTTCATAAATCATACCAATAACACCAATCGGCACCCTTTTCTTCTCGATTTGTAGACCGTTTTCTTTTTCGATTGTTTCTAGTACCTCACCAATTGGATCTTCTAGATCTACTAATTGTTTAACTGCTTGTGCCATACTTGAAATACGATCTTTATTTAACATCATTCGGTCAAGTATAGCGTCAGATAACCCATTTTCCTTTCCTTCTTCAATATCTTTTTTATTCGCTTCCAAAATTTTTCCCTGATCCAACACAATCTGCTCTGCTATTAAACGTAGTGCGTTATTTTTATCCTCTGTTGTAACACCACTTAATAAAAAACTAGCCGCTTTTGCTGCTTTTCCCTTTTGTATTATTTCAGACATTATAAAACCCTCCCCAATAGTTTAAGCTTTAACCCATTTATTTCTATGAATTACTTCAACAGATGAGACAACCGATTGCACTCCTTTCTTTTCATTTCGTTTCTCGATTGCTTGTACTACTTCATCTGAAGAACAGCTAACCTCACCTTTTCCGAGTAAGCCACTTGTTCCGTAAACTTTGACAACCTCTCCTTTTTGGAATGTCCCTTTCACCTTATAGATACCAGCTGGCAGCAAACTTCCTCCATGGTACAATATTGCTTCTTCCGCTCCCTGATCAACATATAGCTTTCCCGCAGATTCAGAATGAAGTGCTATCCATTGCCTGCTCGTATTTACTGGCCCGTTGGATCCATTAGAAATATAAGTACCATTTCCTTTTCCATTTAATATATCAATAAATTTTTCTTTTCCTTTTCCATAACCGACAAAGACTGGTACACCAAGAGAAATAGCCCTTTTAGCTGCTAGCAGCTTTGATTTCATCCCGCCAGTTCCGACTTTGGACCCTGCCTCTCCCGCTGATTCGATCATTTCATTTGTTATGTTATCAAGGTAATTGAACTTCTTAGCAAACGGATTTGTCCTTGGATTTTCGTCATATATTCCATTAATATCTGTTAATATAATTAATTGATCCGCATGGATAAAGCCACTTACAAGCGCAGACAACATATCATTGTCACCAAATGTCAATTCATCAATAACAACTGTGTCGTTTTCATTAATGATAGGCAAGATTCCTCGTGATAAAAGCTCCGTAATTGCTGAAAATGCATTTCGATAACGCTCTCTATTAGAAAAGTCATCCCTGGTTAATAAAATTTGAGATGGAATAATCTTAAATTCGTTGAGTTTTTCAAGATAAGACTGAATTAAGAGACTTTGCCCAACAGCTGCAGCCGCTTGCTTTCCTTTAATGGTAACAGGTCTGGAAGAATAACCTAATTTCGTAAAACCTGCAGCTACAGCACCCGAAGATACTAAGATCACTTCATGCTTCGCCCTGTGAAGAGCTACAATAGCATGAATATGATCTATAAATTTTTCTTGATCAATTTCACCCTTGTCATCCGTTAACGAACTGCTTCCTATTTTGACTACAATTCTTTTTTTCCCCATTATGCATTACTCCTACTATCTATTTACAATCATCAATTTCGTACATTAAAAAAACCCTACCATCCCCTTAAAATAAAGGACAAAAGAGCTAGTTTCCGCGGTACCACCATTATTAGATATTAGATATATCCCACTTTTGCTTCCCTAACGCAGAAGTTGACGCCCATGTATTAGCACGGGACTCTGAAGATAGGTTCAGTGGCTGGTTGTGACGAAATCTTTCAGCTCCTAAATCTCGCTCTCTAACACATCCAGAAACACATACTAGTTCTTCGTTTGCGTTCGTTTATTATTTATTATTACTCTTATTATGGGGATAATAAAATGTAAAGTCAATAAAGAAAGCATAAAAGACATAATTTTCAAATGTTACTACACGAACTGTCACCCTTTGTTCAATCCATAGTTATAAATTCGTCATAAAAAATAAGTTCAAGATTGCTTTTTAAGGGTAAAATATATCGTAGAGACTTTTTTTGCCCATCCTTATATCTAAATTCAAAAGGAGGTTATATCCTTGCTAGATGGAGATACAGTTTTTAATAGTCGGTTATTAACCGAGCTTACCCTTTCTTTTCATATTATTTATGCCACCATCGGTGTGGGTGTCCCGCTTATGATCATGATTGCTCAATGGGTAGGAATCAAAAAAAATGATGAACATTATATTTTGCTAGCACGGCGATGGGCCCGCGGTTTTGTTATAACAGTTGCAGTAGGTGTTGTAACAGGAACTGCTATCGGTTTACAGCTTTCATTACTATGGCCAAAGTTTATGGAACTTGCAGGAAATGTAATCGCACTTCCTCTATTTATGGAAGTATTTGCTTTTTTCTTTGAAGCAATTTTCCTTGGAATCTATTTATATACATGGGATCGATTCGAAGATCAGCGTAAGCATTTGGCGCTATTAATTCCTGTAGCGATTGGTGCAGGATTGTCGGCTGTTTTTATTACAATGGTCAACTCATTTATGAATGCACCACAAGGCTTTGACCTTGTAAATGGTGAACTAATTAATGTAAGTCCTTTCCTTGCGATGTTTACTCCTGCTATGCCGACAAAAGTATCACATGTTGTTGCAACAGCGTTTATGACTGCAGCATTTCTGCTTGCATCAATAGCAGCGTTTAAGCTAGTAAGGGGTTCGAATCATGCATACCATAAAAAAGCACTCTTTATGACGATGAAAATTGGTCTTATTTTTTCCATAGCAACGGCTTTAATCGGTGATTTTTCCGGTAAATATTTAGCTGAATACCAGCCGGAAAAACTCGCAGCTGCTGAATGGCACTTCGACACAAGCGAACAAGCGCCGCTACTCATGTACGGTATTTTAGATGGTGAAGAAGTTAAATATGCGCTTGAAATCCCATTTGCTCTTAGTATTCTGGCTCATGGTGATCCTTCAGCGGAGGTAATAGGTTTGGATCAATTTCCTGAGGATGAAACCCCTCCAATGGCTGTTCATTATTTATTTGATATCATGGTCACAATTGGCGTATGGATGATTTTGTTATCACTTGTTTATTGGGTTGGAACAAAACGCAAATGGGCATTTATAAATACAAAACCTTTCCTCTGGCTGCTTGCTTTAGGTGGACCTTTATCTATCATCGCAATCGAAGCCGGCTGGTGGATGGCTGAACTAGGACGACAGCCTTGGATACTAAGAGGTATTATGCGAACTTCTGAAGCGGCAACGTCTAGCAGCCATGTTGATACCATGCTGCTGCTTTTTGCAGGAATATATCTTATTTTAGGTATTGGAACTGTTGTTGTGCTCAGACGTATGTTTAAAAAGAATCCGGTAGAAAAAGAACTTATGGAAAAAGGTGGTGAAGAGACATGAGCTTAGAAATTCTGGGGATTATGGTACTCTGGACCTTTCTGTTCGGTTATGTCATCGTCGCATCTATTGATTTTGGTGCCGGATTTTTTAATGCCTACAGTGAATTAACAGGGAAGCAACATATTTTAACCAAAATAATTCAGCGATATTTATCACCTGTCTGGGAAGTTACTAACGTATTTCTCGTTTTCTTTTTCGTTGGGATTGTAGGCTTTTTCCCAAAAACCGCATTTTACTATGGAACTACATTACTTGTCCCAGTTAGTATTGCCATTCTACTTCTCGCTGTTAGGGGATCATACTATGCCTTTGAAACATATGGAACGAAGGGTCATAAAGGATACGCCCTCATGTATGGACTTACTGGGCTGGTCCTGCCTGCATCGCTTTCCATCGTTTTAACCATATCCGAAGGTGGGTTTGTTTCCATGACCGAAGGAAAACCTGTACTGGATTACTGGGCATTGTTCACTAGTCCGTTAACTTGGAGCATTGTTGTACTTAGTATTATTGCTGTACTATATATATCCTCCGTGTTTCTTACATGGTACGCAAGCAAAGCCAAAGATACAAAAGCCACCGATTTAATGCGAAAATATGCTCTAATATGGGCATTGCCTACCATCATTACGGCGTGCGGCATCATCTACGAACTAAGTTTTCATAACCAGGAACATTTTGATCGAATTATCGATTTATGGTGGATGTTCGGTTTATCATTTCTTTTATTTATTGGAACGGTTTGGCTCATTTGGAAACGAAAAAACTATGGTCTTGCCTTTGGTTTATTAGTTGGACAATTTGCTTTTGCTTTTTTCGGATATGGATTATCTCATTATCCTTATTTGTTATATCCGCATCTGACTATCTATGACAGTTTTACGAATGAAGCAATGGCTATCTCTCTCGTTGTTGCATTTGTTTTAGGGCTGGCACTCCTTCTTCCATCACTGTATCTGTTAATGCGACTGTTTTTATTTAATAAGGACTATGTGAAAGGTAGTCAAAAAAATAAAGCTTAAGAGGTGATTCATGTATGCAAGACTTTTTGATCTTTGTCGCACCGTTTATTGTATTATTTGGAGCCATAGCATTAGCATTTTGGGCAGCGTTAAAAGATGGTCCAATGTCGAAAAAAGATTGAATATCAAAAGGCGAGGGATGCAAATCCACTCGCCTTTGTTTTATTCTCATCATGATAAAAATACACTTTGTTCAACTTGTTTCATTCGATAGAAATAACCTTGTTTTTCCATTAATTCATCATATGTTCCTGCCTCAACTACTCTTCCTTTTTCCATGACAATAATTTGATCCATTTTCTCTATTCCTGTTAACCGGTGACTAACAAGAACTACTGTTGCATTTTTTGCCTGCTGAAATAAGTGACGATAGATATGATCCTCTGTCAGCGCATCTACTGAAGAAGTTGGCTCATCTAAAACCCATAGTGGTGCATTTTTTAACATTGCTCTTGCAATGGATAGACGCTGTTTTTCTCCACCAGAGAGATTTTCCCCTTGTTCCAGCACGTGGGTATCTAGAGAAAAGTGATCTAATTTTACCATCTTTAACACCAATTCCATTTCCTCATCACTTAAACCATCTTTAGCTAGCTGAAGATTTTCCCGGATTGTTCCATAGAAAAAATGATTTTTTTGCAAAACAACATTGGATTGCTTCCATATGCTTTCCTGTTCTATACGTTCAATCGGAATCGTGTTTATGTTAATTTCGCCTTGATCTATCGAAGCGACTTTTAATATAAGCTGCAACAGCGTAGATTTTCCGGAACCACTTGGGCCGACGATTGCTGTTTTTGAACCTGGAGGTAAGCACAAGGAAGTGTCTTGTATGGTCATACCCAATTCACCCGGAAATGAGAAAGATACATCACGCATTTCGACCGTAGGCGGCTGGTTCGAAAGATTTTCCATTCCCATTTGCATATCTTCTGTATCCTGCTTATCCACAACTGAAAATAAACGACTTGCTGCTTGCCGACTGTTTTCCAGGTGATTAGGGAAAGCAGCCATTGGTGTAGCGTTTTCGAAAACAGTCAGGGAAATCATTACAAGCATGGCTAGGAAGATCCCATCCAACTCTCCTTCAGTAACGATAAAAGCTCCAACACCTAAAACAAGCCAGGATATAAGTAAGGAGACGAGTAAATTAATGGATTGACTATATATTTGATGTGTACCCTCTTTCCGCTGTTCCTCAATATAAGCATCTGAAACTTTATTTAGATATTCTTCTTTTTCCTGTAGTTGTTGATAAATTTTTAAATCACGAAATCCATAAAGAAATTCAGTAACTTCTGTAGACAGTTTACCACGGTTCTCTCGAAGCCTTTTATCTAATTTCCGCTGTTTCAAAGCAAATAATGCAGGAATGATAAAGGTAGTTAATACAAGTCCTGTAAATAATATTAACGCAATATAAATGGAATAAAAAGATGTAAAAAGAATCGTACTTAAGAAAACCATTATTAATACAATAGGCGGATAAAAAACGCGTAAAAAGAAGTCTTGTAACGTTTCTACATCTCCTACAATTCTTGCCAGAAGATCACCGCTTCGATATTTTTGAAAAATACGAGGAGCTAGTGGTTCTAATTTATTATAAAAAGATACACGTAAATTACTTAGCATCGTAAAGGTGGCTCTACGTGAAAAATAACGTTCTCCATAACGGCTCAAAGCTCTCATAAAACCTAACAGTTTCACTGATGCTGTAAGCAAAATTAAAGCGTATAGAGGCGGGGCTAAAGCAGCTTTGGATATCAAGTAACCACTGGCCGCAAATAAACTAACAGCCGTCAGACCAGTTAAAAACCCGAAAAAGATGGAAAGAAATATGTCTTTTTTCTCTTTTATTGTTAATTTCACGACATATGCTAAATCTTTCATTCTTAACCTCCTCCCTGCTGTATGGTGATCATTTTTTTGTATGAAGCTGAGGACGCCATCAACTCATCATGCGTTCCCTCTGCATGTAGATATCCATCATCAAGGAAATAAATTTTATCAGCAGCTGTGATAGTATGAAGACGATGCGCTACCGTAATAACGGTAGCTACTTTCGATAATTCCTTTAATGAAGACTGCAAAATGTGCTCTGTATGCAAATCAAGTCCAGTGGTTGGTTCATCGAAAAGAATAACAGTAGGTTTTTTCAAAAATGCTCTTGCAATAGCAAGCCGTTGTTTTTCCCCACCAGAGAGCCCGCGCCCTCCTTCGCCAATCAATGTATCATACCCACTCTCAAGAGAGTCAATGAAAGCATCAATTCCAGCTTTTTGTGCTGCTTTCATTATTTCTGTTCTGGATACATCCATATTCGCACCAATAGCAATATTTTCTGCAACTGTTCCGGAAAATAAATACGGATCTTGTGAAATATAGCTTAATTGATCAAACCATTCTTTTTCTTTTATTTTAGAACGTTGACGATCATTGATATAGATATCACCCTCCGAAAACGGAATAAGACCTGCGATGATATGAAGCAGTGTTGTTTTTCCGGCCCCACTCTTTCCAACAATTGCAATTTGTTCGTAAGGTTTAATTTGCATATGAATATTTTTTAATTGGAATCCATCTTCCCCGTAGGAAAAACTGACATCACGCACATCGATAAGAGGGGGAGTTTCTATCGATAAACTGTATCCTCCCCATAAAACATGCTCACTTTCTATTTTAAGTTCATCTTGTATTTTTTGAGCAGCCCCCATGCTCCCCCTTCCCGTATGAAAAGCACTACCTAAATCTTTCAGAGAAATATAAAATTCTGGTACTAAAACTAAAATAAAAAAGGCGGTAAAAAAAGGAATGTTTTCAAAAACGATGAGCCTTAAAGACAACTCAAGTGCAATTAATCCAATGCTAAGCATTGATATTAGCTCGAGCATTAAAGTAGATACGAAAGCTATTTTCAATACTTCCATTGTTGCATCTCGAAAATCAAGACTGCTTTTTTGGATAATCTCTTTTTGTAAATTGGCCCGTCCAAAAAGCTTCAGCGTTGTCAGTCCTTGTAACGTATCAAGAAAGCGTCCGGAAAAAGCAGCCATTTTATCAAGCTGTTTTTCTGATTTTTGCTTCGTTTTCCCGCCAATTATAATCATAAATATAGGAATGAATGGTGCTGTAACAATGATTATAAGACCTGAATAAATATGTTGAGTGAAAACAGTAACAAGAATTACTAGAGGTACAACAGATGCCTGTATTAACTGTGGAATATAACTGCTAAAATAGCTATCAATCTCATCAACAGCATCCAAAATCACACTAACTTTCTTTCCTGATTGCCCTTTTAATGAAGCTTGAACTGGATTAGCGGTATATTTATTTAATAAAGACTTCCTAAGATCTCTTTTTACTTTAGAAGCCATTTTAACTCCTATTTGCCCACTCAAATAATTAAAAACGGATCTGGCAATAAGAACAACCAATAAACCAATCATGGCAGGAACAATTTCATGAAAAGATTGTTTTTGCAAAAAAATGTGATCTACGATTGTAACCAAAAAGTAAGCTTGACCTATTATTGCCAAACCTGATAAAAAAGCAAAAATACAAAGACATATTATTCGTGACTTTTGTTTTATTGCCATGTCCTTTAGTTGAACCATTGTTGAATGCCTCCTAAAAAAGCTACTTTATTTAGTGAGCCTTTCAACTTCAATATACACTATGGCCGGAAATATAGTAAATAATTATGTCCCTTGTTAACATAACTGTCATTTTTAACGATAAACTAATATTTTCAAATCTCACGTCATCCTATATAATAGATACTTAGATTGACAAACGGGAGATGTATGTAAATGGTTGATAAAATAGGAAAAAACAAAGATAATCATGGACGTTTACTAGTAAAATGTCCGGACAGACCAGGGATTGTTGCGGCACTTTCCAATTTTTTATTTGAGCATCATTCAAATATTATTGAATCAAGTCAATATTCAAGTAATCCGGAAAACGGTACATTTTTTATTCGGATTGAATTTCATACCGAAAATTTACAAGAAAATCGCTTAAAAATGGAAGAAGACTTCAAGGAGTTGGCTACTCGTTTTTCAATGAATTATCGCTTTACATACGATAACGATCGAAAACGAACGGCTATTTTTGTTTCCAAAGAACCACATTGTTTAATGGAGCTTTTGTGGGAATGGCAGAATGGAGATTTAGATACAGATATCGTCGTCGTTATAAGTAATCATGAAAATGCGCGTGGCATGGTGGAATCATTTGGAATACCATTTCACTATATTCCGGCAAACAAAGAAATTCGAAAGCAAGTGGAGACAGAGCAAATTCGCTTAATGAAGGAATATCATGTTGATTTGCTCGTACTTGCACGTTATATGCAAATATTAACTCCTGAATTTGTTCGTCATTTTCCAAATCAAATTATTAATATTCACCATTCTTTCCTGCCAGCATTTATCGGGGCACACCCTTACGAACGCGCCTATGACCGAGGCGTCAAACTAATAGGAGCTACTTCCCACTATGTAACGAATGATCTAGATGAAGGTCCCATTATTGAACAGGACATCGAAAGAGTAGATCACCGGGATCATGTTCATGATTTAAAGAAAATTGGCAGAAAAGTAGAGAGACGTGTTCTAACTAAAGCGGTTAGGTGGCATCTAGAAGATCGCATTATTGTAGAAGAAAATAAAACAATCGTTTTTCATTAAAGAAAAGAACAGAGATCATACCAAATGATGTCTGTTCTTTTCTAATTTGTTATTTATTGTCTTGAAGTCAAGATGTACTTTGCAAAGAAAGCATCTAAAATATAGATGCTTTCTTTGCTTTTCTATTATTCATTTTTAAAATTAATCAATAACAGTTACTTTTACAGTTTTTACGCCCCATCCTTGTGCCGCTTCTTTAGATGGCACATGGACATCAATTTTATTACCGTTAATCGCACCACCGGTATCTGCTGCTGTTGCAGTACCATATCCTTCAACATGGACTTTAGATCCTAATGGAATAACATTTGGATCTACCGCAATCACTTTCGCATTCGGGTTTGCATTCAAATCTACCCCAGTTGCAGTATGACCAGAGCAGCCATTACATTTAGCTGTATATGCGGTAGCTGTAACATTGAATGTTTTACCATCTGTATTTTGTTCAGCATCATTTACTTGTTTCACTGTTTTTGTTGCTGCTTCTTTTTCCTTTTTCTCTTCAGCTGCTTTTTG
>Ga0079226_10003712_pt1 | contig 11715 bp, 6 predicted proteins | sample Poulit2014_FD_76345 | JGI IMG/M metagenome (GOLD analysis project Ga0079226, IMG submission 76345) | Agricultural soil microbial communities from Georgia to study Nitrogen management - Poultry litter 2014 | ecosystem: Environmental > Terrestrial > Soil > Agricultural land | place: USA: Georgia... | reverse complement strand
GTGCTGAGGATTCCTCTGGTACGATCTCATGCATGGAGTGGGGTTTAGATCACATTGGTCCAGTGTGGGGCACACGGGCTTTCCCTCCGAGGTCGGGGCAGGAACATTTGGGCTTGGGATCTGTCAGCTCTGACCGAATTCTCACTGTGCTATCGCCGGGTATAAACGTGTTGTCGATCCATCCGCGTTATTGGTCGTTTTACTCGTGGGTGCTTGATGATTTTTGGTCTACTGATCTGCCGCGGACTCACAAGAGCTTTCGGGATTTTTATCGACCGCGTGAAGCGCTTTTCTCTATGGCTTGTCATGTTTGCGATGCTCCGGAACATATATCGCTTGTTTCGAATATCGTCGGAAGTCGCCGGGTAAGTCCTTATGCCGAAGCTACGGAGTTTGACCCCCAGTTTGATTATATTAAGGAACCATTGGGTGGGTATGGGCTTTATTATCGTTCCGTGATGGAGACTGTTGACGTTTTGAGGATCGCTACCCCGTCTAACGGATTGCCATTTGATGTTCCTACTCCAACTGGCCAGGCATTAGCTGCCGCATTTCGAAGCGCAGTAGGCGACACACAGGTCGGCGTACAGCTCAGGTCCAACGACACATCAAGCTTGGTATCCCGTGAAGCTCTGATCGAATTTGCCCGCAAAGGTTGCCTATGTCAGTTGCGGGTGGCCGACGCGCATGATCTGTTGCTTTTGCGGGAGGTCTTTTTGCGGTCAGGAAAACCAGCGGAAGTTAAATCCCGCAGTGAAACGTTACGGCTGTTCTTAGATATTGGCCATTCTCATCAAAACGAAGCAATGGGGCAGGCCGAGTTCCGCCAACTGATCTATTTCCGGGAACTTGACGACACACAATATGTACCGCAACAAGACCTCATAGAAGTTGCTCGTCGTTGGCGAATTTACCAGGGACGAGAGTTCTTTGCCTACGTTTTCAACCGTCTGCTTCGCTGGGTTTCGCGCAGAGGGTTGAGGGAGTCTGACAATGGGCTCACGATGGTGCCGGTGGGTCAGTTCTGGGAACTTGTGGCCCAAGCACTAGACAGCACTGTCAATGACGATTCCCTTGGGCTAACACTACCTAAAGTAGAGGCATCGACTAAGGCTAGTGATCTCGTAGAGTATCTCATTCACGCTGTTGAAGTGTATGGAACGGCCGATGAAGTGTGGTCTCGTCACGAAAGAACTGATGAACACGCGCTCTATCTGGCCTGTGCTGATGGTGATGTCGATGACGGACAGACACTAGTTTGTCTTCTGGCGATGCTCCTGCTTCTTCGTCAAAGGTTTGGACTGCCGGAGCGATATCGCGAATACTCCCGAGAACAAGACCTACTGGCAGCAGGAGGGAATCTTCGGATTGGTATGGCGGGGTTTATGTACCAATTGAATCAACGCATGCTGAAAGATCCAAGTCTGTTTGACTTGGTGAAATGGTTGATTGAAGACTTCGTGATCATCCAACACGAGCGGGTAGCAACTGCGAAATTGCCGGATGATACATTTCGACTTCGACGCGTTGGAAGTGCGTTGCAGTTTTTTGATCAAGAAGTTCCGGCCGGGTTTCTTGACAGTCGGTTTAACGCTTTAAGTACGCTTGTGCATGAGTTAGGCTGGATCGGTTCCTTTCGTGAGTCCAATCGTCATCTGACCGTATCCGGTGAAAAACTCCTGACTGAGGGAGTCGCGATTTCGAATGCGCTGGAACACGCTGCCGCTCCCTACGTGGCCGGGAGAGAGTCCCTGTCATGAATAATGTGCCGCTGCCAGCAGATTTTGTGCTCCCCGAGCTACTTCAAGGGCAATGGACCACAGCGATTATCTGTACTTACGGGGCAGATCTTACGTTTTTTGAGACGCGAATCTTAAAACAACTTGCCCAGGTTCCTCTACGTATCGTTCTGGCTGATGAGCAAGAACTAAACAAGACACTGGACGAAATGGCTCGAACTATGGGGCATAACCCCCGTGTTAATCGAACGTATTTTGCTTCACCGATACATCATGCTCGAGCAGCGCACGTAAAGTTGATTCTGTTGCTTGGGCCAACATCCGGATTAATGATTGTGGGGTCTGGCAATCTGGGCTACGAGGGGTACGCTGCGCCGGGAGAACTTTGGAATGTTTTCTCGTATTCCGATGAGGCCCCGCATCACCGCGATGAGTTCGCAGCTGCCAGGCAGTATATAGACGCGTTGGGTGAAAAGGGGTTGTTAGACTCACCAGCCTTTCAACTCATTGATAGTGCATGGGGTGAATCCATTTGGTTGGAACCTAGCCCCAGAACCCTAACGGCAACCGTGACGAATCTTAAGCGGCCGATTATCGAACAACTACATGAGGCAGCCTCTGAGCCTGTAGAGGAGTTGATTGCATATGCCCCATTTCATGACGCAGACTGCGTGGCCTTACAACGGCTCATTGATATCTTTAACCCCAAGCTCGTCAGACTGCTGTTGACCAGGAACACTTCCGCAGACCCCTCAGCCATCGAAAGGGTTCTTGCTAGTGCGGCAAGGTCAAGGGTCGAAGAGGTTCAGATCAAAGATGATCCAGGTGCGTACATCCATGCAAAATGGGTACATTTAATTCATTCAAGATCAGAAACCCTCCTAACTGGTTCTGCCAATATTTCCCGATCAGCGCTACTGCGTACAGCAGCCAATGGGAATCTTGAGATGGGAGTCATCTCAACTAGGGAGCCGCGGGCTTTCGAGGGTATCTATAGTTACCTAAAGCAGAAAACCGTAGACGATGTCGCGTCGCTTGGGATCAGTTATCAACATGATACCGACCAGGAAGTCGAGAAAGTTGTCCATCCCATCGTGCTGTGGAGTCGGCTGGACGGCAATACGCTGACATTGGTCTTTGATCAGCCGTTGCCTGAGGGAACAGTCATTGACTTGCAGTATCACCCCAATACAAGACTGGCTTGGGACGCGATTACCCTCGATATGGACAAGGTGGTGTTGCACCTTACTAGGGACTGTGCTGATCTTGTGGCTGGTGGCGGGAAGATACAGGTACGCGTGGACGGGAAGGATACTCATGTTAGTTTCACGTGGCCCTACCAGTTAAATTACCTTCATAGTCGGCTGGATAAGGTGCAGCATCGAGACCTGTTTCCAAGACTCGGCGAGCTTCCCGAGCACGACGACGAGCTACACGAACTGCTGCTGGGACTAGAGCAGTCACTCATTATCGACCGTGCTTCGGTGTGGCAGATCACCAAACCAAGCGTCCCAGAACCACAGAGTCCAAGTGAGGATGAACCAGCCATTAGGCTGGAAGACTTGGATTGGGTCCAGTTAGGTCGCGCCCAGAGATACGGCGCCTATTTCCCCGGTGCACGGACTCGTGGGCTGCCGCCCACAGATGTTCAGATCATGCTTGCAGCCATCGCGGGTCGTCTTGGAGAAATCGGCATTGAAGTCAATAATGGGGACGTCCAGGGAGACGAGGACTTGGCTTATGAAGGCGATACAATGTCATCAGAAGCAGGCGAAGCCGAGGCCCTCGAAGAAGAACTCGAAGATGAATTAGCTCGCCGGAGGCTGCCGGTCAGCACCCGAACGAGAATGGCTTTTGACAGATTCGCACGACGCTATGCAGCAGCGCTAGATGACTTGGCCTTCCTCACTGAGTTAGGGCCGATACCAGCAGTCACAAATGCCGTAATCTTCAATAGCCTGCTTTCACGTCTGTTGGATCGACAAGCCATCTCACCCATAGTCGCCATTGCAGCCCAAATCAAGACCTGGCAGTTTCTGTGGGGTGGCACAGCCAAAACCGGCATCGTATCCAACCTTGTCGAAGACGACGCAGATACTGTGCGAGAACACCTCGCCAATGCCGATGATAGAAGCACAACACTGCGCGGACTCGCGGCTTCGCTAGAGTACACGACTGAAATAGATACCTCTTTGCTTCAAGGAATCGCGCGGCACTTATTGATTGATGAGACGTTCAACCTTGACACGGAACAGCTTATAAAAGCTGCCGGGGGCCCTGCCTTAGCCAGCCACCTGATTGATACATTAGAGACTGTCGCAAAACCAGCCAGCGACACCGAAATATTAGAATTGGTTATTGGTCCTCATAACATCGACCGCGGTCGTGCTGAATGGCGTTTGGACAAGGTTCAGCGCTCAGGTCGAGAAGCGCGAGTGCATGCCTTCACCGTCATGAGCCCTATAGCAAACCTGACCCACAGCTTAGCCTGCGAGATGCTCGGACATGTGGCAGTTGCTTCCCACTACGCTGGCCACGAGGAAACCTACTTCCGGATAAGATTCGAAGGCAATGACAAAGCGATTGCCTTCTGGGATGACACCACTGAATCAGGAGTCATCTGGCTCGGAGGTGATGAAAGCCCACTCAAAATCGACTCGATCACAAAGCCTTGGCCTGCATGGGCTATCAGAGTAGAACAGCTGAGAATAGCGTTGCGGAATCGCAGCTATGCCGCAGCCTAGTCCAACACCTAAGTGTTACAGAGCCTGCCTTTTACGCGGCTCAATGTGCTTACAACATATGCAAGATCACGAGCACGCCACCTAATTGATCTGTCAGTGATCTGCCCCGCGTTTTTCGGACATCTATTTGATGGGTTTCCTTTAGGCGGCTGTGGCAAGCTGGAGTCCACCATAGTGGACCTCGGCAGGTCGTTGGTAGTCTAACGCTGAGTGACGTCTGCGGGTGTTGTACAAGCCCTCGATATAATGGAATACGTCGCGTTTGGCGTGGGCTTTGGTGGGATATACGGTGCGGTGGACGCGCTCGTTTTTTAATGCGGCGAAGAACGATTCGGATAGGCTGTTGTCCCAGATCCCGGTGCGTCCCATCGATGACCGCATCTCATGACGCGCTAAAGCGGCCTGAAAATTCTTAGACGAGTATTGTACGCCCTTGTCAGAATTAACCCGAATTCGGGTTAACAGCGACCGCGGATCACAATTCCGGTCTCGGAAATTTGTGCGCGCTTTGACACGTCAAGGGCTAGTCGGACCCATGGGCAGAGTCGGTGCAGCCGGTGATAACGCAGCGATGGAGTCCTTCTTTTCCTTGCTGCAAAACAACGTGTTAGACCGCAAACCATGGGCCACACGGCTCCAACTCCGCGTCGCGATCGTCACTTGGATCGAACGCACCTACCACCGCCGACGCAAACAACCCCGATTAGGCCGTTTGACGCCTGTGGAATTTGAGACGATGATGAACGCCCAGGTAGTACTCGCTGCCTGACACAACAACTGTCACCTAACCGTGCAGCAGGTCCGGGCCATAGCTTTCACGGTGACGTGTGTCTAGATAATCTAGTTGGCTCTTTACATTAGTGGTTGACGGAAAAACTAAAAGAACCGTTTCATCGTCGCAGCGGACAAACTCTGACTCAAGCTCATCATTAGAGCCCGTGTCAGCTACGCATACTTTGCGGGTCACCTTTTTTCATGCTTCCACTAAGTCATCCATTTGCGCATGCTCAACCAAACTTCTCAATTCAGTGAGCGATAGATCTGCTGGATTTGTACGGCGACGCATTAAAGAACGCCAGGCTGAGGGGATCTCCCTTGTCAAGGGCAAGTATAAACAACAGCCGAAATTCAGTCTCAGGACGTCGAATAGGCCCAAGCCATGATTGATCTGGGCATTCCTAAAACACAGGTCGCAGCGACTTTGGAAGTTTTGCGGCAAACACTGTACACCGCATTTCGCCGTAAAAACTGAACGGATTGCTGTAGCAGAACTGAGGGCCTTCAGGCCCCGGAAACTATTTGTCGTCTCAGTTGAATGAGTTGCCACCCCGCCAGACATCACTGGGACGAGTATCTAGCCGAAATGTGTGTCACTTCGTACTAGCCGTGGTTATCCCGAATGTATAAGTACCCGGGCTTCTTAGGCAGTACGGAAGAAAGGTCTGACGATGAGTAACCAGAAGATCAAAATGGGCGACACGACGGTAACCGGCAATCTTGCAGATGACCCACGAGAAATCACTACTCCTGATGGACGCTCCTTTACGGCAATGCGCATATTGGAAAATCGGCGGGCGTTCGACCGTGAGCAGCAGCAGTGGGTTGATGGTGAAACGGTGGGCTACGATGTGGCAATTCAAAACGAACGGTTACGTCAGCGTGCATTGCATGGCCTGTCCAAAGGTGACCGAGTCACTGTGCGCGGCAATTATGAAGTCAGCCCCTATGTCAATAAGAACACTGGTGAAGCAGGGATGAATCATCGGCTTGGAGCACGTGAGGTCTCGGTGTCCATGTTTGATGATCGTTTTCACGCATCGGTGGCAGCAGATCGTGACGGCGCAGTAGCGGTGGACAGGGATGTTTCAACTGAGCGGGGCGTTGAGCAGGAATGGCCTCCAGGTTTTACGGCTGAGCGCACTCCGTTGAATGAAAGTAGTTTGCCACCGGCTCCAGGGCCACCACCGGCTGGCCCGAGCATATCAGAACGCGAACTTCAAGAATTTGCCCGCCGAGAGCGGGCAATGACACAGCAACAAGGGGCCATGCTCCAGCAGCAATATAACACCTTGCCACCTAGACCAGGGGCACAGGGTCCCGGATTCTAAGGAGTAGCTATGGCAGCAAAAATACGTCTAGGAGAGACAACGGTATCTGGTCGATTGGTGAGTGACCCAAAAATGATGGAAGGACGACTGGGTCGCCAAATGACGATGCTTAGCATCTCACGGGTAACGGACCAGGCTGGCAATGGCGTGCAGAATCAAGGTTTGGAAGTGATAGACGTTGCCATTCCACATGACAGGATTCCCGCTTCCGAGTATGCGGCATTACGGTCCGATGATCAGGTGACGGTGCGAGGTGAGAGTGTCATCACTACCGTCAAAAATCAGGAGGGAGTAGTGGAATTACGTCAAAGAATGTTGGCGAAGGAGGTCACAAAGACGGAGCAGTCCGCAGCATCGTTAGCTGCGTCTGTGGCCTATTCCCGGCGTCCCATCCCGTGGCGCGTGCATGAACTTGATGAGGACGGGCGGCACCGATTGCATATACCGGTTGAGGAGTTAGAAAAAGATCCTGATTTGGTGAACGAGCTTGTCGAGTATAAGTCTGTGGAACAATATCCCTTTACTGATGAGATATTAGAAAAGAGAAGGCAAGAGACCGCATCGGACCTGGAAGCGGCTGAAATTGTATCTCGGCAATACCCGCCTATAGAACTTAATGAGGATTTGCAGCGGGATCGTTATCGACGCTCCCGTCACACGGTGGGAGCGTCGATAGCGAAGCTTCCTGGTGGGCCGATCAGTATCGTGTCGGAGCATGAACAAGAGACGTGGCAGAAGGCAGCGGAGGCAGAAGCTGAGCGAATGGGCTTTACGCAGGATCATTATCTCGTTCAACTGGAGGTGGGCCACGCGATCGCTGAGAACTATGGTCCACAAGAGGTTGCGACTTGGGTAGATCAGTATCGAGAGCAAGCCGCTCGGGAACGTCCACAGCGCGATGAAATGTCGGAATGGGAAAGGGCTCAGGACTTCGGTGCAGAGTATTCGTTGCGAGACTTTCTAGCCGAGAATCGAGATAAGGACAAAGCACCAATCGTGGATGATCGTGAAGCTCAGCGCATCATGGCCGAGCGACTTGCGCAAACTAGGCAAGCTGAACTGCAACGGTGGGGGCCAGACGGGCCACCGTTTTGACTTGATGTGGGAGTCAAATGTTTTGGCATGTGTGGCATTGAGGCAGTGTAAGTGAGGACGGAAGCAGTAGCAGGGGCTTGACAGTCCGCGGCTACTGTGACGTTATGTCAAGTAAGGAAGTTTGCTCATGGCTCGGAAAAAACGAGAAATTGAAGGCCAGCTATCGTTTTTCGATCTGCTAGATGATTTAGAAGTTGAGCAGGAAGGGGTTGAAGATGGAGAATCTACACTTCGACGAGACCAGGAAGCAGGATTACAGTCCGGCGACGGGTCTGTGGATGGACCAGTGGGACAGCGATCCGACAGTGTGGCAGGAGCCGTTGGCGGAGACGCCCTATCCGTGGACGCTGAGCCAGAAGTACGACCAGGAGTATCGGCAGACCGAGACGATAACGTTGGTGGACGTGGTGATGGATCGGCCAATGTTCCAGACGCCCAGCCCGGAGTTTCGGAGGTATCTGGAAGCGATCGTGGTGGCCAAGCAGATGCAGGTGGCCCCGGATCGGCTGATGGTGATCGAGGACCAGGAATTCCGTCAGTTGCCGATAACGGTGCAGTATCAAGTGGCCCAACAACTCCAGGACTTGGTACAGACGGTGTTCGACTGGATGATCGAACAGGGGATGGACCCGATACCGGGGACCCGGCAGTGTCCGATGCTGTTTACCCAGGATCAGGCTCAGAGGATTCTGGACGAGTTCTAACTGGACAGCCGGTTGATTGGGCGGGTGGTTCGGCTCGTCCTTCGGGTTTTCAGGCACGGTTACAAGCCAATCTTGCGGCGTTAGAAACTCTTGAGGAATTGGAGGCTGGGTATACCTATGCCACCCAGGACCAGCAGCAGCGGTTGGCAGGGTGGTCGTCGTGGGGTGCGTTACCAGAGGTTTTTGATCCCACGAGTGATCGTGTGGATGACGCGATCCGAGAGCGGATTCGTGGGTTATTAGGTGAGGACGGTTGGCAGCAAGCCAGAGCCACCACGTTGAATGCCCACTATACGGACCCGTCGCATACTGCCGCGATGTGGTCAGCGTTGCAACGTGCAAGATTTGACGGGGGACCAGTGTTGGAACCGGGGTCCGGGTCGGGGGAGTTTATTGGTCAGGCCCCTGATTCAGCACAGATGGTCGGGGTTGAGTTGGACCAGACGACCGCGTGTATTTCGTCGTGGTTGTATCCGTCAGCTCAGATTCAGGCGCATGGTTTTGAAAAGACACGGTTTGGCGACGAGAGTTTCAACGCGGTGGTGGGCAATGTGCCGTTTGGGAATTTCTCGGTTGCTGACCAGGCGTATAACGCTCAGCATCATTCGATTCACAATTACTTCATTGCCAAATCGCTGCGGCATGCGGCTCCTGGTGGATATGTTGCGGTGATGACGTCGACCTGGACGATGGATTCCCAGCGCACCACAGCACGCCGGGAATTTGCTCGATATGGCGATTTAGTTGGTGGGGTGCGGTTACCTGCTGGGGCGATGCGAACTTCAGCGGGGACTGAGGTGATGACTGATGTGCTGGTGTTTCGTCGGCGCAAACCAGATGAACAACCGGATCAGGACAGTATTAATGCGTGGGTTGAACCCGGTGAGTTGACCGTGAGGGATGCCCAAGGTGTGGCACACACAGTTGGGGTGTCACAGTATTTCGCGCAGCATCCGGAGCAGATGATAGGGCAGTTGCGTGGCCAGACGGATCAGTGGGGCAATATGACCTATGCGTTGACCACTGATGACTTGGATGCCGTGGGTGAGCAGTTGCAGAACCGCCTTGCACTGGTCGTCGATCAGGGTGCCGCGCGGGGTTTGGGCTATGCCCCAGACAATGCGTATCCCACAGTCGTTGAGCCAGGTTTGTACTATGAGGTGGCACCAGAAGCTGCCGTAGGGCATGTGCGGTATGACCCCGAGCAGCGGCGGTTTGTGCAATATAACGCGGCGATGGAGTGGGAACCGGTCAAGGTCCCCCGCAATCGTATGGCCGAGTCGCATAAGTTGCTGGAATTACGCGACCTGGGTGTGACCACCATTGAGGCACAATCGTCAGGGTTAGGTGAAGCCGCCGCCAGGGACGCCCGAGCACAATTGCATACAGCTTGGCAGGACTATGTTGCCGAACATGGGCCGATTAACCGTTCCACTGCGGTCTATCGGAAGCCCACGGCTAGCCAGCAAACTCGGTTGTTGAAGCAGTTGGAAACCGAGTGGCGTGCTGAGCTGCCAGACGATGGTGAGGTGGCGCGGCAAGATGTACCGGTCCCGGATGCATTATGGGCACAGTGGGAAGAAGACGTACAGCGACCGGAGTTCAAGTCGCGTAACCAACCACATCTGACGTTTCTGCGAGGTGAACCCAAGCTGGGGTTGCTGCGGGCAATGGAAGCCTTTGATGAACAGACGCAGATGGCTGAACCTGGCGCATTGATGACCCAGAATGTAGTGGAGTATCGACCACGGCCTGAACGGGCAGAATCCACCATGGATGCCATAGCCATTTCTTTGGACGAAACCCGGCGTATTGATCTGGCACGTATTAGTGCGTTGTTAGGCGTGGATGAAGCCCAAGTCCGGCAGATGGTGTCAGAGCATGCGTTTGTTGATCCCGAATCTGGCGAGTTTGTGTCGGCGGTGACATATCTGTCAGGTGATGTGCGCACCAAATTGGACGTGGCTCGGGAGGCCGCGGCCGATGATGACCAGTTTCAGCACCATGTGGATGAGTTGGAACTGGTGTTACCCGATGACATCAGCATCCATGATGTCACCGTGAATCCTGGGGTGCAGTGGGTCCCCCAAGAGCTGTATAACGACTTTGTTCGTGACACCTTTGAAGTGGCCTCGTCGGTCAAGTGGAATCCTGGTGCGGAACAGTGGGATGTGGAATCACCCAAAGGTGGGTTTAGTGACCACGTTCGGTATCAATGGGGCACAGCGCACAGGACTCCGGCGAATCTGTTTGCGGCGGCGATGAATTACCGGTCGGTGGTCGTTCGAGAAAAAGATACTGACGGTACCTATCGGAAAAACGAAAAGGCCACGACTGCCGCGCGGGAGAAAGTTGAATCAATCCGGCAACGGTTTAACGACTGGATCACGGAAGACCCGGACCGTGCTCAGCAGCTAGAGCAGATCTACAACCGCAAATTCAACGCACTAGTCGCGCCGGATTATTCCAACATTGGGCAAGACTTGGAACTACCTGGCCTGGCGGAATCACGTATCCCGTATTCATATCAACGCTCAGCGGTGGCTCGGGTCGTCAACGAACCAGCTGTTTTATTAGATCACGTAGTAGGTGCCGGTAAAACGGGCACGATGGTCATGTCGGCAATGGAACTGAAACGCACCGGGATTGCGCATAAACCGGTGGTGGTGGTGCCGAATCACTTGGTGGAACAAATCAATCGCGAGTTTGTGGAATGGTATCCCGACGCCAATGTGTTAGCGGTGCCCACAGGGCTAGCCAAGGCAGAACGCCAACACTGGATGGGCATGGTGGCCGCTGGCGATTGGGATGCTGTGGTGCTGCCCCAGACGGTATTTGAGCGAGTCGAAATTGACCCGGCCAAGCGAGCTGAATGGTTGCGCGAACAAATTCAAGAACTAGAAGCAGTCGAGTCCACCGCAGATACCGATGACCGGTTTTCGGTCAAGCGCATTGAAGCGGCGAAAAATCGGTTGGAGACCCAATACGAGCGAGCAACGAAAGTGGCTGATCCGGGCCTGACCTTTGAACAGACCGGAATTGATTACTTATTTGTAGATGAGGCCCATCATTATAAGAACCTGTCCCGACAGTCAGATTTAGCAGAACTGTCGTGTGCTGGCTCCCAGCGTGCAGCGGATTTGGATTTCAAACTGCGTGCCTTGCGAGAACAGAAAGTCCTGTCAGCAGAACGGGCCGGGATGCTGACCTCGACCTATCAGCCAGCCGTAGCCACCTTTGCTACCGGCACTCCGGTATCCAATACGATGTCGGAGATGTGGGTGATGCAGCATTACTTGCGTCCTGACGTGCTGCAAGCCACCGG
>Ga0079226_10003711_pt1 | contig 11718 bp, 8 predicted proteins | sample Poulit2014_FD_76345 | JGI IMG/M metagenome (GOLD analysis project Ga0079226, IMG submission 76345) | Agricultural soil microbial communities from Georgia to study Nitrogen management - Poultry litter 2014 | ecosystem: Environmental > Terrestrial > Soil > Agricultural land | place: USA: Georgia... | reverse complement strand
GAAATCAGAGATTTCCGGGAGCTGGCGGCGTAGCAGCGGCACAAAGACTTCATTGAGCGCCACGCCGAGCACGGCCGGCTCGTCCGGGGGCTTGCCCGTGTAGGTGCTGTGGTAGATGGGGTCGGGTCGCATGGTGATGCGGTCCACGGTGAAGACGGGAAACCATTCCTGCTCGTTGTAGTAACCGGTATGGTCACCGTAAGGCCCTTCAAGGGCCACTTCGTAGCCGGTTTCAGGGGGCGGTGGCGCGCCCTCGGGCACAACCGGTGCCACCGCCTCGGGGTGGCTGGCTGGCAAGATGTGCCCCTCCAGGATGATTTCAGCACTTGCGGGTACCTGCAGTGCGCTGCCCATTGCCTGGCCTACTTCGGTGCGCGAACCACGCAGCAGTCCGGCAAACTGATATTCCGACAGGCTGTCGGGTATGGGTGTCACGGCAGCCAGGGTGGTGGCCGGGTCGGCACCCAGGGCAACCGCAATGGGAAACGGCTTGCCCGGGTTGGTGAGGGCATGATCGCGGAAGTCCAGCGCACCACCACGGTGCGACAGCCAGCGCATGATGAGCTTGTTGCGCCCCAGTACCTGCTGCCGGTAGATGCCCAGGTTTTGCCGGCTTGCGCGTGGGCCCCGGGTGATGACCAGCCCCCACGTGAGCAGCGGTGCAATATCCCCTGGCCAGCAGTACTGTATGGGCAACGCGTTCAGATCCACGTCGGGCCCTTCGATTACAGTCTCCTGACACGACGGCTTGCGTACCACGCGGGGATTCATGTCCCAGAGGGCAGACTTGAGCATGGCAACCTTGCCCAGGGCATCGCGCAGCCCCGAAGGGGGGGTGGGTTCTCGCAGCGATGCGAGCAGTTCTCCGATATCGCGAAGCGCCGTGATGTCTTCCGCGCCCATGGCCCAGGCCACACGTTGCGGTGTGCCGAAAAGGTTCGTGAGCACCGGCATGCGGGCCGGCTCGCTCAGGTGGGTGGCGTTTTCAAACAGCAGGGCAGGCCCCTGTTTCTGAAGCACGCGATCACTGATTTCGGTCATGTCGAGATGGGTATCGACAGCGTGGGTGATGCGTGCCAATTCACCCTTTTTCTCCAGTTGCGAGAGGTAGTCTTTCAGATCACGGTATTTCACGATGTTGCCGGAAAAAACAGTTGCAGTAAGATGGGAGCGTTTGAGATCAATCACCCACAGAGGAATTCAGCATGGCTGCGCAGCACGGTGTCAGTCCGGGCAAGGTGCGCCAAATGGGGCGCCAGGCATTTTCATTGGGCGCCGAGCTTGCCAGGCTTGGTGCAGTGTATATCGGTATTGCCGTGCTGGTCACCGTCATCATAACGTGGTCCATTCCTTCCTTGCGCAGCCAGGTCAGGCATGTGCAGCTTGCCATGGTGTCCGCACTGCAGCCCGCCGGTTACCATCTGCCCTTTGATTTCGAGCTGGCCGATGCCCATGGCCAGCTGGATGCCAGTGCCTTCAGCACGCTGTCTCCCATCATGGCATCCGATGAACTCACCTGGTCTGATGACGCGCCATCCCTGGTCGAATCCGATGCTGTCACGGGGGGGCGTGTCGAGTCTCCACACCTGAACTTTACACAGGCGCTGGCAGAGTCGGTCGATGAGTCCCCCATACCGGGGGTCACACGCGCCCAGGCCCAGGCACTGCGCAGTTATATTGCTCGCAAGTACCGTATTGCCAGCAATGTGGCGGGGGCCATCATCGGCACTGTTTTCCGTGTGGGCCGCGAGCGCGGCCTGGATCCGCAACTGCTCCTGGCCGTCATTGCCATCGAGTCCCGCTACAACCCCTATGCCGAAAGCCATGCCGGTGCGCAGGGGCTGATGCAGGTCATGACCAAAGTGCACGAAGACAAGTTTGCGGCCTTTGGTGAAGGCCCCATGGCTGCCGTGCATCCGCTGGCCAATATTCAGGTGGGAAGCCAGATTCTTGCCGATTGTCTGGAGCGGCGCGGGTCACTGGATGGCGCCCTGGCATGTTACGTGGGCGCCACGGGGCCCAGCGATGGGGGCTATGGCAAAAAGGTCAAGGCCGAGTGGCACCGGATTGCCCTGGCCTCGGGCATTCCGGTGGAATAACCGGCAAGCGCCTGGTGCGCTAGAGCTGCCCCCCGTCTCCGGCGGAGGGTTGCCAGCGCATCAATCGTTTTTCAATAAGGCTGACAATGCCATCCAGGATCAGGGCAAAGATGGTCAGCACAATGATGCCTGCAAACACCGTATTGACATCAAAGGTGCCTTCGGCTTGCAGGATCAGATAGCCGACGCCGGCCGCCGAGCCCAGATACTCGCCGACAACGGCACCGACAAAGGCCAGGCCAACGGAGGTATGCAGGCTGGAAAATACCCAGCTTGTGGCAGAGGGCAGATAAACATAGCGCAGCAGCTGACGATTGCTGGCGCCCAGCATGCGCGCGTTGTTCAGAAGGGTGGGGCTGACTTCCCGCACGCCCTGATACACGTTGTAGAAGACAATGAAGAATACCAGGGTCACGGCCAGGGCAACCTTGGACCAGATGCCCAGACCAAACCACATGCCGAAAATGGGTGCAAGAATGACCCTTGGCATGGAGTTCATGGCCGTGATGAATGGGTCCAGGATGGCGCTGGCTGTACGGGACAGGCCCAGCCATAGTCCCCCGGCCAGCCCGCCTATGGTGCCAATGGCAAAGGCCAGCAGGGTCTCGATCAGGGTGATGTTCAGGTGCCGGTAGATATTGGCATCTACCACAAACCACCGCCAGATCCGCTGCATGACCTGCAGCGGTTCACCAAAGAAAAACGCCAGCGTGGCATCCCGAGAGGCCAGGTGCCAGATGCTGAAGAACAGCGCCAGTAGAAACACTTGCCAGGCGAGCAGCGTGCCACGCCGGGGTCTGATGAATTGCCACATGATCAACCACGCTCCTGTTGCTGCACATAACCTTTGAGGACTTCTTCACGCAATACGGCCCAGATGGCTGCGTGCAGTTCTACAAACGCCGGGTCCATGCGGATCTCGGCCACATCTCGCGGCCGGGAAAGGGATACGTCGAACTCGCCGATGGGATGCGTCGCCGGTCCGGCCGACAGCACAATGACCCGATCACTCATGGCGATGGCTTCGTCCAGGTCATGGGTGATGAACAAGACGGCACGCCGTTGTGCCATCCAGATATCAAGGACCTCGTTCTCCATGAGCTGTCGGGTTTGTACGTCAAGCGCAGAAAATGGCTCGTCCATCAGAATGATGTCGGGTTCGTTGATCAGCGTTTGTGCAAGCATGGTGCGCTTGCGCATGCCGCCTGACATCTGATGGGGATAGCGGTCTTCAAAGCCGGAGAGGCCGACACGCCTGAGCCAGTCCATGGCCTGTTCACGCGCTTCCTGCGGCGCCACGCCCGCAAACTGCCGGCCAGCCATGACATTGGAGATGGCATCACGCCATGGCAGCAGGGCCTCGCCCTGAAACATGTATCCGGCGCGCCGGTTGATGCCGTTCAGTGGCTGGCCGAAGACCTTGATCTGCCCCTCAGTAGGCTGCAGCAGGCCCGCTGCGACGTTGAGCAGCGTGGATTTGCCACAGCCTGTGGGGCCGACCACTGATACGAACTCGCCGGCACCGACGTGAAGCGATACATCCTTCACGGCGGTGTAGCTTTCGCCCGCCTTCTCGCGCGACGCAAAGGTGCAGGTAACCAATTCGAAAGACAGGGCAGTATCAGCCGTTGGGGTATTGCTCATTGGCCTTCTTTGCAAAGTCGTTGGTCCAGATGCGATCCAGCTCGATATCGTCTACCGGGAAGTCATCGATGAAGGCGGCCAGCGCATTGAGCGCGGTCTCAGGGCCGTCGTCGGGGATGAGGCCGTCGGGGGACAAGCCATCAATACTGTTGCTGACCGCCGCCAGGTACACGTCGCGGTTGCCCAGCAGATAGGATTCGGGCATGGTGTCGACAATTTCATCCGGATCGGTGCTGTGAACCCATTTGTCTGCCCGCACGATGGCGTTGGTCAGGGCCTGGGCCACGCCGGGATTGCTTTCCAGGAATTTTTCGGGTGCATACAGGCAGCCGGCCGGCATGTTCCCGCCAAAAATTGTTTGGGTGTCCGCAACGCTGCGGGTGTCGGCGATGAGCTCGAGGTCACCCGAATGTTCCAGCGTTGAAATAACCGGATCCACGTTGGAAATGGCATCAATCTGACCGGATCGCAACGCCGATACGGCACCACTGCCTCCGCCCACCCCCACGATGGCGACATCATCGGCCTTGAGGCCATTCTGTGCCAGATAGAAATTCACCAGCATGTTGGTGGACGAGCCGGGTGCCGTGACGCCGACCTTCATGCCTTTCAGGTCTTCGGGGCCGTTGTAATCGGCAACCTTGGTCGATACACCCAGGCCGATCATGGGCGCACGACCCTGAAGGGCGAAGGCACGATAGAACTGTTTCTTGCTTTGCAGATTGAGCGTGTGCTCGAAGGCGCCGGATACGACATGGGCGCTGCCGCCAACCACCGCCTGGAGGGCCTTGGAGCCGCCGGCAAAGTCTGACACCTTCACGTCCAGGCCTTCGTCCTCGAAGTAGCCCAGCAGTTCGGCGACAGACAGGGGCAGGTAGTAGGTCAGTGCCTTGCCACCAACCGCAATGTGGACGTCTTTGCGTTCAAGCGTTTGGGCACGCAGGATTGAGGGGAAGGCGGCCAGCGTACCACTGGCAGCGGCAAGTTTGAGCAGAGATCTGCGAGTAAGCGACATGATGTCCTCCTGGATCCGGTTTTGATGGATGCGGTATGTGCATGCGTTAGATTGGCTGAAGTTTCAGGGGAACACCATTCAGCCTTCTGGTGTTTGGGTTGTTGTTCCCAGGTCGATGGCACCCTGGTCTGCCAGCGCCTGGATACGCGAGCTATCGTAGCCCAATTGTTCCAGGACCTGTCGGGTGTGTTCGCCAAGGCCGGGCCCCAGCCAGCGTGTCTTGCCGGGTGTGGCGGACATTTTTGGCACAATCCCCGGAAGGCTGACCGACGTGCCGTCAGGGAAATGATGCGGTTCGATCATCTCGCGGGCTTGGTACTGGGCATCGGCAAACATGTCGGCAACGCTGTAGATTTTACTCACGGGCACGTCCGCTGCAGACAGCACCTCCAGTGCGGTGTCAATACTTTGCTGGTCGCACCAGGCTTGAATGGCTGCATCAATTTCTTCGGCGTGCGCGGCACGGCCATCGTTGTGCCTGAGGCTGGGATCATTGGCCAGGTCGGGGCGGTCAATGGCGTGCATGAGACGATGGAAAATGGCATCGCTGTTGCCTGCAATGACAATGTTTTCCTTGTCACGCGTGCTGTACGTGTTGGACGGGACAATGCCGGGCAGCGAGCCACCCGTACGCTCCCTGATGATACCCGCAACGGCATATTCGGGCACCAGGCTTTCCATCATGTTGAAGACGGCTTCGTAAAGTGCCACATCGATCATCTGGCCCTCGCCAGCCTGACAGGCATCGCCAGTCTTGCCATTCCAGCGTCCGCCGGTGGCGTCGCGGTGGTGCAGTGCCATCAGGGCACCGATGACACCATGCAGTGCAGCAATGGAATCACCGATTGAAATACCGACGCGCACCGGTGGGCGGTCGGGGTGGCCCGACACATAACGCAGCCCGCCCATGGATTCGCCAATGGCACCAAAGCCCGGGGCATCGCGCATGGGTCCGGTCTGACCATAGCCCGAGATGCGAACCATGATCAGAGCCGGGTTGATTTCACGGAGTTGTTCGTAGCCCAGACCCCACTTTTCAAGCATGCCCGGCTTGTAGTTTTCGATGATGATGTCGGCGTCCAGCGCCAGCTGCCGGGCAATGTCCTGGGCCTGGGGATCTTTAAGGTTGAGGGCAATGCATTGTTTGTTGCGCGCCTGAACCGTCCACCATAACGAGTTGTTGCGATGCAGGTGGCGCCAGGAGCGAATGGGATCGCCGCCACCCGAGCCGTCGGGACGTGACGGGGGATCGACCTTGATGACCTGCGCGCCAAACTCGGCGAGCATGCGGGTAGCAAATGGCCCGGCGATCAGGTTGCCCAGCTCCAGTACCTTGATGTCCTTGAGTGCTGACATAATCACTCCATGCGTCAATCTGTGAATCTTCAGCCCAGCCAGGTCTCGATGCGATGCACGGCTTCTTCCAGACGATCCAGGCCGGTCGCGTATGACAATCGCAACATGTGGTCGGCATGGGCAGGGCCGAAGTCCAGGCCGGGTACCGTTGCGACGCCTGCCTGCTCGAGCAGTGCCGTGGCAAACTCAATGCTGTTCTGGCTGTGGGCGCGAATATCGGCATAGATGTAGAACGCCCCATCGGGAATGACCGGAACCTGAAGCCCGAGCCTGTCGAGTTCGGGAAGCAGGTAGTCACGGCGCTGCTTGAAGGACAGGCGACGCCTTTCGTAGATCTGCATGACATCGGGCTCGAAGCAGGTCAGGGCAGCATGCTGTGCCAGCGTGGGGGCGCAGATGGCCAGGCTGGAAGCAATCTTTTCCATGTCGGGTATGAGTCCGGAGGGGGCAATCAGCCATCCCAGTCTCCAGCCCGTCATGTGAAAATACTTTGAGAAGCTGTTGATAATGATGATGTCATCATCAAGCGTGAGTGCACTTTCCGGCTTGTCGTCAAAATAAAGACCGAGATAGATCTCGTCCATGATGATGAAGCCGTGGCGCTTGCGGACTTCGGCAATGAGTGCCTGAAGCGCTGCTCTGGATATGGTGGCGCCTGTCGGATTGCTGGGGGATGCAATCAGGACACCGCGGGTCTGATCCGTCCAGTTGTCTGCCACCGCCTGGGCGTCCAGTTGAAACCGTTGTTCTGCCGAACAGGGGATGAGCCGCGGGATGCCCTCGACCGCCAGAACGAAATTCTGGTTGGCCGGATACGACGGATCGGGCATGAGGATCTCATCCCCCGGATTGATGAGCGCCAGGGTAGCCAGAGACAGCGCGCCCGAGGCGCCGGCCGTGACAAAGACACGACCTGGATCCAGCCGGGTACCGAAGTGTTCGTCATAATATTTGGCGATGCTTTCGCGCAATAGCGGCAGCCCCGCGGGCTCCGAGTATCCGCTCAGCCCGGCCTGAGCCGCTCGCCCAAGTGTTTCGACAACGGCGGCCGGAGCGGTAAAATCAGGTTCGCCAATGCCCAGACTGATGACATCAAGCCCCTGCGCGGCCAGTGTGCTCGCTTGTTTGAACATTTCTACCGCATGGAATGGCACGATGGCGTTGGTACGATTTGCTGGTTTCGGCATGAGGCTGTCTGGTCTTGTGGCAAAAGAGTCCTGATTGTAATAGGTAGCATCCATCGCGGGTATGGATGCTTACCAGAACCCCTGGAGCGCAACCATGCACTCTCCCTCCCGCCGGGCATTTCTGCGCGGCCGTCAGTTGGCGGGCACATCGTGGGGCCAGTTCTGTCAGCGGGTGCAGGGCACCGTGGATGGCAAGCTGGTCACGTTTACCGTACCCGATGGCTTGGGCCTTGGAAGCCTGACCATCGAGCATGCCGCTGATGTCCCTCGTGTCCTGTCCCTGTGCCGTGAGCATGGGGTCGTGCTGGCGCTCGATGGCCTGAGCATGCCGGCGCGGGCTGTCGGGCGCCCCACCCTGCGATTGCGTCCGGGCCGGTCGCTGGCCCGGTTCAAGCGGCTCGAGGATCACGGCAATCTCTGGTTTGTGCAGCCGGGCTGCACGCTGGGTGAACTTGCCAAGGCCGGCCTGTCTGCCTTTTCAGCGCTTCCCGCTTCGACCACTGCCGCAGCGTGGCTGGCCGACCGGACACTGGTGGACTTCATGCCCGGCCAGACAGCGCGTTCCGGGCTTGCGCACCTGCAACTGCTGCTGCCCGATGGCGACATGCTGACCCTCGGACCGTTTGGGCATGACGACGCTCGTCCGCTGGATACGGACCGGTCACGACAGCTCGTGTCTTCCCTGTTTCGCCTCACGGCAGGGGGTTCCGCGCGGGGCTGGCTGCCTGCCGCATTCTGGCCACTGCGATATCGGCTGGACGCCCTGATGGCGCACGAACAGGCACCCATCAATCTGGCGCATCTCCTGTTGGGCCACGGTGGTGATCTGGGCTGGGTACAGTGGATGGTCATCGATGCCGACACGCTCGATGCCTCGGCAGGAATGAAGAGCCGCTACAGCACGGATCTGGTTGATATCGAAGGCTGGGCAGACGCCGCCAACCCACTTGATGACGAGATCAAATTCCTGTTTGACCCTGAAGACCTGTTGTCCCATCGTGGGCAAGATATCTGAAAAGTGTGCGAAATGTGTGCGAAATCTTTTGCAACGGCTAGAATGGGTTTTTGTCGTCTTTATTGAACACAGCAATGGATCCGACCTTTCGCAAAGCGGCGCTCGCCTATCATGAGCAGGGCCAGCCCGGAAAAATCTCCGTCAAGGCTACCAAGCAACTATCCAACCAGCACGATCTGTCGCTGGCATATTCTCCCGGTGTCGCCGCCGCCTGTGAGGAAATCGTTGCCGACGAGCAAAATGCATTCCGCTATACGGCACGCGGCAATCTGGTTGGGGTCATTACCAACGGCTCGGCCGTGCTGGGGCTGGGCAATATTGGTGCCCTGGCCTCCAAGCCGGTCATGGAAGGCAAGGGGGTGCTGTTCAAGACTTTTGCGGGCATCGATGTCTTCGATATAGAAATCAACGAAAGCGACCCCGACAAGCTGGTGGACATCATCGCCGGACTCGAGCCCACCTTTGGTGCCATCAATCTGGAAGACATCAAGGCACCCGATTGCTTTGTGGTAGAAAGCCGGCTACGCGAGCGCCTTCGCATTCCGGTCTTTCACGATGACCAACACGGTACGGCCATCAGCGTGTCTGCTGCCTTGCTCAACGGGTTGCTAGTCTGCGAAAAAAAGCTGGAAGAAGTCAAGGTGGTGGTTTCAGGCGCGGGTGCTGCGGCGCTGGCCTGCCTGGATCTCATGGTCGAGCTGGGTCTCCCTTTGCAAAACATCTGGGTGACAGATATCGAAGGGGTGGTCTACCAGGGCCGAACCGTCCTCATGGATGATCGCAAGGCACGTTACATGCAAGACACGGCTGCCCGCAGCCTGGCAGAGGTCATTGATGACGCCGATGTCTTTCTGGGTCTTTCGGCCGGAGGGGTGCTCAAGCCCGACATGGTTGCCCGAATGGCGGACAGGCCGCTGATCCTCGCGCTGGCCAACCCCGAGCCTGAAATCCTCCCCGAACTGGCCCATGCCACCCGTGATGACGTTGTCATGGCTACCGGGCGTTCCGACTATCCCAATCAGGTCAATAACGTCCTGTGCTTTCCCTACATCTTCCGGGGGGCGCTGGATGTCGGTGCCACTACCATTACCCGTGGCATGGAAAAGGCCGCCGTGCTGGCCATCTGCCAGCTCGCCCAGGAAGAACAGAACGACGCCGTTGCCGAGGCCTATGGTACGTACGACGTGTCATTTGGCCCCGACTACCTCATTCCCAAGCCTTTTGATACGCGGCTCATCGTGCGCATTGCGCCGGCTGTTGCCAGGGCGGCCATGGAAGACGGCGTGGCCACGCGGCCCATTACCGATCTCGACAGCTATGTCCATCAGCTGCAGCGCTTCGTCTATCGCTCGGGCGCCTTCATGAAGCCGCTGTTCTTCAATGTCAAGCAGCTGCTGCGCGACGGTGGCAAGTCTCGCATTGTATTTACCGAGGGTGAAGACGAACGGGTGCTGCGTGCGGCTCAGATCGTGGTTGACGAAGGCCTGGCCTACCCGATTCTGGTCGGACGTCCGGCGGTACTGGCCAATCGCATCAAGCGGTTTGGATTGCGCATCCAGTTGGGTGTCGACGTCGAAGTCACAGATCCCGAGCACGACGAGCGCTTCAATCGTTACTGGACGGCCTATTGGGAAATCATGTGTCGGCGGGGCGTGACCCGCGAAATGGCCCGGGTCGAGATGCGGCGCCGCTTCACGCTCATTGGCGCCATGATGGTCCATCTTGGCGAGGCCGATGGCATGATCTGCGGCACCGTAGGCACCTACAACAACCATCTGCGCTACATTGATGAGGTTATTGGCAGGCAACCCGGTGCCGATATTTATGCCGCCATGAACATCCTGCTTGTCGAGTCCCGCACGCTGGTGTTGGCGGATACCCACGTCAATGATAACCCCAATGCCGAGGAAATTGCCGAAATTACCTTGGCGGCGGCCACCGAGATGCGGCTGCTCAACATGGAACCCAAGGCCGCCTTGTTGTCCCGGTCAAACTTTGGCACTGACAGCTCATCGTCGGGTACCAAGATGCAGCAGGCGCTTGCCATGATACGCGAGCGTGATCCAGACCTTGAAATCGACGGGGAAATGCACGGGGACTGTGCACTGGACGAAGATCTGCGACGCCGTATCCTGCCCAATACCACGCTGTCAGGCGAAGCCAATCTTCTCGTTTGCCCCAGTGTGGATGCAGGCAACATTGCTTATAATCTCCTCAAGACGGCTGCCGGGGGGAACGTGGCAGTGGGGCCTTTCCTGCTGGGTGCGAATGCGCCTGTGCATATTCTCACGTCCAGCTCAACGGTGCGTCGTATCGTCAATATGGCAGCCCTTACCGTGCTCGATGCCAACCGGTCACGCCGCACCTGACTCTTCCACTTGTCCGGGCAGCAGTACGGGGCTGATTCTTACCGGAGGAGGGGCCCGGGCTGCCTATCAGGTGGGTGCTCTGGCCGCCTTGCTTGAAATCATCGATCCCTGTCGTCGCCATGACTGCCTCTCGCCGTTTGCCGTGGTAGCAGGCACGTCGGCAGGTGCCATCAATGCAGCCTCGCTCGCCAGTCACAGTCATCAGGTTCATCACGGTATCACCAAACTGGAGCGGCTGTGGGGGCAGCTTGAGACCGGACAGGTCTATGAGGCAGATGCGCTGGGGCTCATTGGCGTGGGGGTGCGGTGGCTGAGTGTCATGACGCTGGGTTGGCTGATCCCGGCCATCCGTGCCGGCCAGCCGCAATCCCTGCTCGACAACAGCCCGTTGCGTCGTCTTCTGAACACAACCATCAATTTCAGCCAGATCGAGCGCAACATTGCGCATGATCGGCTCAAGGCGCTGGCCATTACCGCGACGGCCTACAACACGGGAGAACACCTGACGTTCTATCAGTCCCGTGTTCCGATCAAGCCATGGACACGCTCATCACGCAAGGCGGTCCCCGGTGCAATTCGTGCGGATCATCTCATGGCGTCCAGCGCCATTCCCTTCATATTTCCCGCCGAGTCCCTGCTTGTGCGCGGACAGACACAATGGTGCGGCGACGGATCCATGCGGCAGCTTGCCCCACTCAGTCCAGCCATTCATCTGGGGGCCGAGCGTGTGGTCGTGATTGGCACCGCCTTCAATGACGACACCCACCCCGAGAAAGGCATGCTGGATCCTCCCTATCCCACGCTGGCCCAGATCGGTGGCCACACGCTATCCAATATCTTCATTGACAGTTTGTCCATGGACGTTGAACGCATGACGCGCATCAATCAGCTGCTGGAGCAGATGCCAGAGTCTGCGTTGGCGGCGCAGGCGCTGCGGCCGGTAGCATCGCTGGTCATTACGCCCAGCCAGTCCCTGGAAGAGCTGGCGATGCAGCATTTGCATGAGCTGCCTCGTGCTGCCCGTACTCTTTTT
>Ga0079226_10003710_pt1 | contig 11719 bp, 11 predicted proteins | sample Poulit2014_FD_76345 | JGI IMG/M metagenome (GOLD analysis project Ga0079226, IMG submission 76345) | Agricultural soil microbial communities from Georgia to study Nitrogen management - Poultry litter 2014 | ecosystem: Environmental > Terrestrial > Soil > Agricultural land | place: USA: Georgia... | reverse complement strand
ATAATACTTCCGTTCCTCCCTTGATCGATCATCCGCTTTGCAAAGTGCTGAATCGAAAAGACGACTCCGCGTAAATTGACGTCCATCATGTCATCCCATTCTTCCGGTTCGAGTTCAAAAAAAGGTGTGTTACTGTTTTTGCCTGGGGCATTTATCAAAATATCCCACCCACCGGACCATTCCTCAATTTCATCAGCTGCCTGTTGAATGGTATCCAGCTTGCTAACATCCGCCTCAAAAGCTTTCGAAGTCCCGCCTTCCTCCTCGATCTCTTTGGCAACAGCTTTGGCCTTTTCCAAGTTACGCCCGACGATGGCCAGCTTTGCTCCGTATTCTGAAAGTCCCTTTGCCATGACAGAACCAAGTGTGCTGTTCCCTCCAATAACAACAGCTACCTTTCCGGATAAATCAAATAAGTTTTTCATCCTAGCTTCTCCCTTCTGATTTATTTTAAGTTTCCATTTTGATCGAAAGAAAGCTCATACAAATCCGATACTTGCTCCATCGATGAATGTGCTTGTATTTCCTCAAGTAAATGCTCAGACGCCTCGATTTCTCCAACATGAAGCGTATCCTTAATCCGTACCATTCGAACTTTGCTGAAGTCGAGTATGTTGCATGTTTTAATCGCTGCCTGAATCGCTGTTTTTTCAGATGGCATAGCCGTTGAAATATGCGTTGGGCCAACAACTGTTGATGTTAGTCCGTTCGCATAAGTTGCTTCCTTATCCATTTTATCGACAAGACGTCGTGTTGTGAAATCAGCTGTTCCAACACCATTTGCGTTTCCTTCTGTTTCATCTGTTAAATCAAGTACGACCATTTTATTTACATCCGGTCCTCCGTGAGCATAAGGGGTCGGATAACGTCCGGTAATATTAGGGTCCATTCCGTCTCCGCTAATGTTTTTTCCAATCTGATCAATAACCAGCACGTCAATTTGATCAAGATAAATCTTTGGAAGTAGTTTTTTTGAAAGTATTTGAAGATCCGGTTCTTTTTCCGCTATTTCTTCTGCTTTAAGCACTTCAAGTCTGGCCACTTTGTCAAATGCATTTTCCACTGTCGCGATTGCAAATAAAATGGGTTTTTTATCAATTGCTATTTCTGCCATAGCCGGTACATGTTCAGCCATATGTTTAAAACCTAATTGATGGCAAGCCTCGGCGCCTTTTTGTTTCCCAAGTCCAATGCTGATCATTTTCATAATTCCGCTTTCGACCTTCCCGCGAAATGCTGTATGAGGTTTAACTCGATTAATGACCACGATCCCATCTGCTTCAGCTGCGTACTTATCCATGTAAATCGGCAACCCATTTTCAAGTTCATCCAGTTTGACAACTTCCATTGATGAACGGATTTCACACCCCGCACTTTCTTCTGTGACTCCGAGATGTGCCAGTACAGCTTTTTGACCGGGCCCTGTTGCTCCCCCGTGACTTCCCATACTTGGAACGATAAATGGTTTTGCACCTAAATTTTGCAAATACTCTACCGTCGTACTAATGATTTCAGGAAGCTTATCCGTTCCTCGGCTCCCGACAGCAATTGCAATTTTGGCACCTGGCCTGATCCGATCTTTTATATTTTCAAGTTCAGTCTTTAACGTCCCGGTGACATCTTCTAGTTTTGATTCATCGAACGTCTGCTTCACTTTTGCCATTTTTGGCATTGGAATCGATTCAACTAATTCTTCTAAAATACTCATTGGCACTCCCCTTTTTAATCAGTTTCCTTTATCCATTATTCCCATACATTCATTGTTTGACACAAAATACCGTAAATAGATAGGACTGCAAAATCAAACAAAAACACTTGCACCTTTTAAAATAGATCCATTCCGGTGGAGCAGGTGTTCAAACTGAATTGATAGACTAAGGCCCAGCTGGGAGACACAAAAAGAAAACAGCTATTTACAGCTGCCTATGTGATATACTCAACGTTATAATACACCCGCCTTCATAAGCGGGTGTAGCGTAAGCCATTCTCCAAAATAAGTGCGACGAAAAGTTCAGGTGGAGTTCATCCCCTAGCCTTCTTTACTTATTAATCACTTCTCTCCAGTGTAAATCCCCTCGTTCTAGCGAATGAACGAATAACTCGGCCGTTCCCATATTCGTAGCAAGAGGGATGCTATACACATCAGCTAACCGCATGAGAGCCGTAATGTCTGGTTCATGGGGTTGTGCTGTGAGTGGATCACGAAAAAATATAATCATATCAATTGCGTTTTCTGCAACCAGCGCTCCGATTTGTTGGTCCCCGCCGAGTGGACCCGATTTAAATCGTTTCACGGGCAACCCCGTACTTTCAGTTATTCTAAGTCCTGTTGTTCCTGTAGCATACAACTCATGCTTTTTTAGACTCCCTTTATACGCTTGAGTAAAATTCACCATGTCATCCTTCTTTTTATCGTGTGCAACCAACGCTATTTTCATCAATTTCTCTCCTATCTCGGATCTCTCAGTAGTTCCATTATAACATGATTCAATTAGCAACCATACACTAACAAATAGAGTGAAAAAGAGGTGAATACTTTTTCACTATCAATTTAGTGTAAACCCTTTCATTTTTTCATAGAAGTGATATGATTAAGGGGAGAACTGTTCGTTGGTTGGACCAATAAAGATTTGACTGAACTTCAAAGGGGAATGAGACATGACGATGCGTACTGGTGACGGGGCATATATAAAACAGCTCAATAGAGGTCTGATTTTACAAGAAATTATTAAAAACGGAAAAATATCGCGAGCTGACCTTTCAAAGCGAACAAGCCTCAATAAAGCGACGATTTCTGTACAAGTTGCAGATTTACTCGAAGAGGACTTGATTTACGAGTCTCGGGAAGAACATAACACTATTGGCAGACGACCCATTATGCTTGGCATTAATAATTCGTGTGGTTACATACTTGGAATCGATATTGATACACCAAAGATTCAATTTGCTGTAGCAGATCTTAGCGGTATCATTGTAGAAGATTGGTCCATGCCAAATGAAACAACAGACTACTCAACAATTGTAGAACAGCTTATTGGCCAAATCATTGCTTGCCAACAGCGTTATGTTGAAAGTACATATGGGTTAATCAGTGTGAACATTGGTGTGCATGGCACAGTGAATGTGGATCATACCATTGATTTCATACCCAAACTCGGCTGGGAGGACAAAAATTTAAAAGGCGACTTAGCGGCGCAGCTCAATATTGAAATCACAGTTGGAAACAACGCCAATTTTTCAGCATACGCCGAAAATGTTTATCATCACCAATCCGATAGCTTGCTCAATATGAGCCTGACTTCTGGCGTTGGTATCGGGGTCATTATAGAAGAAAAGTTGCACACAGGCTTTAGCGGGCACGCTGGTGAGGTCGGTCATATGATTTTATATCCGGAAGGAAAGGAATGCCCGTGTGGTAATCGCGGTTGTTTGGAATTGTATGCATCAGAACCTGCTTTTCTCACTCATCTGGCGGCAAACTTAAATAAACCCGACCTGACCATGACTGAAGTAAAACAATTCATCAAAAATCAAGACGAAACAACATTAACACTCCTGGACATATTTTTAGATAATGTAACAATCGGTTTAAATAACATCATCCACTTACATAATCCCAAAATAATTGTTTTAAACAGTGAACTTCTATCCTTTTGTCCCGAGACAATTTCAAAAATTGAAAATCGGCTTCATTCAACGTTTATTAACTATCATGAGATCGTTCTTTCATCTCTCGGAGGTCAAGCGGCCGTAATGGGGGGCTGCGCCATAGGTTTACAGCATTTTTTCAATATCTCAAAGTTGGATTTATACCGTCCACCAATGAAACAGATATAAGGAGTATTCCAACCTACTCATGCTAAGCTTAACCAATCGAACCCTGACAAACGATTCGAATCTCACATGAAATTCTTAAATCAGGAATCCTATACCGCCCTTTAAGTTGACCAGTCAGTGATTAATTTACTGGTAAATTTGAAATCTTTTTATTAAAAGACCGGTCCTTTTCTCTATAAACGAATAAGACCGGTCTTTTATTGAATAACTTTTCTCCGCTGTCATCTATGGACGGCTGTTTAAAACCAATTTGTGTGGAACACGCCAGGTTTGTCTTTTCTTTCATACGTATGCGCGCCAAAATAATCACGTTGCGCCTGAATTAAGTTAGCCGGCAGGTTTTCGGAACGATAACTGTCATAATAAGCGATTGCGCTGGAAAACGTTGGAACAGCAATGCCATGCTTAATAGCTATACTCACGACTTCTCTTAACGCAGACTGATAGTTTTCTACAATGTCTTTAAAATAAGGATCAAGCATAAGGTTCGGAAGTCCGGGTTCTCTATCAAAAGCCTCTTTAATCTTTTGCAGGAACTGTGCCCGAATAATGCATCCACCGCGCCAAATCATGGCAATCTCACCGAACTTCAAATCCCAGTTATATTCTTCAGATGCTGCACGCATTTGAGCGAACCCTTGAGCATAAGAAGTAATTTTACTCATATACAATGCTTTTCGGACGGCTTCAATCAATTCTTTCCGGTCCCCTTCATATTGTACATTCTCTGGACCAGCTAACACCTTGCTTGCTTTCACCCGCTCTTCTTTCAAACTGGAAATGAAACGAGCGAAGACAGACTCTGTAATGAGTGGGAGTGGGACACCGAGGTCAAGTGCATTTTTACTCGTCCACTTTCCAGTTCCTTTTTGCCCAGCCCGATCCATAATGACATCAACAATCGGCTTGCCTGTGTCCTCATCTGTTTTCGTGAAAATATCTGCTGTAATTTCAATTAAATAACTGTCCAGCTCTCCTTTATTCCATTCCGTAAATACGTCATGCAATTCATCCGCTTCCATCCCTAAAACATGTTTCAATATAAAATACGCTTCAGCAATCAACTGCATATCCCCGTATTCAATTCCGTTATGAACCATTTTTACGAAATGTCCTGCTCCATTGGGTCCGATATACGTTACACACGGATCCCCATCCACTTTTGCGGAGATTGCTTCAAAGATTGGAGCAACCAATTCATAGGCCGCCTTTTGGCCTCCTGGCATTAAAGAAGGTCCGCGCAGGGCTCCTTCTTCACCACCTGAGACCCCTGTTCCAATAAAATGAATCCCGGTTTTATCCAGCTCCCCATTCCGCCGTATGGTGTCCTCATATAACGTATTCCCGCCATCAATTAAAATGTCGCCCTCGTCCAGATAAGATTTCAAAGATTCTATGGTTGCATCTGTTGCTGGACCTGCTTTAACCATAAGCATAATTTTACGTGGTTTTTCTAAGGACTGAACAAATGCTTCAATCGTTTTTGCGCCAGTGAAACTTTTACCTTTCGCTTCATTTTGAAGAAATTCTTCTGTTTTCGTATATGTTCGGTTATAAACAGCTACTGAATAGCCTCTGCTTTCAATGTTTAAGGCCAGGTTCTTTCCCATGACGGCTAAGCCAATCACACCAATTTGTTGTTTTGACATTGGTCACACCTCTTTTAACGTTTTATATTTATTTCCATAGCGTTACGGATTCCCCCGCTTCTACGGGCGGATGATAAATGCCACCAGGCCGCAAAATAAGTGCGATAAAGGTTCAAGTAAAGTTCATCCTTTTTCTGGCGTCTTCGTCTTTTTATTAAAGTTTAATCGAAAAATATCGTTTTGTATTTTCATAGCAAATGTCTTTTACATATGTGCACAGTGATATAACGAGTTGCCGATTGTATTCGGAACGGCTTTAGCTCAAGCTAGAAACTTTTCATAATCATCTTTATCTCCTGTAATCCAATCTTCAGAGATTCCATTGGCTCACATTGCACGCCATTTGTCATGATCTTTATCGAGCCATACGTCGGTTATATTACGAAATTTCTTATCTTCGAGAATATCATAGGGAGAGAGATGGTTATGGTAATCTAAAATCGGCAAGTCCTTTGCTGTACCATGGTATAACTCTCTTGCTGTTTCGTTAAACAGTAAAAAGTCATCCGTGATAAATGTTTTCATTCTCCCGTCCCCTTCTCAAATTGATCAAAGCGTATATTATTTTAAGTATACCCGTCCAGATGATTTCCCACACACGATCTGCTTTCCATTCACATCTTCCATTTTACACGAACGGCTTATTGAAGTTCCGCATCAAAACAACTAAAAAAGCATGGCGCTTTTGTGGTATGTTGTTAAGTGGATCAGTATTTTGATCCGGAAAGGAAATGGGTATGAATCAAGAGTTCCTGTTCATTATTGCCATTATTGCATTCGGTTATTTTTTAAAACGTGTCAATGTATTACAAGAAAAGAATGGTGAAGTCATTGCCACACTTATTTTCAAGGTGACTCTTCCTGCCTTGGTACTCGTCACATTTGATTCTGTACGGATCGAAACATCACTGATTTTGATTCCGATTCTCGTTATCGGATACGGGTTCGTCATCTCTGCTCTCGGGCTCATTTTTTTCAAAAATGAAGAAAACGAGTTAAAAGGTTCTTTCCTCATGCTCGCCTCTTCATTTAATGTTGGTTTATTTGCTTTCCCTATTGTTCATATGATTTGGGGAACAATGGGACTAACCTATTTCAGTATGTTCGATGTCGGTACATCTTTTATTACATTTGCGCTTGCTTACATATTAGGTAGTTATTTTTCCAAAGGTGGATTAAGTCTGAAACCAATGGAAATCTTAAAAACACTCGGAAAGTCGATTCCATTGATGACTTATCTTATTGCTGTCACTTTAAACCTTTTACAAATTAAATTACCTAGCGGCGTGATTGAAGTAGCCAGCATCCTATCAGAAGCGAATATTCCGCTTTCCTTGCTGTTACTCGGGATTTACATGAGCTTTAAATTGGATAAGCGACTTTTACGCCCCATTAGCAAATTTATTCTGTTCCGCTACAGCTTTGGTTTACTGCTCGGGTTAGGATTGTTTTTCCTGCTTCCATATGACGATATGTTTCGTTATACAATATTTATTGGCTTTCTTCTCCCGGCAGCGGCAGTTGTCATCCCTTTTGCCGTCGAATTTAATTACAGCAACGATTCAATCCGGATCATTGCATCTGTGACAAACATATCCATTTTCATCGGGATTTTCATTTTATTTCTTTTTGCAAATTTCATTGCCTGATGTCTTGGATCAAAGTCCTTTTATTTGAATCAGGTTCTTTTTATAGTTTTTTCCAAACGGCTTCATATACTTTTTTTAGTGGAACGCCGTATCGGTCGGCAATACGCTTACAATCCTCATATTCCGGCGAATGTTGAACCACTTCAGCATTCCGGACGCCCTGCTTCACTGTCACCGTTCCCCATTCTGTTTCTACTTTAGTAAATTTTCGTTCGGCTCGGTGCACAGTAAGCGGGTAATAACGAATGCCTAGCGTTGTCGTTTCTCTCCATAAAATCTCTTTCATCTGGTTGACCTTTTGTTTGGAACAAAGCAACTGCACCAACACACCCGGTCGGTTCTTCTTCATGTAAATCGGTGTATAAAACACATCATTGGCACCGGCATCAAATAGAAGATCCATTACATACCCGAGCCACTCACCAGGGATATCATCGAGATTCACTTCCATTTTCACCATTTCTTCGTCAATATGCTCATGATTCGGCGGTTTCTGAACGCTCAACTTATTCGCCTCCTCCCTAACAGATTAGTAAACAAAAAAGTATTTCACTTATCCTTGATTCCACGTGCCATCCGGTCAATTAAAACAGCATTGTACGCTCCCCCAAATCCGTTATCTATATTAACGACACTTACTCCGCTCGCACAAGAATTCAGCATTGTCAGCAAGGCAGAAAGCCCGCCAAAATTAGCACCATACCCAATACTTGTCGGAACCGCAATGACGGGATGAGATACCAGACCGCCGACAACGCTTGGCAAAGCTCCTTCCATGCCGGCAATGACGATGGAAACCGTTGCACGTTGAATAGCCTGAGCCTGGTCCATTAACCGATGAATCCCTGCCACACCGACATCATAAAACCGTTCAACTCTACTGTTAAACACTTCCGCCGTGATCGCTGCCTCCTCTGCAACTTTTAAATCTGACGTTCCAGCACAAATCACCGCAATATAAGGCGTATCTTCCCTCTTTTCTGGAGGTTGTTCTGCCTTCCAGTAAAGGATATCCGCTTCTACCTTATAAGTGAGCTCTGGATGTTCAGATTGGATTTTTTCTGCTTTTTCCGGAGAAACCCGTGTCATTAATATATCGGTTTCCTTCTTTTGCATCGTTTCGTAGATTGAAATAATTTGATCGGGTGTTTTACCTTCTCCAAAAATCACTTCAGGAAAACCTTGTCGCTTTTTCCGGTGAAAATCCACTTTGGCAAAACCAAGATCTTCATAAGTTGCTAGCTGTTTTTTTGCTTCTTCTACGCTCACTGTACCGGCCTGCACTTGTTTTAAAATATCTTCCATGAACGAAAACCCTCCTTTCTATCATTCAGTTCCAGCCTCTCCAACGACCACTCTCAACACGTTCGGATGTTCCGGGAATGTTTTTGTACCGGCCCCATAGCCGACTGATGTGACTCTCATTGCCGGAAGTTGACTGAAGCTGTTAGCCAGCACAGCTGCGATTGCCGCTCCAGTAGGTGTTGTCAATTCAGCTTTTAATTCGCTTTCCGCCAATGGCACGCCTTTTAATATTTCAAGTGTTGCCGGAGCTGGCACAGGGTAGATGCCATGATCAATATGAATACTCCCGGAACCTGTTGGAATCGGCGCGCAATAAATGGCTTCAATATCTAATTCATCAATTAAAATAGCTGTTCCAACAATATCGATAATCGAATCAACCGCACCTACCTCATGGAAATGAACTTCATCAAGTGGAACACCATGAATTTTCCCTTCGGCTTCACCAATTTTTTTAAAGATACGTAAAGACATCTCTTTTACATTTTCACTTAAATCAGACTCGCGAATCATGTTAACAATATCTTGATAGGTTCGATGATGATGGTGGTGGCTATGTACATGCCCGTGATCGTGACCATGTTCGTGTGAATGATGGTGATGGTGATTCTGATCAGCATCGTCCTGGTTTGCATGTGTATGACCTGCTCCGTTCCCTTTTTCCGTATGCTGCTGTTTTAGAATCACATCAAATTTTACAGACGTAATTCCATTTTTCACAATCTGCTTCTTCGCTAACTCATATTCATCATCAAGTGGCAACTTTTTTAATTGTTCCTGCAAACCGTTAAAACTTCCTCCCGCGTCAAGCAAAGCACCGACTGTCATATCACCACTCATACCGGAAAAAGCGTCGAAATAAAGTATTTTCATTTGTTTAACACCTCGTTGTTTTTATAATCTTCGTAATAGTTCACAATATTTTGACGAATGGTCGCAAACAGACTTTATTTATGGTATAGTATTTACAATTAACAATAATATTCGAGCCTAAACCTAATTTCTCCTCAATAAATTACTCTATAAACCGACTCGAGAGAAGAAGCATACGTTGTCCTTTATTTGCTTTTCCCCATTCCATTCAAATAGGAGAGGATTCTCTAATGAAAGCCAAACATTACCACCATTTGCCACTAAATATACTTGGAACAATTTATTTTCATTTATTAACACAGCACCACTCAGGAGAACAGGGGTACATAAAACATAAGCAACGCCGTTTAATTGAACGTACTGCAGAAGAACGTGATATTTCATTACTCGAATTAAAAGCAATCGGGTATTGGATTGTTCAACAAGAGTGGAATCTTGTCCAAAGTGAATATAGACTGATGCCTCAGTCCAAAAGTGGTAAACAATGAAAACAACGGCTTTTTCTTTGCTGCTACTCTCCCGGTGATTTACAACAAGCACCGCATTCCGCTCACACTTTACAACGGCTGACGAGGACCGAAATGATGTATCTTATGGTTTACCTTGCGCATCATCCGGGCAAACTAAGAAGGACATCTTGTTCTATTATAAGTTTTAACGTAAACAAAGTGCAAATTTGATTGTATAACTATTAATTTTCTACCCGAATGAGTTACAATAAAGCAATGGGGATTCGTTACAGACGAACTCATTTCATCGTTGTTTTTCTATCCCTACTTAGAATCTATAAATACAGGAGGAATGTCGATGTCAACATTAAAGCAATTCAACCTTGCAAGAACTTCACTCGTTACCTTTATTCAAGATCTCAATGAAGAAATCGTAGACTTGGAATCCAAGTATTTTGAAAACACGATTCGCTGGCATATTGGAAACACCCTTTATATACATGAAAAACTGCTGTTTGTAAATCCGAATAAATCACAAACCATACCAGATGAATACCAGGAGCTTTTTAGCTCGGATGTCCATGTGCAGGACTGGAAAGTACCCCCTCCTTCTCTTGAGCAATTAATCGAAAACCTGATTGACCAGCAGAACCGAATTAACAATTACAGTGAACTTTTCTGGAGATCCGATGTAAAATTCAAAGTACCTTATGGTCATATCGAAACACATGGTGACTTACTCATTATGCTCGCTCACCGTGAATCCGAAACCCTTGGAAAAGTGAAGTTAATGAAGCAAATCTGTGATTTACAATAACAAAAAACTCACCTAATGGATTGTTTCACATTTCTTACAGAAACAAATCATTTTAGGTGAGTTCTTTTATGCTTATTTCCCAGTAGACACAAGTTCTTCTTGTTTATTTAAAGATTCCATATCGGCTTTAAACTTTTTCATCAATTGCTCCGGCCAATCGGATACTGCTTCCAACTTTCCGATAAAGAAACGCATGACTTTCGGCTCGTCAACGAAGCGAAGACCACCGATTAATTCACGATTTTCATAGAGCCATGTCAGTCGATCGACAACAAACTTAACATGGGATAAGGAATAGACTCTCCGAGGCAAGGCCAATCGCAACAATTCCATGTTAGAAAGTGTTTCATTTCCATTTTCATCCCGCTCTTCTGACAACGTACCCCGCTCCATTCCTCGTGTACCACTAATTAAATAAAAAGCCGCTGCCAGAGCTCCGGACGGGTATTGTTCTTGTGGCACGTGATCAACAAATTCCATCGCATTCACGTGACAGCCGAGTCCACCGGGCGGGGTAACAACTGGGATGTTGCGGTGGTCCAGTTCATTTACCATATATTCAATAAACTGGGGTCCTTGGTTAATCATATCTTCATCCATTGTTTCTTCAAGTCCAACCACAAGTGCTTCCATTTCACGTACGGACATTCCCCCATACGTTAAGAAACCTTCGTAGATTGGAATGAGTTCACGCATCTTCCGGTAAATCGCGTCATCATTCAGACAAATACCGCCCCCACGAACACTACCTAGCTTTCTTGCTGAGAAGTAGAAGATATCTGATAGGTTCGCAATTTCTTTCGTGATTTCACGAATGGTTTTTTCCGGATACTCACGCACTTTAATAAAATGTAAATTATCAGCTAGCAAACTCGCGTCATAAACGAGCATCAAGCCGTAGTCTTCACATACTTCACGAACTTGTTTCATATTTTCCAATGAATGCGGCTGGCCACCAATTAAGTTTGTGCCGGCTTCCATTCGGACGAAAGAGATATTTTCTGCGCCTTTTTCTTCAATAAATGAGCGTAGCTTGTCACTATCCATATTTCCCTTAAAGGGATGATCTCCACGGATGATGAGAGCTTCATCAATAACGAATTCTTCCCCTTTTCCACCCTTAAGTTCCATATGTGTTTT
>Ga0079226_10003709_pt1 | contig 11720 bp, 8 predicted proteins | sample Poulit2014_FD_76345 | JGI IMG/M metagenome (GOLD analysis project Ga0079226, IMG submission 76345) | Agricultural soil microbial communities from Georgia to study Nitrogen management - Poultry litter 2014 | ecosystem: Environmental > Terrestrial > Soil > Agricultural land | place: USA: Georgia... | reverse complement strand
TTTGCCGGAATACCGAATTTATTTTCATCCAAGCCTGTAGTAATATATTTATGCGTTTTAGCATCTATATTCGGATTTATCCGCAAGGCTACATTGCCGACTTTACCTTGTAACGCGGCTAGCTCATTAATCACCTCAAGTTCTTGTACAGACTCTACATTAAAAGTAAAAATATCATGTTCCAAAGCAATCTGTATCTCTTTATCTGACTTCCCAACACCCGCAAAAGTAATTTTATTGGCCGGAAAGCCTTGTTCTAAAGATTTCAAAATCTCATTTCCGGAGACACAGTCTGCTCCAAAGCCATGACTTTGTATTTTTTGTAAAACACGATCGTTAAAATTTGCTTTTACAGCATAATGGACATGGAAGTCTCTTTTTTGAGAAGCTTCAGAAGCCGCTTTTAAAGTTGCTTCCAAGAGGTTCATATCATAATAATAAAAGGGAGTTTGCATCCCTTTTACTGTCATTAACTGACTTTCATCAAACAACATGTATCGTATACCAATTAACTTTTAAAACAATCGATTATGTAGCGAGCGCAGAGCTTCAACTTTATGCATACTGTCCAACAGCAACGAAATATTATAATCCGAACCTCCATAAGAGATCATCCGGAGAGGCAAATGCTTAACAGCGTCCAGCACCCGGTAAGCGTATCCATGGGTGTTTCCTCCAAAATCTCCTACGACGCATACAATAGTCTGGTCTCTATCTACACTCACACTTCCAAAACTTTCCAATTCCTCCACGATTTTATCCAGATGGGAAATCTCATCTATGGTAAGTGAAACGGCCACCTCAGAAGTAGTAATCATATCTATGGGTGTTTTGTACCGCTCAAACACTTCAAATACGCGGCGTAAAAAACCATAAGCCATGAGCATACGCGTAGAGTGTACATGTATAGCCGTAATATTATCTTTTGCCGCGATGGCACGGATCATCCCTTTCTCTCCCATTTCCCCACTAATTGTGGTTCCTTTTCCCTGAGGGTTTCCTGTATTTAATAAACGGACCGGGATATTATGTTTTTGCGCAGGAAAAACGCTTTGAGGGTGCAATATCTTAGCCCCGAAATAAGCAAGCTCAGCGGCTTCATTAAAACTCAAATGTGTAATCGGAGTAGTATTAGCTACAATACGCGGGTCGTTATTATGCATCCCATCGATATCTGTCCATATTTGTATTTCCTCCGCTTTTATCGCTGCGCCGATTAAAGAAGCTGTATAATCTGATCCTCCCCTTCTTAAATTATCTATTTCCCCGAAATTATTTCTACAAATATATCCCTGCGTAATGAAAATTTTGTTTTCGGGATACTGGACCAATCGTTCGCCTAAATTCTGCTCTATATAAGAGAGTATAGGCTCTTGGTTTTCATCCGTTTTCATAAAATCCAATGCTGGCAAAAGCACCGACTTTATGCCTATCTCTTTTAAATGGTAATAAAATAAAGCAGTAGATAATAGCTCCCCTTGTGCCAATATCACTTTCTCTTCATTTGTACCAAAAGGTCGAAGAGATAAGTCTTCAATATGCTGAAAGTGATGCTTTATAAGTTGTGTAGCTTGTTCAAGTCCTTCTTCAGTCGTAAATAGTTCCTGGATTAATTGAATATATTTTTCTTTTAATACATTCGTTTTTTCCAAGCCTTCTTTTTTCTGGGCATTCAGAAAAGCCTGCCCGATTTCAACTAAGGCATTGGTCGTGCCTGAAACTGCGGACAAGACGATAATCTGTCTCTCTTGCTTATCTAAAATATGGAGAAGACTTGCAATTTTTTCGGCACTTCCTACTGAAGTTCCCCCAAATTTTAAAACTTTCATATCAAGCTATATTTCTATTTCTTCTTCTCATCTTGTTTCATACAAGAATAAGAAAATTACTCGTGTTAAAGTCTTATTTTGCTAAATTCTCAATAATTAAGTTGGCCAGCTCCTCCCCTATACGTTGTTGAGCTTCGCCGGTAGCTGCGCCTATATGAGGCGTTAAAGAGATTTTAGGGTGTGTTAATATTTCTTTCTTAGGAGTCGGTTCATTTTCATATACATCCAACCCGGCAAAAGCCACCTTTCCCGAGTCTAAAGCCTGGATCAGTGCAGATTCATCTATTACCCCTCCCCGGGAAGCATTTACAAGAGCTACCCCCTCTTTCATTTTAGCAAACTCAGAAGCTCCAATCAAAGCTTTATCGGATGCAGGCACATGCAGAGAAATGAAATCTGATTGTTCTATTATTTTATCTAACTCAAGTTGTTTGACAGGAAGGTTTACATTTGTATTCCCAGTGAACGTGAGAGAAAGGTGCTCAGGTCCTTCGAGCAAATCACTATAAATAACATCCATTCCTAAGCCTAAGCCTATTTTTGCAGTTTCTCTTCCTATTCTTCCGAAACCTATTACACCTAAGGTTTTTCCTTTCAGCTCTACCCCTTTCGCATATTTTTTCTTAAGGGAAGCAAATTCGCTGTCTCCTTTTTGAGGCATTTGACGGTTAGCGTCGTAAAGAAAACGTACCCCATTAAGAAAGTGTGCAAAAACTAGTTCTCCTACGGATAAAGATGAAGAGGCCGGAGTATTGACTACTGTAATTCCTTTTGAACGGGCATATTCCACATCTATATTATCCATTCCTACTCCACCTCGACCGATGAGTTTTAAATTAGGGCTGGCATCAATATGTTCTTTACGTACTTTCGTTGCGCTGCGTACCGTAATTGCGTCAAAATTATTCAGTTCATCAATAAGTTTTTCCTGTGCAATTCTTTCCACAACCACATCAAAACCTGCATCTTCTAAAATCTTCTTTCCTTGAGGATCTATCCCATCATTAATTAATATTCTCATTATTTTATTCTTTATTTAGCACTAATTAATCGTTTATTTTGTTTTCTGTTCTTCAAATTCCTGCATGGCATCAACCAATGCATTAACAGACTGGATACCTATACTGTTATAAATAGATGCGCGGAATCCACCTACAGAGCGATGGCCTTTTATGCCTACTATTTCTCTTTTTTTAGCGAATTCCAAAAACTCTGCTTCTAAATCACCATTTTCCATTACGAAAGTAACATTCATGCGGGAACGATCCGTTACATCAGCTGTAGCTTTAAATAATGTGTTGCGCTCAATTTCCTCATATAAGGTCCGAGCTTTTACGATATTTTCTTTCTCAATTACCTGCACGCCACCTTTCTGTTTTAACCAGCGCAGCGTAAGCATAGAGGTATAAATAGAAAAAACCGGAGGTGTATTATATCTTGAGCCTGCTTTAATATGCGCCTGATAATCGAGCATAGAAGGGATTATATTTCCACTTTTCCCTAAGATATCATCGTTTATGATAACTAAAGTCATTCCTGCAGGACCTAAGTTTTTTTGAGCGCCCGCATAAATCAAATCAAAATCCGACACCTCGATTTCTCTACTGAAAATATCAGAAGACATGTCCACAACTACAGGTATGGAACTTTTTGGAGTTTCAAACACTTCAGTACCGAATATAGTATTATTGGAAGTATAGTGAAAATAAGAAGCATCTGAAGGAATTTCAAAATCTTTTGGGATATAGCTATAATTTCTATCGCTGGAAGAAGCCAGTATTTTTGTTTCACCAATTTTTTCAGCTTGTTTTACCGCTTTTGTAGACCATGCTCCTGTATCCAAGTAAGTGGCGTACCCATCCTTTGGCAATAAATTAAGAGGTGCCATAGCAAATTGTGTACTTGCCCCTCCTTGTAAGAACAATACGGAATAGGCTCTCGGCACATGCAAAAGCTCACGTACTAAACGTTCAGCTTCAATTATAATTTCATCAAATTCTTTCGAACGATGGGATATTTCTAAAACAGATAAACCCGTATCATTAAGATTTAATATTGCTTGTGAAGCTTCTTTATATACTTCTTGCGGTAAGTTACTGGGACCAGCCCCAAAATTATGTTTCATTTTTATTTCAGTTTTAAAGCTCTTTCTTTTTTTTATAAAAACACCTTTTAAGTCAAAGATTAACAAAGGTAATATATTTTTAAAAAAATTATAATATAATTATTGACTTTTTAACAAAAAAACAATAAAATTCGTTCTTTTATATTACTTTGACATTTTCATTGGCTGATTTTTGCGAACTGCTTTGACAAATACACTTTTAGAATTTATACCTTTTCTATTTTATTGCTTTTCCTTAAAAAAGCGTATATTCGCAAACGTAGATATACTGCGATAGAAAAGATTCTACATGATTTTATTTTGAATAATATAAAATATGTCTGACGGAACAGAAAACGAAAACGATTTAGTACCCGGAAGCGATAGGGTGATCCCTATCAATATCGAAGACCAAATGAAAACTGCTTACATCGACTACTCGATGTCAGTAATTGTTTCAAGAGCATTGCCTGATGCTCGGGACGGTTTGAAACCTGTACACAGAAGGGTTTTGTACGGCATGATGGATCTGGGAGTTACCAGTAATAAAGCTTATAAAAAATCTGCACGTATAGTGGGAGATGTACTCGGTAAGTACCACCCTCACGGAGACTCGTCTGTATATGACACTATGGTACGTATGGCTCAAAGCTGGAGTTTACGGTATCCATTAGTAGACGGACAGGGAAACTACGGTTCCGTGGATGGTGACCCTCCGGCAGCTATGCGTTATACAGAAGCCCGTTTGAAAAAAATAGCTGAGGAGACTCTGTCTGATATACATAAAGACACAGTGGATTTTCAGCTGAATTTTGATGACTCTTTGAAAGAGCCCACCGTCTTACCTACGCGTATCCCAAATCTATTGGTCAATGGAGCTTCAGGAATTGCTGTAGGAATGGCCACAAATATGGCTCCTCATAACTTATCTGAAGTAGTGGACGGTATCCATGCATATATAGACAACAGGGATATAGAAATCTCCGAACTGATGCAGTATATCAAAGGACCGGACTTCCCTACGGGCGCCATTATATATGGATACAACGGGGTAAAGGATGCTTTTGAAACGGGAAGAGGAAGAGTAGTGATGCGGGCAAAAGCAGAAATTGAAGAACTAAAAAGCGGAAGGGAAATCATTGTGGTAACAGAAATCCCTTACCAAGTAAATAAAGCCGGCATGATTGAGCGCACGGCAGAGCTTATCAATGAAAAGAAAATCGACGGTATTACCAATATACGCGATGAATCTGACCGTCATGGTTTTCGTATAGTGTATGAAGTCAGAAGAGACACCAGTGCTAATATAGTGCTAAACAATCTCTATAAATACACCGCACTACAAACCTCTTTCTCAGTCAATAACATAGCTTTAGTAAATGGAAGGCCTATGTTACTCAACTTGAAAGATATGATCCATGAGTTTGTGGAGCATAGGCATAATGTGGTCATACGAAGAACAAAATACGAACTCGCCGAAGCGAAAAAGAGAGCACATATACTCGAAGGTTACCTGATTGCTTTAGATCATTTAGATGAAGTGATCAAGCTGATCCGTAATTCTCAAACGCCTGAAGAAGCAAGGGTGGGTTTAATGGAGCGTTTTGGTTTATCTGACCCTCAAGCGAGAGCTATTTTAGATATGACCCTCCGCAGATTGACAGGTCTGGAAAGGGAAAAAATAAAAGATGAGTATGACGAGCTCATGAAAACCATAGAGTATCTGGAAAAGGTATTATCTGATGAAAGCCTGCGCATGCAAATCATCAAAGATGAACTTTTGGAAATAAAAGAAAAATATGGAGACGAACGCCGATCACAAATTGTACATTCGGCCGAAGACATGACTATGGAAGACTTCATAGAAGATGAAGAAATCGTCATTACCATCTCTCACCACAGCTATGTAAAACGTACCCCTCTTTCTGAATACAGAAGACAAGGTAGAGGAGGAAAAGGTTCGATAGGAAGCAGCACCCGGGATGAAGACTTTACAGAACGCATCATCACAGCTACAGCACACAATTACATGCTCTTTTTCACAGATGCGGGTAGGTGTTATTGGTTACGCGCGTACGAAATACCGGAAGGAAGCCGTACTTCCCGTGGCCGAGCTCTTCAAAATATCATTAATATACCTAAAGAAGAGAAAATAAGAGCCTATATTAAAGTAATAAACCTTAAAGATCAAGAGTATCTAACGAACAATTACATTATTATGTGTACGAAAAACGGTACCATAAAAAAGACATCTCTAGAAGCTTATTCCCGACCGAGAGCCAATGGAATTAACGCAATAAATATCAGTGAAGGGGATCAACTTTTGGAAGCTTGCCTCACTAATGGAGAAAGTGAGATTATGATGGCCCTCCGTTCAGGAAGAGCTATTCGATTTGACGAATCCGCTGTCAGGCCCATGGGACGCACAGCGACAGGAGTTCGCGGTATTCGCTTAAGCAATGAAAAAGACGAAGTTATTGGCATGATTAGTGTGGCGGATAAAGAAGCAACGGTATTAGTCGTTTCAGAGAAAGGATATGGCAAGCGTACACATCTCGAGGACTATAGAAAGACAAATAGAGGCGGAAAAGGTGTTAAAACTATCAATGTAACCGAGAAAACAGGCAAGTTGATAGCTGTCAAAGATGTGACGGACGAAGACGATCTGATGATTATCAATAAGTCAGGTATTGTTATCCGTATCGGCGCAGATACATTACGCGTCATGGGAAGAGCTACACAAGGAGTCCGGTTAATTACTTTGAAAAATGATGATGAAATTGCATCCATAGCCAAAGTGAAGCCTGAAGAAGTAGTAGAAGAAGAATTGGAAGAAAATGCAGAAGCGGCTGCCCATAAAGAGGAAAATACAGAAAGTGAATCTCAAAATGAAGAAAACAGTGAAGACTAAAGTATTCTTTAAATTGATTTTAATCGGATTCGTATTACATTTAGGATTGTTATCTTCTGTCTCTGCCCAATCCACTTTTAAAGAGAGCAATAATCACTTTGCAAGATATACGCAAGACGGTAAATTGGATCACTTGAAAGAAGCGAAAAACTTTATCGATAAAACTTACCAAAACAAAAGAGACTCCAATCTGGCCCGGGTAAATATATTAAGGGCAATGGTCTACAGCTCTTTGGCCTATTCTGATTCAACCCGGACTTTAGAGTATGAAGTTGATCCCATAGACATTACTCAAGCTTCTTTGAAAAAAATTAGAAAAAGAGATAAATACTCCCATCAGCATGAACTTTCTTTTATCCAACAAAATTTAGCTTCTGCCCATGTCTATGCAGCGGAAAAAGCAATGGAGGAATCGGATTATGAGACAGCGTTTTTACACTTTAAAGAAGTGAATAAAATTAATCCCGATAACTTGGATGTTTTAAATAACTTAGCTCTTCTGTCTTATCAGGCCGAAGAATATGAAGAGGCTGAAATTTATTCCAGCTCAATAATTAACAACGGTGAATATGACGATAATCACTATTTGCAATTAGCAAAAGTATATAGAAAACAAGGGAATGAACAAGCTGAACTGGAGACATTGAAAAAAGCCAGTGAAGAATTTCCCGAGAGCAAAGAAGTTATTTTTAGGCTCGTAGAGGTCTATGTGCAAAATAAAGATTATCCGGCAATAGCTGAAATAATAGATAGAGCTATTGAATTTGAGCCTGAAAATGTCTCTTTGAACTACTTGGCAGGCTATGCCAACGAAAATCAAAACCGGGTAAACGATGCAGCAGATTATTATGAGAAAGTTATTGCTCTGGATGAAAACAGCTACAAAGGAAACTTAGCTTTAGGCTTGGTAGAACTAAAGACATTTCTCAACGATAAAGAGAATCAAACTGCACAGTATAATGCCCAGGAATATCTATTAAAAGCAAATGAAATTAAACCTTATGAAGTAAGTGCACTCAAATCATTAGCAGTGTTGTATGAAAACACTGGGAATGACTCACAATTGGATAGGGTGAATTTATTATTAAATCAAATTGATAAGTAATTATAACATTTTTAGCTATGAATTTTAATAAAATTATATTAATCCTTTTATTAGCCTGTAGCTCCTCTTTCGCTCTTGCACAAAAAGGAAACTTAAGAAAAGCAGAGAAAAACATTCAAGAGTTTGAAGAACTGAAGTCGGTCGGTGATCCTAAGCTTGGTGAAAATCAGCTGAAAGAAGCTAAAGAAGCCATTGACAAAGCTAAGGAGCATGATAAAACAAAGGATTTACCAGAAACTTGGGTATATGCTGCCCTTATTGAGGCAAACAGAGCACTGGTCTATGAAGATGAAAGTGATGATGCTGTGGAGTTGGCTTTAGAAGCTATCTCTAAAGCCAAAGAATTAGATGAGAAAGATAAATTTGAAGAGAATATCTCTGTAGCTGAACAAACATTGGGTCAGATATATTTTAATAATGGGGTAAAAGCATGGGAAGATCAGGATTTTAAAACTGCTTATACCAATTTTGAAGGCGCTTTAGAATATATTCCGGGAGATACTACCCTTACTTATTATTCCGGTTTAGCAGCTATTCAAAATCAGGATTATGAAAACGCCGTAGAAAAATATAAAGAAATTCTTCCGCACGAGGACTTTTCAGAACATAAAACCGTTACAGTCGACCTACCAAAATTATATTTGAGTATGCAAGACACTACGAATGCATTAAAGTATGCACAGGAAGCAGCGGATGCATATCCAGATGACAATGATATTGCTGTTCAAAATATTGAATTAAACTTAATGACAGGTAACGAAGCAAAAATCATTTCGGATATCGAAGATCAAATATCAAAAGACGGAGATAATGAACATCTGCATTATTATTTGGGGATTGCCTATTCAGCAAAAGGAGAAGGGGACAAAGCAAAAGAATCTTATAAAGAAGCTTTAAAAATCAACCCTGACCATGCAGAAGCAAATACCAATATGGCAGTAAATATCATGAATAGTGTAAAAAAGGACTTGAGCGATTTAAATCCCAATAAAGAGGTTTCGAACGAAGAGTATGCCGAAGGTATCGACAAAATAAAAGAGGATATACAGGAAGCTCTCCCCTATTTGGAAAAAGCAACCGAATTAAATCCTGATGATCAAGACAGCTGGAGAAATTTAAAAAGCTATTACGACTTTATGCAGGATGAAGAAAAATCTAACGAAATTCAAGAGAAAATAGAGAGTCTTCAATAAGAGATTTTAATTTTTCAGACTAACAAAAAAGTCTCTGGTTATTGAAAAGCCAGAGACTTTTTTATTGGCATACAAATAAAACACCGAGTGTGTCCTATCATATACTGGAGATCAATAGAAATATCAATACACATTCTGCATAATCACCAAAGTATTACTTTCTAATACATTTAAAATAATTTGATATACAAAGTTATCCGGGAGGTCAAATAAAAAGTCATCTAATTTCTCCTCATCTAAATCAATCCCTGCATTAAACAGTACAAATCCATGACTGTTGATACGTTTTAATAAATTTTCCCAAAATGATACTTTATAAAATTGTTCAGGTACATGTATATCAATAAATAAATCTACTATTACAAGATCAAATTGAGAATCACTTTGTGTAATGTATTCCCCGGCATCTGCTTGTATTACTTTTACATTTTGATCTTCAAATAATCCAAATTCATTTTTAGCGATATCTATAACTACTGGGTCCACTTCTACCCCCCATATGAGACCTTTATATTGATATCTATTCCGCAAAGAATCTACTACACAGCCACCTCCCATTCCTAATACCAAGACTGAATTTACACTTTTCATCGGGATGGAGTCCAATCCATAATCAAGGACCTCCTGCAAGGTTCCATAAGAATAGTTGGAATCTTTAGTATCCAATATCTTTTTTCCATTCAGCCAACGGACTTCCAAACGTTCATTGACCTCAGAGTAATAAAAGGTGTTCTGTGGACGGAAATAACTCAGCCACCTTTCCCAAATTTCATTTTGCATTCCCTTATAAGAAACTTAATCACAAAAATAAAATATGAAAAAATGGTTTTTGACCGGGTTCTACTCCCATTCAAACCTGCTTTTTGATTGGTGGGAATATAAGCTTTTTATCATGAATTAAAAATTCATGACAAGCGTTCAGATGCACAGTATTAAACCAGTGTATATAAAACAGTTTAATCGAGACTCCTTTCTCAATTCACTTTTTTAGCAGTTGTTTCCACCCCTACATCTTTAGCCAATTTTATCATTTTGCTTCTTAATTCTCCCACAATTTCCGGGTATTCTGCTGCTTGATTGTATAGTTCGGAAGCGTCATACTGCATATTATATAACTCTGGGTTCCCATTTACTTCGCGAAATTTCCATTGCCCAACTCTTATAGCTTGTAGATCATTGATAAAATAACCAAATTCATTTCTGGGTGAAGAATTTTCTTCTCCCAATAAAAATGGCATCACGTCCATACCATCGATCTTATAATCAGGTAAGCTTCCGTCTCCTATTTTTACAAAAGTAGTGTACAAATCTAAATGTGTAACCAATTCATCGGTCACTCTTCCCGGCTGGATCTTTTCAGGCCAACGTATGAGGGCAGGCACTCTGGGCCCTCCTCCATAAGTGGTATGCTTATACCCCCGCAAAGCACCTGAAGAGCCCACGTCCCAGGGCTTATTTCCTCTTCTCTCCCAGATTTTATCATTTGAACCTTCTCTTTTGTTAGGTTTCTTGAACATTCTATCATCCGCTTCCTGCCAAGGCCCATTATCCGATCCGAAATAAACAATAGTATTTTCGTAGAGTCCTTCTTCTTTTAATACCTTTAGCACCTCTCCTACACTCCAGTCAATCGTTTCTATCACATCTCCGTATAAACCTGCATTGGAGCGTCCATAAAACTCATCAGTGGTATGCAGTGGCAAATGAGGCATATTATACGCAAAATAAAAGAAAAAAGGTTGATCTTTACTCTTATGCTTCTGTTCTTTTATAAAACGAATAGCTTCTTGTGTATATTTTACAGTCAGAGAATCTTGATTCACAGGATATTCAGCTACGGTGGTATCTCTATACATCACTAGAGGAACATCTGTATTCACATAAGGGCGTATATAATCATTGGAGTAAGGCAAGCCCAGCCAAGAATCAAATCCTCTGTTTGTAGGCAAATATTCTTTAGGATCATACCCCAAATGCCATTTTCCCACCATTCCTGTCGCATAGCCAGCATCTTTCAGGGATTGCGCTAAGGTCAATACCGTATCTGGTAATCCTCCGTGTTCTCCAGCTCCCGTCCCTCCTCCAAATTCAGTTCTTCCTTTGTATCTTCCGGTCATTAATTCTGCCCGAGACGGTACACACCAAGGCGCCGTTTCAAAAGAAGTAAACCGAATACCTTCACGTCCAATAGCATCAATATTTGGAGTTCGGATAGTAGGGTTTCCATAGCTTTGAAGATCACCGTATCCCATATCGTCTGCAAGAAAAATAATAATATTCGGTTGGTTCGAATTATTTTGCGCATACAACTTATGTATGTCTAACAAAAACAAACACAAAAAACTCACTAAAAGAACGTAAGAAGATTGGAATATCTTGTTATTTAATTTATTCATTTGTTATATTTTATAAAATTTTGGATCAATACTATTTAATTTGGAGAAGGGTTCATGAGACAGCTCCAACCAACGATAGATGATCATAGTGAGCCTCTCAAAATCAAACGGAAGGGTACCTCTTCATGTCTTTTTGAACCATCGACTATCATCCGGGCGGCAGATTTACCCATGACATTAAA
>Ga0079226_10003708_pt1 | contig 11720 bp, 4 predicted proteins | sample Poulit2014_FD_76345 | JGI IMG/M metagenome (GOLD analysis project Ga0079226, IMG submission 76345) | Agricultural soil microbial communities from Georgia to study Nitrogen management - Poultry litter 2014 | ecosystem: Environmental > Terrestrial > Soil > Agricultural land | place: USA: Georgia... | reverse complement strand
TATCCTTTACAGGAAAACAAGAACTTATATATTTCTGATGATTACACATTCTTCCACAAAAAATCAGGTGAAAAAGAAATATATCTCCTTGGGTACTGTCTGGATATTCGGGACGGTTCGATAGAAACTGAGAATATCATCGGTAACTTACTAAACACTACAGACAAAGTGGAGTTTTATGATGAAATTGATTACTTGAACGGCAGATTTACATTAATTTACACAAATAATGAAAGCACTTTTATCACTACGGATGCCACAAGTATGAAACCTGTGTTTTATAACTCTGAACACAGACTGATTTCCAGTCATGAATATGTCATCAAAAAGCTTCTGACTGATGAGTATCAGAGCTCTTTAAACAAAAATCCTTTCTATAGGAAAGGTTTTATGGACTTCACCTACAACAATGAGGTTTTCAAGTTAAACCCAAGCATAGAATTGGAAATCAATGACTTTACGAGGAAACGTATATTTCCAAGAAGAAATAAGGGAATCAGTTCAATAGAAAATGGTTATGAGATTTTAGTACCTTATTTTTCAGAAACTATAAAATGGCTGGAGGATCAGCCAAATAAGTTATTCAGCTTAACCGGTGGACAGGATTCCAGGTTGACTCTGGCAATATTAAAACCACTGATTCATGAAATGAAATTTTTTACTTATTTAAAACCGAATCAGTCATTGAAGCGGAATAAGTTCGCAAAAAGGCAATACACGAATGATGAAATGATTGTCGATCAGATGGCTGATAATCTGAACTTAAATCATGAATTTTTTACAATCGCTGAATTGAAAACGGATGATGAATACTACAAAACCATGTCTGAAACAATGACCTCCAACCATTCTTACGGACTGAGCAAGCATTATGAAGATAATCATGTATTTCATGGCGCACTTCATATAAAATCGACAATACAATCCGTTGCAAAATCCGGTTTTCCAAGGGATCTGTACATACGCAATAATATTGACAGCGTGTCGGAAGCATTACAGATGTGGTCGTTCCCTGTAGGAAATAATGCCAAGAGAAAAGCTGCTCTGAAGAAATGCATTGAAGATTATATGGAAAGAAATGAATTAAGCTTTAACAATATATTTGATTATCATATGCTGGATATTATGTTTTTGGAAGTTAGATTGGGGAATTTCCAAAGTAATATTACGCAGGAAACGGATAACAGCCTGGAAATATTCAATATACTAAACTCAAGAAAGATGATAGAGATATTTTTAAGCCCGGAACTTGCTGAGCGGCAGAAGCTGGCTTTGAATCAGGAGATTATTGATAACTACTGGCCGGTACTCAACTTTTTTGGATTGAACGATGAACCGGAAGATATGTTTAAAAAAGTGAATCAGCTGCAGAATGAGCTGGATGAAGCTAAAGATGAGAATTTTTACATCAAAGAAGATTTAGAAATTGTGAAAAGAAATAATTTGACGATTTCAAGATCAAACAGAGGACTCATCATGAAACCCAAAACTACACCACTGTTACCTGAAGAAGAATATCCATTTGAAATCGTGAACAATCGCGATAAAGCTATTGAAGTCACTTTGACTTCGACATATAAGAACCCGAAAGGTAAAGGTGTGATATCTTTAAAGACCGGTGATCAGGAATATGATATTTTGAAGTTGAATAAAGGCATGGAGTTTAAAGTGCCTGCAAAAAGCAGCGTTGAGTTTTCATACTCCATTAAGGAACAGAAAAACAAATTATCATGGCTGAATGCGGCAACGATTATTATACGCTGATATATCCCTCTGACAACATATTGAAAGCCCGGCCAAGTTGTAAAAATTGGCCGGGCTTTCCTGTGAAAAGGTTAAAATGTATGTCTTGTAAAGTATTGTCCTCTGATTCCCAACTGATTGTAGTAATTTTGAAGATTTCTGCCTGTTGCATATGCCCAGTTCACATCAGTTGCATACTGGTATGTACCAGGGTTGCTGGGATTCCATCTCATCGAGTATAGAGTGTTTTGTCCTCTGGCAAAGTAGTTGGAGGATACAAAACCTGCACCGCCGATGATTGCTTTTTCAGGTGTGTCCCAGCCCATACGCTGTGCATAGCGTGCACCGCCGAGTAGTGCATTATGGTCAACAGCACCAACACCGTACATATTGTAGTAAGTCGTTCCATGACTGGATCTGTTGCCGTTACGGTCTAATTTCACGCCTTGAGCAAGTTGGCTGCTGCCGTGACCGGTTTCTAAAATTGCATGAGATATCAAATAAACTTCGTTAATGCCGTGCTGTCTCGCTGCCTGTGAAAATGCGCTGCCGCGGTTGGCTAAAATCCCTTTATTATTGAGCAGGTTACGATTCAGAACGGAACTGGATATACCTTGTCTTTGATTTAAATTTAAGAAAGTATAGTCCCATGCACCGCCTTTCTGGTGACTTGTATCAAGGAAATGTCTGACTTCACTGCGTGTCGCATTTCTCCAGCCGCCGCCGTTTACCCACGCCTGCGGCTTGGCTGGCAATGACATTTGGGTATTCAATACGCTGTTTAAACTGCGGTTATATTTCACAGTTTGTACCTTAGGTGAAGATACTGGCGGTTTAGGTGCGACATATTTAGTGAGAGCCGCATTTGAAATCCAGACCTTCTGACTTCCGAAACTGCCGTAATAATGTGTAGTAGCTCCGATTTTTACACTTTTCTCTGCTTTAAATGGTGAGTTCTTATAATTCTTAAGTGTGCCTATTCTCTGTGATGAATTACCGTAAGGATCTGAGAATAAGCCGAAATTATCATGTTTCACACTGTAAGTGCCGCTATGGCTTCTTACTTTGCCGAGACCATATGTCTGAAGATCATTCTTTTTCATCCAGCCCTGCATCGCTCCATTTAAACTATTATGGATTTTATAATAAGTTGTACCATCATATTCAGCTTGTTCAGAAATGAACAGCGTAGAGTTATTAAATCTATTTGCAGAAACTGAGTTACCGCTTGTTACCGGACTGTATATGCCGGAATTGTTATTCCTGTTTAGAATTCGTGCAGCAAAACTTGCGTTAGAATATTGGGGTGAAACATTTGTAGACAACCTTGAATCAGAAATCCAGCCTTCCGAATCACCGATTGTACCATAGTAAAAAACAACGGCTCCGATTTTGATCGTTTCCTTTGTATTGAAAATTGTGCCGCCAGTATCTTTGATTCTCTTCACTCTCTGATTGGAGGTGCCTAAAGGTTCTGAGAGCAGGTAGTCATTCCGATAATTGGATTTAACAGAAAAAGTCTTATTGGAATTTTCATGGTTGTAGATATTGTATAAGCCTAAATCCGATGCCTTCATCCATCCTTGCATAGCGCCATCCAACCCGTTATGAATTTTATAAAAGGTTGTATCATCATACTCGGCTTTTTCTGAAATGAACAAAGTACTATTGTTGAATCTTTTTGCTGATACTGAATTGTTACTTGTTACCGGGCTGTATATTCCTGAGTTTCTATTATTATTAATACGTGCAGCATGATTTGTTTTAGAGTACTGGGGAGATAGGTCAGTCGATAGTCTGGAATCAGAAATCCATCCTTTAGAATCACCGATCGTGCCGTAGTGATAAACGGCAGCTCCAATTTTAATCGTTTCTTCTGCCTTGAATATTGAACTGCCTGTATCTTTGATCTGTTTCACTCTTTGGTTTGAAGTGCCCCAAGGTTCTGATAAGAGATAGTCATTCTGATAATTGGATCTGACAGAAAAAGTTTTATTGTATTTTTCATGATTATAGATGTTGAACAATCTCAAATCTGATTCCTTCATCCAACCTTGCATAGCGCCGTCTAAACCATTATGAATTTTATAATAATTTAAGCCGTCCAAGTGCCTTTTTTGACTGATAAACATTGTGTGATTTAAAAATTTATCTGCTGGCACTCCATTACTGCTGGTTACCGGACTGTATAGTCCGGAGTTTTTACTATTTAATTTTGTTGCGTAACTTACATCTGACACGTCATACGAATCAGCTGTATCTGAACTTGCAGTGGAAAAGGTTGAAGAAAGGAACGGAGTCATTTTTGATACATCGTTTTTATCGACGGCATCAATTTTTTCCTTTTCTTCATCTCCCAGCTCTTTATCTTGGCTTGAAGAATCCTCTTCTTTAATCATAATCTCATCTTTGTTCAAAGTCTCTTCATCTTTTGCTGCGAAGTCTTGATCTTGAACCTTTTCTTCTTTGATTTCAGTGAATTCATTTTTATCAGAATCACGTTTTTCTATTTTTATATCTTCGACTTGGTTTTGAACCGCCTCTTCAGTATCTGCAGTATCATTTTGGGATGGGAGATTTTCTTCATTAACTTCTTTATCATCGTTTTGATTCATAGTTTCTGTCTCTTCAGTTTCTATGACTTCATCTTGAACTGAAATCTCTTCGTTTTCTATAACAGCCTCTTCATCCAAATCGGGATTATTCTCTTCTTCAAATTTTAAGTTTTCGTTTGGATCTAGTGTATCTTCATCTGGTGTTTTTTCAGTTTCTTCCGGTATAACTTCAAAAGCATCCTTTTCGTTTGGAATATCCTCAACTGGATCATTTTCAATCAAGTCCTTTTGTGTTTCATCAGAACTGTTTGAAGTTTTATCGTTAACTGAATTTTCATTATGTAGAGGAATCTCTTCTTCAGTATCTGCTTTGCTATTTTGAGTAGCAGATAAGTCATGTTCAGTATAAGAATTTTCGCTGGAGCGTTCTTCATTTTCTAAATTAACTGCAGTATCAGTTTCCTCAACAGCAGTATTATTTGTTTCGATGTATGTACTTTCCTCAGTCTTTTCATCTGCATTTGCAACAAGGCCGGATGTCAGCAGTGATGTAGTGATTAATGTCGGTACAATTAAACGGTTTTTATATTTCATGGTAGCCTCCACAATTTTCAATTATGTATATATTATATACATAATTTAGAAAAATTTATTTTTATTTACCAAAAAGTAATGAAACTGTAATAATCGATCATAACTACAGTATGTGGAACTGATTTGACTAGAAGGACATGTAATTATAAAGTAGAAAGACATTTTATTCTAAAAACGATCAGCTTATTAAGAAATATGTTAAAATTAAATAACATATACATACTTTATACATATTTTTAAAAATGATGGGATACGACTATGAAAATATTACTGATTACACAAAACTTTTATCCTGAGATTGGTTCCGGCGCCAATCGTTTAAAAAATTTATATAAACATTTGTCAAAAAATAATGAGGTCGAGGTGCTGACCACCGCTCCGACTTATCCGAACCAGAAACTGTACCAGGAAGGAAAGTACTGGGACGACCCTGAAATTGACAAATCACCAGAAATATTAAGATTGAAGATGAGGATCGACAAACAGTCCAAATCTCTGAAGATGAGGGTGTTGTACTATCTGGAACTGGCCTATAAAGTATGGCTGTATGTAAAAAGGTATCAAACGGATTATGATGTGGTATACGTCACTTCACCGAATATCTTTTTACCGTGGGCGACATTCTTTTCACAAAAGAAACATACGGGAGTTAAAAAAGTGCTTGAAGTCAGGGATTTATGGCCGGACAGTGTAAAAGAGATCGAGAAACTGAAAATCAATATATTCTTCCCGATGTTGAAAATGATGGAAAAGCAGATTTACAAACTGGCGGACAAAATTATTGTGAACAATGAAGAGTTCAAAGATCACATACTGAAAATCACGCCCAAAAAGAAGATATTGTATTTGCCGAACTCACTGCAAAGAAGCGAAATCGATTTTAAGGAAGCGAATGGCGAATTCAAAGTCATCTATACCGGCAACATCGGTTTGGCGCAGAATTATGAACAGATCAGAGAAGTGGCGGATTATTTGGAGGCAAGTCAAATCACCTTCAATATAATCGGCTACGGTGCATATGCACATGAACTGAGGGATACCATAGAAGCCCAGAATATGAAATACGTCACATTCCATGAAGAAAAGAGCAGGGACGAATGTCTGGAGTTGACGAGGAATCATAACGTCGCTTTGTCACTGCTAAAGGAAAGTGAGGTATTTTTAAGGGTACTTCCGGGTAAAGTGGTCGATGCGATCGGGTCGGGGGTTCCTGTTGTATCCAACTTAAGCGGTTATTCAGCCGACTTGATCAACCACAGCAATGTCGGTTTTTCGAAATCCAAGGCGACGACGCTGGATATCATTAAAATGATTAAAGAGATCAAACATAATCCATTGCTAGAAAAGGAAATGCGGTTGAATGCCAGAAAATTAACCGAGGACCTTTTCATATGGGAAAATAATATTGTATCTTTGAATAAGTTTCTGAAAGACTGACAAACTAGGAGAATGAATTATGAACTACTTGTACGGGTTCCTGTCATACATATCTTTCAAATTGAATATGCCGACTTTCGCGAGAGGTTTCTTTAAAAAGAGTCTGTCGATGAAGATGGGCGCGAAAGAACCCGGAATCAGCCTGTATTTGAGAAGTTCGAACCATGCCCCTATCTTAGAAATCATTGAGCGGAGCAATGTAAATAATCAGTACCAGGCTTACTTGAAGGCAATGGTACACAGACATGAAAGAAACTATAAGAAAGCCTACCGGTATATTGCGAATGATAATAACCCGGATATTTTGAATCTTAAAGTCCGTCTGCTCTATAACCTGAAAAATTTCAAAAGTATCGTGGCACTGTCAGAGCAGGGCAATGATGTATTGAAACATCTAGCTGACAATCAGCAGCGTACTTTGGTCAAATATCTGGCATCACGAAACAATTTCGAAGATGCAGAAGCTTTGTTCAAGAACTCTGAAGTGAAGAATGATGAATTATTTGAAGATCTTGAAGCGGCTAAAGACGATATTTTCTATAAATACAACTGGAGACAGTATAAAGATAAAATATTGGATTTGAATGAAGAATATACAGATATAAAGGAATATAAGACATACATAGATGATCAGAATGAACAGATGCAGGGTCTCGGATATGTTTTAATCATCAATCAGTTTTTTGAAAAAAATGACGTGGAAAGCACTTTGAATGAGAATTTTGTACCATACATAAATGCTGAACAGACATTGTTGCAATATATTGATCCTGCAGCAGTCTATAAGTTGGATTTCAGTTTTCCGGACGAATCGGATGCATCCATACAGCTGCAGAATGCATTGAATCAATTATATATCGGGGAGCAGTCACAAAAACTCATTCATGATATTGTTCAAAAACTGCACAAAACCCAGTTGACACATCAGCATATATTCTCCATCAGAAGATTGATCATTGAAAACCGGTTGGATCTGTCCGATGATTCCGTAAGTGGGTTGTTTAAAAATGGACGTAAATTGGAACCTGTATTTTATAATGTGAACTTATTTACGGATGAATCCAATAAAAATGCAGTAGATGAATTTGTACAAGATGAATTTGATAAAAAGCAGCAGAAGCGTATCTATAATTTCGTCATAAAGCAGCTGAACAGCATTGATGATACAAATATTCTGCCGAAATACATAATGAAATACCTTGAGAAAAATGATGTTAAGATGTCGCACAGCATCGTACTGGGCAAGCAGTATTATTTGACCGATCAGCACGAAAAAATAACATCACTGTTCAAAAACAGAACGAAAGACCGCCAGTTAAAGATGCACGTGCAGCTGGCGAAATTCCTGTTCAATACTAAAAGATATCAGCAGTCGTTATATGAGTCGGAGAAAGCGTATGATATCAAAGCGAATAATTCCGACGTTTTAAGAGGACTGATCAGGGCGCACCATATACTCGGAAATATCACTGAAAGATATGAGTTTCTGGTGAAGCTGAAAAGAATAAATCCGACTCGGATATTTCCCGGGGAATTCAAAATGGCCGAACAGGAATATCAGCTGTTTAATAAGAACTGGGAACTGCCTGCAGAATTGATTGAAGCAGGTATCGGGAAAAATGATGATAAAGTATTATTTGTACTGAACAAGGCTCTTCCTGTGGTGAACGGTTATACCATACGCTCTAATGAAATCATCAAAAGAGTCAAGGAGCGGGGGTTCCATCCGATAGTTACGACAAGGCTGGGCTGGTCGCCTGTCCATGAAAATTATGAAATCCCCAGGGAACCGATTAATGGTGTACAGACTTATTATATAGATAAATCCGACAGATATTTAACAAACAAGACTCCAGTGCTGGATTATTTTGATGCATATGCAAAAGAGATAAAGGATATAATTAAGAAGGACAAACCTGGTGTTATACATGCAGCATCCAATTATCAAAATGCACTGCCTGCATTGAAGGTGGGCAAAAGTCTGGGTATTAAGACTATATATGAGGTCCGGGGGATGTGGCATCACACCCAAAGTTCCAAGGTCGATGGTTTTCAGAATTCAGACCGTTTCAACCTGCAGGAGCAGCAGGAATTTCACTGCTGTGAAATCGCTGATGATGTATTTTGTATCAGTGAATCTTTAAAGAAATATTTGGTTGATCATGGCATAGATAAATCTAAAATTACTGTCATCCCGAATGGTGTCGATACTGCCGCAATCACTCCGATCGAAAAAGAAGAAAAAATTATCCAAAAATATGATTTGAAAAAATATCATGTTCTCGGTTTTATTGGTTCTATTACGAGTTATGAAGGGTTAAATCTGGTGATAAAAGCATTGAAAGAATTGAATGCAATGATGGAATTGGAGAAGAAATTCAAGTTATTGATTGTTGGGGACGGTCAGTACAGAAACCAACTGCAGAACTTAACTGAAGAACTGAATCTGCAGGAATATGTCATTTTTACAGGAAGAGTCTCTCATGAAGAAATACCTGAATATTATTCTGTAATAGATGTTGCCCCTTTTGCGAGAACAAATGACTTGGTATGCAGGCTGGTTACACCTTTAAAAACTTATGAAGCGATGGCGATGGAAAAAAAAGTGATAGTCAGTGATGTGGATGCGTTAAAAGAAATGGTTATAGATGGCGTGAATGGCAGTTATTTTGAAGCGGAAAATTTAAATGACTTGATGGATACTATCCTATCGATATTAGATCAGAAGGGTATTGGAATAGAAGCCCGAAAGTGGGTTGAAAAAGAAAGAGACTGGGAAGTATTATTGGATGAAGTCATATTGACTTACAAAAAATGAAATAAAAATATTATTTGAATTTTGATATTACTGAATGATTTGTAGATATTATTTACAATTGATTTCTAATTCATAAAATTAGAAAAGGGGAGTTCTGAGTGAATTTTGATGACATTAATTTATATAAGGGATTTTTAATTTCAAAAGATATCTCAAGTTTAAGTAATTCTAATAACTATAAATTAACTGATGAATATCATTTACTAGTATCTAAAGATTATCAGCTTACAAAAATCAAAAATGAAAATAAATCGATATACTTAATAGGATATGGCTTTGATATTAGAAATTCTTCAAATTCAATTGAAGATATATTATATAATTTAATTGAAACTTCGAATTTTCACGCGGAATTGGAGTATTTAAATGGTCGATTTGTAGTAATAGTTGTCAAAGATAACAGAGTTATTGTGTCAACAGATGCTGGAGGTTTAAAACCTGTTTTCTATAGTAAACAAACTGAATTGGTGTCCAGCCACGAATTCATTATTAAAACCATTAATCAAAAATACTTTAAATTGCCTAATGAAATAAATGAAGAATATCGAAGAGGTTTTTTAGATCAGACCAGCTGTAAAAATATATATAAGCTTAGTCCGAATAATGAGATAGAATTGAATGACTTTAAAACAAAAAGAATATTTCCTTTAAGTAATAAAGGAGAAGCAAACACTGAAGATATGATTAGTAAATTGAGTCCTTATATAGATGAGATAAATAACTGGTTACATCATCAGAGTAATAAAAGATTTAGCCTAACTGGAGGGATTGATTCTCGTATCAGTTTAGCTTTGGCTAAGCCAATAATTGAAGAATTAAAGTTTTTTACATATTTAAAACCTTTAAACCATATTCAAAATAAAAAAAGAGTAAATATTTATAGTCAGGATGAAAAGATAGTTCAAGATATAGTTGATAATTTAAGAATTGAACATGAATTCTTTACTATAAACAAAGATATAAAAGATAGAAATTATTATAAGAAATTAAGAAAAGCCGTTTCATCCAATCATTCTTATGCACTTAGTAAGTATTTTCAGGATAATATACAATACAAAAATGGTCTGCATATAAAATCTACTATCCAATCCATTGCTAAAACATCCTTTAAGAAAGAACTGTATGAAAATAATGATTTTAATACTTTGGTAAATGGCTCCAAGAGATGGGCGAAACAAGAATTAATTAGAGGAGAGGATGGGTTAAGTATAATTGATAGTGTTAATGAATTTATGAAGCGAACTGATTTAACAATGAACAATATATATGACTATCATATTTTAGACATTTTATTCTTGGAATCCAGACTCGGCAATTTCCAGAGTATTATTACCCAAGAGACCGATAATACATTAGAAGTATTTAATTATTTTAATTCAAGAAAACTAATATCCCTTTTATTGCAACCTAATTTGGAAGAGAGACAATCGGATCAACTATTTTCATCAATTATAAATCACTTTTGGCCGATGTTAAATTTCTTTGGTGTAAATGAAGACACTAACTTATATATAAAGCATAAAAAATTAAAAGAAAAGATAGTGAGAGATAAAGAAAAACGTTTGAAAATTTTTCAGGTTGAAACCACATCTAATTTAGGAGTTATTAAAAATATTCATAAGACAGAATTTATTATCCAACCTAATAATATACCAATAAAACCTAATGAGAATTATAGTTTTAAAATAAGGAATAACAGCAGATATAATAAAGTTTTAAAAATAAAATCAAAGTATAATAATCCTAAAGGCAGAAATATATTTACATTAAAATTTGACGGCAAAGAAGTAGATATTGTTGATGCATTCAAGGGTGAATATATTGTTATAAAACCTGGTGAAAATCAACTTGTTACTTTATGTGTAAAAAAAGAAAGAAAAAGAATTTCTTGGATAGATGCAGCCACTGTTATTTTGAGAGTTTATTGAAGAATGTCAGTAATACCCAAAATCTTATGGATATTACTGATATTTATTTTGTATACTAATTAGCTGTTGTCTTTTGCTAAATAATCATTAAGCATTGCATTAATCAAATCATGAACAGGAGATTTTGGTTGACCTTTCCAAGGATAATGATGCATGTTAAGGTTTGAACCAGCATTTACTTCTAACACTGTACCAAAATTATCATCAAAAGATTCAAAAAGGATATCTACACCAGCTGTACTAATATTGGGAATCGCACCTACAGCAGATTCAGCCAAGTCTTTCAGCTCATTACCAATGAGATGACTTATCTCATAACTATCCCCGCCGAGAGATATATTTGATGAATGATGTAAATAGAGTATTTCCTCATTTTCAATGATACTATCTAATGTGTAGTTTTTTTTATTTATATTGTATATTAAACTGCCATTTACTTTGATAGGTATTCTTTTTAGATGAGGGCTAAATGCTCTTTTTTTATTTTTTTCATGAATTAATTCTTTGATTGATTGTTTACCATCACCAATAACATTTGCAGGGACACGTAAAATAACAGAGTTGAATTTATTTTCTATTACTAGAAATCTTGCTTCGATACCTTTAATCATTGGTTGCAGTAAGACTGCAAACTTTTGATTTCTA
>Ga0079226_10003707_pt1 | contig 11723 bp, 10 predicted proteins | sample Poulit2014_FD_76345 | JGI IMG/M metagenome (GOLD analysis project Ga0079226, IMG submission 76345) | Agricultural soil microbial communities from Georgia to study Nitrogen management - Poultry litter 2014 | ecosystem: Environmental > Terrestrial > Soil > Agricultural land | place: USA: Georgia... | reverse complement strand
TGGCGGAGGCTCCGGGATTTGAACCCGGGTGGGGGGATGCCCCAACCGCATTAGCAGTGCGGCGCCTTAGACCGCTCGGCCAAGCCTCCCCGGTCGGTGACCGTGCTGGTACAGCGTACACATCCGATCAGCGCGCGCACGAACCCACCCCCGTTTGGTGTCCCGGTGTGGTTGTGACCTACATGTCAGGCATTCTGGGCGAGGGTGATGAATGGTTCGAGCGAGTCGGGGTTGGCCAGGGCGTCGCGGCTGACGGCGCGGTCGGCGTGGGTGCCGGACAGGATCTTTTTGACGGGTACCTCGCATTTTTTGCCGTTCAGGGTGCGGGGAATGTCGGTGACTTCGATGAATCGGTCGGGTACGTGGCGCGGTGACAGGGCGGATCGCAGGGAGCGGCGCAGGGTGGGCTCCAGCTCACCCAGCGAAGTGTCCGCGTTGAGGACGAGAAAGCACAACAGCATTCCGTCTCCGGTGCTGGAGGTGTCGATGACCAGCGAGTCGGCGATCCCGTCGAGGTTTTCCACGACACGGTAGAACTCGGCGGTACCCATGCGGATGCCGCCACGGGTGAGGGTGGAGTCGCTGCGGCCGTAGATGACCGCCGAGCCACGTGAGGTGATCATGATCCAGTCGCCGTGGCGCCAGATGCCGGGGTAGTCGGCGAAGTACTCGTTGTGTAGCCGGCTCCCGTCGGGGTCGTTGTAGAAGGACACGGGCATCGAGGGCATCGGTTTGGTGATGACCAACTCGCCGACCTGGTCGATCACCGGTGCGCCCGTTTCGTCAAAGGCCTCCACCGCCGCGCCGAGAGCGCGGCAGGACAGTTCTCCCTCCCAGACGGGCACATCCGGGGCGGAACCGACGAACGCGGTGCACAGATCGGTCCCTCCGGACACGGAGCAAATGTGGGTGTCCGGCCCGATCTCGTCGACGATCCACCGGAACCCTTCCGACGAGAGCGGCGCGCCGGTCGAGCCGATCGCCTGCAACGAGTCGAGGTCGTACTCGGTCCCGGGCCGCAACCCGGCCTTGAGACACGACTGCACATACGGCGCCGAGGTGCCGAAGAACGTGACCCTGTGCCGCTCCGTCAACCGCCACAGCACGCCCAGATCGGGATAGCCGGGGCTGCCGTCGTAAAGCACCAGCGTCGAGCCGACCAGCAGCCCGGACACCAGCAGATTCCACATCATCCAGCCGGTGGTGGTGAACCAGAAGAACCGCTCACCCGGACCGAGATCCTGCTGCAGCCCCAACGCCTTGAGGTGTTCCAGCACGATCCCGCCGTGCCCCTGCACGATCCCTTTCGGCAACCCCGTGGTCCCCGACGAGTACAACACCCACAGCGGATGCTCGAACTCCACCGGGGTGAACACCAATTCCGCCCCGGCATGCTCGGCCAGCAGACTGTCCCAATCGCGGGCACCGGCCACTGCCGAGCCGAACCCGTAGTCGATCGTCACCGTCGCCGCCAGCGACGGCAGTTGTGCACGCAACTCGTCCACGGTCGCCGAAATGTCGAACTGTTTCCCCCCGTAGCAATAGCCGGTGACCGCGATCAGCACCGTCGGCTCGATCTGGGTGAACCGGTCCGCGATCGCGCGCACCCCGAAATCCGGCGAACACGACGACCACACCGCACCCAAACTGGCCACAGCCAGGAACGCAACCACCGTGTGCGGGGAGTTCGGCGTCAACGCCACCACACGGTCACCCTGACCGACGCCCTGGGCCGCCAGCCCCGCACGTAATGCCGCCACCTGCGACCGCAACCGACCATACGTCCACTGTTCCTCCGCCCCGTCCTCACGAGCGAAGATCATCGCAGGCTCGTCGTCACCCTTGACCGCACCGGCCACACCACCGCTCAGGGCGTGCTCGGCGTAGTTCAGCGTGCCCCCCGAGAACCACCGGGCTCCCGGCATCTCCAGCCCCGACAGCACCTCACTCGGCGACTCGTGCCAGATTACCCCCAGATAGCGTGCGACAGCGTCCCAGAAATCCGCCACCGACGTGGTCGAATACTGCCACAACTCGCGGTAGTCCCCCACCCGGACACCACGCTGTTCCTCCAGCCAGTCACGGAACCGCGCAACACGCGTCCCAGCGACAGTCACCGGATCCGGCCGCCACAGCACCTCAGGAACATCAGACTCGCTCACCCTTCACATCATATGGGGGTGCGCAAGCACCGCCTGCCAGGGACCGGAGGGTGACGGTGCGGGCCGTACCGGGTGCACCAACACCACGATCTTGGGGGCGGAGGGTGGCGGTGCCCGGGACGCACGGTGGGGGGATGACGCGATAGATTGGCGGAACCGTTTCCGAGTTCGGAGGAATCACCCATGTCTTCCCAGGTTCCCATCAGGGCAGATCTCGACTCGTTACCTGCCTACGTGCCCGGCCGCAGTGTGCCAGGAGCGATCAAGCTCGCCAGCAACGAATCCCCCGAGGGGCCGCTGCCCAGCGTGGTGGATGCGATCACCCGGGAAGCGCAGCAGGGGAATCGCTACCCGGACATGGGGTCGTGGGAACTGGTGGGGCGGCTGGCCACCGAATTCGACGTCGACCAGGACCAGGTGGCCGTCGGCTGCGGCTCGGTGGCGCTGTGTCAACAGGTGATCCAGGCGGTCTGTGAACCGGGCGACGAGGTGATGTTCGGCTGGCGTTCCTTCGAGGCCTACCCGATCGTCACCCAGGTGGCACGTGCACAGCCCGTTCGCATCCCGCTGGACGCGACACACACCCATGACCTCGACGCGATGCTCGCCGCGATCACTCCGCGCACCCGTATCGTGTTCGTCTGCAACCCGAACAACCCCACGGGCACGGCGATCCGCCGTGCCGCGTTGGAACGGTTCCTGGACAGCGTGCCTTCGGACGTGCTGGTCGTGCTCGACGAGGCGTACCGGGAGTACGTCACCGACCCCGACGTACCGGACGGGTTGGAGTATGCGCGCGCCCGCGACAACGTGGCGGTCTTCCGCACGTTCTCCAAGGCCTACGGACTCGCCGGAATCCGCGTCGGATACGGAGTGTCGCCGCGGCATGTGACAGCCGCGCTGCGCAAGGTGTACATGCCGTTCAGCGTGAACAGGCTCGCCCAGGCCGCGGCGATCGCCTCGCTGGACGCCTCGGACGAGCTCATGGCACGGTGCCGCACGACCACGGCCGAGCGCGACAGGGTGCACCAGGAGTTGCTGGCATCCGGTTACGACGTTCCCGAAACCCAGGCGAACTTCGTGTGGCTACCGCTGGGCGAACACACCGACGCGTTCGCGGAGCACGCGATGGCGAGCAAGGTCATCGTCCGACCGTTCTCCGGCGAGGGGGTTCGTGTCTCCATCGGCGCCCCGGAGGAGAACGATGCGCTGCTGAACACGTGCAGACAGTTCCAGGTCAGTTGATCGGTTCCTGGTGACGAAACACGGCATACACGGGGTTCACGTGCCGCGTCACATGCTTCACATTGATCCCACACGATCACGACACGTCGAGGGGACCCTGCATGCTGGAAGACAACGACGAGCGACTCTCCAACTCGGTGAACAAACCCTCCTCCGGGCGGATCTACGACTATCTGCTCGGTGGGACACACAACTACGCCATCGACCGGACGTTCGCCGAGGAGCAGCTGAAGGTCACCCCGGACATGCGTGACGGTGCCCGGTTGAACAGGGCCTTCCTCGGGCGAGCCGTACGTTACGCCGTCGAACGCGGCATCAGACAGTTCGTCGACATCGGATCGGGTCTGCCGACCGCGGGCAACGTCCACGAGGTCGCCGACGACGCAGCCCCCGGTGAGTGTCGCGTCGTCTACATCGACAACGAACCCGTAGCCCGTGCGCACGCCGAAATCCTGCTCGAAAACACGGCCGACCCCCACCGGCACACCGCGATCGATGCCGACTTCAACGAACCGGAACAACTCTGGCAGCACGTCGAGGACACCGGACTGATCGATCCGGACGAACCCACCGCGCTACTGACCGTGGCATTACTGCATTTCATCCCGGCCGACATGCGGCCCGCAGCGAGCCTGCGTTACTACCGCGACCGACTCGCGCCGGGTAGCACTGTCACCGTTTCGCACCTGTACATCGACCCGGCGGACACAACGGCCCGCGCGGCGGCCGGCGGCCTCACGAAAGCCTACCGGCAACGCAGCAACAGTCCCATCACACTCCGCGAACGCAATGAGATCAGCGCGTTCTTCGAGGGGCTCGACATGGTCGACCCCGGGCTCGTGTGGCTTCCCGAATGGCGACCGGACGGCGACACCTTCCATCTGCCCACGGTCGAACAGTCGCGCATCCTGGCGGGCGTCGGGAGCGTCCCGGACCGGAGGTAACGGTTACGGGCCGACACGCCGCCGTCGAGTTCGCGGCGGATCGGATGTCGCGGTGGCTCTGATCCCGCGGAACACGTCATTCGGGTGGCGGTGCGCGACGGTTCTGCTTGATACTGCCGCGATGTCTCTTCTCGGCGAGCCTGCGTTGCTTCGCACCACGCGATGGTTTCGTGGGACGGCGTTTCGGCGGCGGTGGGGCGGCTGCGTCCCGCAGCCTGGCGGCCATCCGCTGACGAGCGGCTCTCCTGTTGGCGTGTTGCGAGCGGTGATCGCCTGCAGCGACGGTGAGGACACCATCGGTCAGTTCGTGTGCCAGCCGTGCCAACATCCGTTGCCGGATGTTCTCCGGAATGACACTCGAGTGGGCGATGTCGAAGGACAGTTCCACCCGCGTGTCGGTGCTGTTGACCCGCTGGCCGCCGGGTCCCGACGAGCGTGAGAAACGTTCCGACAGCTCCCGTCCCGGGATGCGGAGCCACTCGGATACCGCGAGAGCGTCCATACCGTCATCCTGCCTGCGAAACGCGGTCCCGTCGCACGGCCATGACACCTACGCGGGGCACCGACACGGCGGAGGCAACGGCGGATAGCCAGCACACGAGTCAGAAACGGGGGTGGGCGCCGGTGAGGACGGCGCGGTCCTCGTCCGGATCGTGGGCCGGGCGGACGTCACCCAGCACCCACGCGGGGACATGGCGAGCCGTGAGCACAGCCATCGCACGGTCCACATCCTCCGGAGCGATCACCGCCACCATGCCCACGCCCATGTTGAAGGTGCGTTCCATCTCCGCCTGCTCCACCCTGCCGAGCTGCGAGATCATCCGGAACACCGGGGCCGGGTTCCAACTGTGCCGGTCCAGCGCGGCCCGCAGCCCACGTGGCAACACGCGCGCGAGGTTGTCGGCAAGTCCACCACCGGTGACGTGCGCGAATGTGCGCACGTGTGCCTCGGCGGCGAGCGCCAGACAGTCCTTGGCATAGATCCGGGTCGGTTCCAGCAGTTCCGCGCCGAGCGTGCGGCCGAACTCCTCCACATGCCCGTCCAACGGCATCTTCGCGATGTCCAGGAACACGTTGCGCGCCAGCGAGTAGCCGTTCGAGTGCAACCCCGACGAACCCATCGCCAGCACCACGTCCCCGGGACGCACCCGGTCCCGGGACAGCATGCCCGCAGACTCGACGACGCCGACCCCGGTGGCCGACAGGTCGTAGGCGTGTTCCTCCATCATCCCGGGGTGCTCGGCCGTCTCCCCGCCCAACAGAGCACAACCCGCCTGGACACATCCCTCGGAGATCCCGGCGACCAACGCCTCGACCGTTTCCGGCATGACCTTGCCGGTGGCGATGTAATCCTGCAGGAACAGCGGCTCCGCTCCGGTGACGACCAGGTCGTCGACAACCATCGCGACTAGGTCGAGTCCGACGGTGTCGTGGATGTCCATCGCCTGGGCCACGGCCAGTTTCGTGCCGACCCCATCGGTCGACGACGCCAGCACGGGCTCCTCGTAACGATCCGTCCGCAGCGCGAACAACCCGGCGAACCCGCCGACGCCACCGGTCACCTCGGCGCGGGTGGCACGATCGGTGTGCTGCTTGATCCGCTCGACCGCGTTCTCCCCGGCATCGATATCGACGCCGGCAGCGGCATACGTCGCGGACCTGGGTTCGCTCACCGGGTTCTCCTTCTACGGTACTCGTTACGGGCGCTTCACGGCGTCCTGAGCACCGTACCCGGCCGGGGATGTGGCGTGGTCGGGCACGTGCCCCTGTTCGGCGGCGCCGTCCATGTCCTCGAGTACATGCTTACCGATCAGCGCGTCATCCGGCAACGGGATGGGATAGTCGCCATCGAAACAGGCCGTGCACAACCTCGACCGGGGTTGTTCCGAAGCCGCGACCAACCCGTCCAGCGACACGTAACCCAACGAGTCGGCGCTGATCGCCCGCCGCACACCGTCGAGATCCAGGCCGTTGGCGACGAGCTCGGCACGGCTGGCGAAGTCGATGCCGTAGAAGCACGGCCACCGCACCGGTGGGGACGCGATACGGACGTGGATCTCCAACGCTCCCGCCTCCCGCAACATGCGCACCAGGGCACGCTGGGTGTTGCCGCGAACGATCGAATCGTCGACCACGACGAGGCGCTTGCCGCGGATCACGTCCCGCAGCGGATTGAGTTTGAGTCGAATGCCGAGCTGGCGGATCGTCTGGGAGGGCTCGATGAACGTACGGCCGACATACCCGTTCTTGACCAGGCCGGAACCGTAGTCGATACCCGACTCGGCCGCATAACCGATCGCGGCCGGCGTGCCCGACTCCGGGACCGGGATCACCAGGTCGGCCTCGGCGGGATGTTCCTTGGCGAGGTTGCGTCCGATGGCCTGCCGGGCGGCGTGCACGCTACGCCCGGAGATCGTGGTGTCCGGGCGAGCGAGGTAGACGTACTCGAAGACACACCCCTTCGGCTCGGGGTTGGCGAAACGCGCGGAACGCAGCCCCTCGGCGTCGATCGCGAGCAGCTCACCGGGCTCCACCTCCCGTACGAAGGACGCTCCCACAATGTCCAACGCGGCGGTTTCGCTGGCGACAACCCAGCCGTTCTCCAGCCTGCCCAACACGAGTGGCCGCACCCCGTGGCGGTCACGGGCTGCGTACAGCGTGGTCTCGTCGGCGAACACCATGCAGAACGCGCCGCGCAGCATCGGCAGCAGCTCGTACGCCGCGGTCTCCACTCCTCTGTCCGCGGCGGTGTTGGCCAACAGCCCACACACCAGGTCGGCGTCGGTGGACGAGCCGGTCAACCCCTCGTGGGGCTTGGCGCCGGTCGCGGCGGCGTGCTCGCGCAGCTCGGACACGTTGACCAGGTTGCCGTTGTGTCCGAGTGCCAGGCCACTGCCGGTGTCGGTGGTGTGGAAGCTGGGCTGGGCGTTCTCCCAGATGTTGGCGCCGCTGGTGGCGTAGCGGCAGTGGCCGACGGTGACGTGGCCCTGCAGCGAGGTCAGTACCTGTTCGTCGAAGACCTGGCTGACCAACCCGAGGTCCTTGTAGACGACCATCTTCCGGCCGTCGGAGGCCGAGATTCCCGCCGCCTCCTGGCCACGGTGTTGCAGTGCGTAGAGACCGTAGTAGGCGAGTTTGGCGACTTCCTCGCCCGGCGCCCAGACACCGAAGACGCCGCATTCCTCTCGGGGTTTGTTCTCCAGCGTGGCATCGGGACTTGGTTGTTCCGACGTGGCCGCTGGTGACTGATCGGGTTGCACCGAGAAACTCCCTGGATATGAGATCGGGCCGTGCCTGCCAGTATAGGAGCGGCACGGCCCGATCGGCGCGCTGCCCAGCTCATCGCAGGCTGCCACCGGCGGACACAGCCCCTGTGCACCGACGAGGGTGACACGGCTGGTGCCGGTCGGGATCCACTGGAGCCCGCTCAGCCTGCCAGGAGGAAGGCCGAACGCCCGTCGCCTGCCGGCACCCAGCACCCCTTCGCGGGCTCTGCCCGCATCGGTGGGTGGTCGTCGTCGGTGAGCGTCAGCAGCTCGTCGACCACCTCGGCGACCCTGCCGGTCCGTTGCCACAGGGGCTCGTCCGGAGCGAGTACGTCCGGTTCGTCTGCCGACATCCTGGTCGCCGCGGCCTCGTCGGCATCGGTGATGCGTACGACGTCGACGACGTTGCCGTGTACGCGGAACCCCACCACCGCCATGATCTCTCCGCCGTCATCGCGCGGGTGCACGAAACGGTATCCGGCGGTGACGAGGTGGTGCAGCGCCTGTTCCGGGTCGGTCTCAGCCGCGCACGACGTCATCGAATTCGCCGTCCTTCGCACCCGCGATGAAAGCCGCCAGTTCATCCTGGGTGTAGACCAGCGCCGGACCGTTCGGGAAACGCGAGTTGCGTACCGCGATTTCTCCGGAGTCGAGGTTGGCCACCTCGACACAGTTGCCGACGGCCCCGCTGTAGCGGCTCTTGCGCCACTGCACGTCTGCCAGGTCGTCGGCTGCCATGCCGTTGTGAATCTCGTTCGCCATCTGAAGTCTCGCCTTTCCCGACGTTTTGTTTCGATGTGCACTTTCATGTGCACATAGCGAGGACGTTAACACGCACGACAGGATGTGTGAATGCATATGCATCTGCGATGTCGTCCGCACATGCTGACGGTGTACGCCGGTCGGGATCAGACCTGGGTGGCCTCGCGTTGCTCCAGTATCCGCACCTGCGTCCCGTCCGGGCCGAGGTTGCTGAACAGGCGATAGTGCATCTGCGGCCACGCCAGCACCGCCTCATGGATCGGGACCGCCACACGCGGTGCGACGGCGCGCAGGAAATCCACTGCCTCGGAGGCCTTCAACCACGGTGCCCCCGTCGGCAGTCCGAGCACGTCCACCGCGGTCTCCGGCACCGCGAATGCGTCCCCGGGATGGTAGAAGGCGCCACCGGCGACGATGTAGCCGATGTTGTCGACGATCGGAATGTCCGGATGAATGGTGGCATGCTCCCCACCGACGACATCGAGGCGCACACCCTCACCCGCTCCCAGGGAAAGCACGTCCCCGACACTCGCCACCCGGTGGTCACACCCCAGCTCCGCGACAGTGGGCGCGGTCCCCGGATCCACCACCAGCCGGGCCTCGGGGTTCGCCGCCAACAGGGAGGGCAGTTTGGCGGTGTCGATGTGGTCGGGATGTTGGTGAGTGATCAATATCGCATCGAGATCACGCACATCCTCGAAACCGGTGGAGAACGTTCCGGGATCAAACAGCAGCCGTGTCCCGGACATCTCCACGAGCACACACGAATGCCCGAAATGGCTCAACCGCATCGGACTATCTCCTTCCGTGCCAACAGTGCTGTTTCGCACTCAGCGTATGTTCCACGACAGTGAGCAGCGACGTGACGCCGGCCTCTCCGGAATCCGAGGGCCGGAAGCCCGGGGATTGTCCACCACGGGGCGACGATCCGATCAGACGGTGTGGGACCTGTGGGATGTGTTGGCGATGCGCCGACACATGATTACGGTGGGTGCACCCAGGGACGGAGGCGCAATGACCACCATGCAGCGGCAACGCGACGGTTCGGAGGAAACCTTCGATTCACGCGACCCCGCCACCGATGACGTCGTCGGCACGTACCCGGTCCACACCACGGAGGATGTGGCCGAATCCGTCGAGCGGGCACGACGCGCCGCGGACTGGTGGTCCGCACTCGGTTACCAGCAGCGTGCGGAACGGCTACGCCTCTGGAAGGGCATCGTCACCCGGCGGCTGGACCAGCTCTGCGAGATCGTGCACGCGGAGACCGGCAAACCACACAGCGACGCACAGCTCGAAATCACCCTCGCCATCGAACACCTGGCGTGGGCGGCGAAAAACGCCAAGAAGATACTCGGCGCCCACCGCCGCCCCGCGGGCAACCTGATGGCGAATCAGGCCGCCAGTGTCGAACACCATCCGCTCGGTGTCGTGGGCGTGATCGGCCCGTGGAACTACCCGGTCTACACCCCGCTCGGTTCGATCACCTACGCGTTGGCCGCGGGCAACGCGGTGGTGTTCAAGCCCAGCGAGTTCACTCCCGGTGTCGGCAAGTGGCTGGTGGACACGTTCGCCGAGGCGGTGCCGGAGTATCCGGTGCTGCAACTGGTGACCGGTTACGGAGACACCGGCGCCGCGTTGACCCGGTCGGGAGTGGACAAGATCGCGTTCACCGGCTCCACCGAGACCGGCAAGAAGATCATGGCAACCGCCGCGGAGAACCTCACGCCCGTGGTGATAGAGGCCGGCGGCAAGGACGCGATGCTGGTCGATGCCGATGCCGATCTCGAGGCTGCCGCAGACGCGACCGTGTGGGGAGCCTGCTCGAACGCCGGGCAGACGTGCATCGGTGTGGAGCGGGTGTACGTGCACGAACGGGTCTACGACGACTTCGTCAGTCGAGTTGTCGACAAGTCGAACGGCGTCCGCGGGGGCAGCGACTCGGATGCCGAGTACGGCCCGATGACGATGCGGTCCCAGCTCGACGTGATACGGGGACACATTTCCGACGCTCTCGCGCGCGGTGGCCGGGCCGTCGTCGGCGGACGAGACGCCGTACAGGAACGCGAGGTGCAGCCCACCGTGCTGGTGGACGTTCCGGAGGATTCCGCCGCAGTGCAGGAGGAAACCTTCGGCCCCACCGTCACGATAGCTCGGGTACCCGACATGGACGAGGGAGTGCGGCGGGCGAACAATTCCCGTTACGGACTGGGCTCCACGGTGTTCGCCAAACGGCGCGGCATGGAGCTGGCGCGCAGACTGCGTACGGGACAAACCGCGATCAACGCGCCACTCTCGTTCGCGGGGATCGCGTCGTTGCCGTTCGGTGGCGTCGGCGACTCCGGTTTCGGACGGATCCACGGCCCGGAGGGGTTGCGAGAGTTCAGCAGGCCGAAGGCTATCGCACGCCAACGTTTCCCGATGCCGGTGGCGCTGACCTCGTTCGCCCGTAGCGAGAAGACCGACACACTACTCGCCAAGTTCATCACGATCCTGCACGGCAACCGCTGAGCGGATGCCGCGGGAACATCATTCGGGCACGGGCGTGCAACGCACCTCACCGTGCACAATGGTGAGCCAACCGTCTTCGGCACCGGCCCAGACACGCCAGGCGTCGGCGATTTCGGCGAGTTCGTTCCCGGTGGCATACCCGCCGTCAACGGCCTGCCGTGCGATGTCGGATTCGGTGATGCGCTCCGCCCACATGTGTCCCCACTCGGCGCGTTCCTCGGGAGTGGCGTAGCACCACACCGAGGCGCTGGGCCACACCCACTCGGCGCCCGCCGCGTGTGCCCACGCCAGGAGTCTGCGGCCGGCGTCGGGTTCGGCACCGTTCGCCCGCGCCACCGCACGGTAAATCTCCAGCCAACGGTCCAGGCGAGAGTCGGCCGGATACCAGGTCATGGCGGCGTAATCGGCATCACGGGCTGCGACGAGACCGTCCGGTGTGCACACCCGCAGCATTTCGCGCAGCGCGCCGATCGGATCGGCGAGGTGCTGCAGCACCTGGTGTGCGTGCACCACATCGAACGAGTTGTCCGCGGCGTCGAGTGTGTAGACATCGCCGTGCCGCAACGACACGTTCCCCACGCCGGCTGCGGTGACGGTGTCGCGGGCACTCTCGAGGGGTGCCGAGACGGGCTCGATGGCGACGACCTCTCCGGGAGCGACCCGCTCGGCGAGATCCACGGTGATCGTTGCCGGACCACATCCCACGTCGAGCACTCGCAGTCCGGAACGCAACGACGGCGCCAGATAGGCGGCCGAGTCCGCGACGGTGCGAGTGGCGTGCGAACGCAGCACGCTGCGGGCATGTCCGTGGGTGTAGGTCTCCGATTCCGCGC
>Ga0079226_10003706_pt1 | contig 11724 bp, 10 predicted proteins | sample Poulit2014_FD_76345 | JGI IMG/M metagenome (GOLD analysis project Ga0079226, IMG submission 76345) | Agricultural soil microbial communities from Georgia to study Nitrogen management - Poultry litter 2014 | ecosystem: Environmental > Terrestrial > Soil > Agricultural land | place: USA: Georgia... | reverse complement strand
TAATCGAGATATATTCTTCAAGGTATTTTTGATCAATTGCATCGAAACGATCCGTTATCGGACTATCAATATCAAGCACCCCATATATGTCTCCTTTAACAATGATTGGTATAACGATCTCGGACTGACTAGCGGCATCACAAACAATATGCCCAGGAAAGTCATTAACATTAGCGATGCGTTGTGTTTTCCGCTCTTTGATCGCAGTACCGCATACACCCTTACCGTAAGCTATACGTGTACATGCTGGTAACCCTTGAAATGGGCCTAATACTAATTCATTCTCTTTCCAAATATAAAAACCGACCCAATTTACCTCATTCAAGAATTGATTTAAAAGTGCTGATGCATTGGCTAATAAAGTTATTTCATCTGTCTCCCCCTCTATGAGGGCACTTAATTGGTTGAGTAATGTTTGATAATCTTCTTGTTTATTGCCAGAATAAGTTGTTGCTTGAAACATATATATTCAGCTTCCTTTCAATTCATCAAGCTATTATTATTTAAAAGTAATTTAATGTTCTGCTTTTACCTTTGAATTGGTTATTTAAGTAATTCTACAAAATCATCAGCAGATATGACAGGTGCGAAAAGATTATTAATGCGCTCCATTGCAGCTGCTTCCTGTTCAGGTTTTTCACACCCTGTAGCATCTCCTATAACGATCGGTAAATAGCCATGATCACGCGCTAAACGGACATTCCCCTCAATACACCAATCAAGGTGGACGCCAGTAAATATGATGACTTCTACTCTTTTCCTAGCTAATTCGAGTGGAAGTTGTGTACCAATAAAAGCAGTTTGTAATGCGCACTCATTAAATTGTAAGTCCCCTGGTTCGACTAATTCCTGTAACTCATCGACAAGCTCATTATCTCTTTTTTTCTGTTCTTCCGTTATATTTAAATCTTCCACCCATGTTTCATATTGTACCTTGTCAAAAATATTTTGAGGATAATCCTCACGATAAATGTTATATCCAATCCAACTAAACGACACAAAATTACTTGCTTCCCTTGCAGCTTTCACTGTTTTTATCGTTGCTGGCAGACTCCCACGTAAACGGTGATTCTCATGGCCAAGACCCCCATCCCTTTCATACAGGCACTTATTTTGGCTGACAGAAACAAATGCTGCATTTCTTTTCAATATTTCAGCTAAATTAAGTTTTTTCCATTGAGGAGCAAGTTCCGGTATCGCATGAATCCCACCAATTTTTTCTTGTTTTCCTTTCGTTGTTGTCAATTTAACCATCTCCCTTTTCGTCTTTTCTTAATTGTTACTTTTTATTTGCATGTAAACTTTTTCAATCAGATTGCTTGGAATTATTGAAAATATAGACTATAACGATTGTTCAATCTCTCAATTCTTTTACCCGACTCATTTCCAAATCTTTCAATTCTCGGCGAAGTATTTTTCCACTGAGAACTGTTTTTGGCAATTTATCCATTACTTCAATTTCCCTCGGTGCTGCATGTGCAGCTAAATTGTTCCTAACAAATAAACGGATTTCCTCTAATAACTCCTCGGATTCGCTATACCCCGTTCTTAGCGTAATAAATGCTTTCACTAATTCGCCTCGTATTGGATCAGGCTTACCAATGACACCCGCTTCAGCTACCGCTGGATGTTCAATCAATTTACTCTCTACTTCAAAAGGACCGATTCGTTCACCGGAAGAATTAATCATATCATCATCACGACTTTGGAAAAAAACGTACCCCTCTTCATCTTGGTATGCTAGATCCCCAGAAACATACCATCCATCATATTTAAAGTATGCATCGAATTTACCTTTGTCTCCCCAAATTTCCTTCATCAATCCCGGCCAAGGAGTCCGAATGGCTAGTTGCCCTACAGAACCACGTGGTAATTCCTCACCTTCTTCGTTTAATATACCTACAGTTATTCCTGGTAATGGGCGTCCCATGGATCCTGGTTTAATTTTCTCAGCTGGTAAATTAACAATTAAATGACCTCCTGTTTCAGTCATCCACCATGTATCGTGTATACGAATTCCTAATTTTTCCCACGCCCAATAAATGACTTCCGGATTTAAAGGCTCTCCTACACTTAACACATGCCGTAAAGAAGAAAGATCATAATCATTCAATATATCCCCTTGTGAAAGCAGCATCCGAAATGCAGTTGGAGCACTATACCAGATCGTTATCTTTAATTGATCGATTAATTGATACCAATTTTCTGCTTGGAAACGTCCCCCTTGGATAACGATCGTCGCCCGATTTAACCATGGTGCAAAAAGACCATACACACTTCCTGTAACCCAACCAGGATGAGACGTACACCAATATACATCATCTTCTTTCACATCTAACACCCAATTTCCTGTTTCATAGTGGTGGATTATAGCACGGTGTGCATGTAAAACACCTTTCGGTTTACCAGTTGACCCACTTGTATAATGGATAATTAATCCATCTTCCAAGTCGACCCATTCAATTAAATCATCCTCTTTTGATTCCAGATACGTAAGCTTTTCAATATCATTAACAAGTAGAATCGTCTGAAGAGAAGGTATATCGTCTTGTGGCACACGTTTGATTAATTCATTATCAGTAATCAGCACCGTCCCATTACAGTCATTGATACGGTCTTTTACTGCATCTTCCATAAATGCTTCAAATAAAGGGCCGGCAATGGCACCAATTTTGATAATTGCAAGAATGGAAATATAGCATTCCGGGGTTTTCGGTAAGAATACAAATACTCGATCCCCTTTTTGTACTCCGTGATTTTTTAACACCCTTGCATAATGATCTGTTTTTTCTTTCACTTCATTAAATGTTAACGTATGTTTCTCATTACCATTCACATAATGAAGGGCAATCTTTTCTCCATACCCTTCATCTACATGACGATCAATCGTTTCATAGGCTGCATTTACTTTACCAGTCTTCCAAAAACTTAATTCCTTTGCTGCGTCTTCCCATGAAAAGGTGTGTCGTATTTTTTCATAGTTTTCCAAATTATATGATCCTGAAACTGGTACAAGGACCTTCTCATCTATCACCGTCATATATGAAACCTCCATTAATTATGATTTAAATCAAGACTTTCTAATATTTCTGTTTTAAGTTCAGCTAATTGATTACTTCCTCTTAACCGTGGTCGCTGTTCTTTTATCGTTAGTTCGCTCGTAATCTCACCAGGTTGGCCGCGTAGGATAACGATACGATCACATAAGTACGTAGCTTCATCAATATCATGTGTTACTAAAACAATCGTAGTTTGATGTGCTTTCCATATATCAAGAAGCAAATCTTGTAATTGCATTTTCGTAAATGCATCTAAAGCACTAAATGGTTCATCTAACAACAGTATTTCTGGAGAGGTGACTAACGCACGAGCGATGGCAACACGTTGAGCCATTCCGCCTGATAATTGTCTTGGATAAAGATGTTCACTATCATGCAAACCAACACTCTCCAAATATTTTCTTCCAAGACGGAAGTTTTCTTCCTTTTTGCCTTTCAAGCCAAAAATGACATTTTCCAATACATTTTTCCAAGGGAATAGTCGTGGTTCCTGAAAAATAAAACCAATTTCATTATTGATTTCTTTTGACGTCACCCCATTAATCGCTATTTCGCCATCATAATCAGTATCTAAACCAGAAATGGCTCGTAATAACGTACTCTTTCCACATCCACTTGTACCTAGTATTCCGATAATTTCACCTTGTTTAGCAGACAAGGTAATGTTTTTCACAGCGGTTTTTCCAGAAAATGTCCGACTAATGTTTTTTAATTCCAAGCCCATCAAATAACCCTCCGAACTATGTTTTAGCAATACGATCCTGCCAATGTAGTGTGCGTGTTTCTATTACTTTTAGAATCCAATCCGATAATTTCCCTATGATTGCAAACAAGATAATACTTGCAATAATTGTTTCAGGGGAGAGTGTATTTTGTCCGAGTACAAGTAAATATCCTAATCCTTGGCTCGCCCCCATTAATTCCGCAGCAACGACGAACATCCAACCTAACCCTAATCCACTTCGTAATCCAACAAGGAAAGAGGGTAATGAAGCCGGTAAAATAACTCTGACAATTAACTGGAATGTATTCAATCCATACATTTTGCCGACTTCAATTAATTTCCGATCAACACCCGAAATCCCACTAACGATATTTAAATAAACCGGAAAAAAGACACCAACTGCAATCATCGTTACTTTAGATGGTTCACCAATTCCCATCCATAAAATAAACAATGGTACCCATGCTAACGATGGAATCGAACGAAAAGCTTGAATCATCGGATCAATTAAGCTTTCTGCTTTTTTGTATAAACCAACGATTGAACCTAAAACAACTGCCGCAATTGTTCCGAGTAAAAAACCTAAAAACACACGATAAGTTGTAATCCCAATATGCCCCCATAAAGTTCCATCCTGTGACATATTCATAATCGTTGTTAAAATCGTTGTAGGAGCCGGGAGTTGATAGGGGGGTAATACCTCCAGCCGGCTTACTATTTCCCAAGACAGAACAAGAACGATTGGCAGAAAACTTCCAAGTATAACTGGGTGTATATTTCTCTTTTTTCCTACCCGCTCTTTTTTATATGTTACTGTTTTTTCATTTTCAAAAACCGTCGTTACATCTCCCTCATGCTTTGCCATCCTTATTCACTCCTATCAACGATTAATTACTTCTTCGGCAAATGATGAATCAATCAGACTGGAAATAAGCTCTTCGATAGCAACTTCCGACTCAATCACTTCAGCCTCTTGTAATATTTTTCCCGCTTCTGCCAATGCTTCATGGTGGACCTCTCCTGGTACAGGATCAGAAAAGTCATTACGCTCCATTTGTATACGTGCGACATCTTCCGGAATACTTGCTTCTTCTAACAAAATCTCTACTGCTTCTTCCGGATTTTCTAGTGTCCATTTTCTAGCCTTCTCATAAGCCTGGATCACTCGTTTCACGTATTCGGGATACTTTTCAGCAAAATCCTCTCTTACGTTTAAAAACCCATACGTATTAAAATCAGCATTACGGTAAAATAACTCGGCACCTGATTCTATTTCAACACGTGCCATATGAGGGTCAAGTCCAGCCCATGCATCAACAGATCCATTTGATAATGAAGTTGCTCCATCTCCATGTTGTAAATTGACAATCTCCACATCATCAACAGAAACTCCTTCTTCATTTAAGGAACGAAGTAAGAAAATATAAGGATCTGTGCCAAGAGTAGCCGCTACTTTTTTTCCTTTTAAATCTTCTATCGTTGTTATTCCGGAATCCGGATTCGCAACAAGTGCTGTCCATTCAGGCTTAGATGAAATATACACATTTTTAATAGGAGCCCCATTTGCTTTGGACATTAATGCAGCAGCACCGGCAGATGACCCAAAGTCAACGCTATCGCTATTCAGAAATTCCAATGCTTTATTACTTCCCTGGCTTAGTGCCCATTCAATCTCAATTCCTTCTTCTTCAAATTCCTCTTCCAACCAACCAAACTTTTTCAATACTAAACTTGTTGGTGAATAGTACGCATAATCTAGTCTGATCTTTTCAGGTTGCCCTTCAGAAGCAGTTCCGGAAGAGCACCCTGCGATGATTAATAATAGTCCAAAAATAATGAAAGTTAATGATTTAATTGATAATATTTTTTTCATTGTTTTTCTCCTTTGTTTCGTTCATTTAAATCTCACATGCATATGTGGAAATTGTTCCGCGTAATCTTTGAGCTTCTTTATACGTACATCTATTATGAACGACAGGTATTCCAGCTTTGCTCGCAACTTCTGCAGCTTCAGGCGATATGACACCTTCCTGTAACCAAAAAAGTTTTGGTTTTATTTCAACTGCCTCTTTTGCGACACCGATTGCTGCCTCAGGACTTCTAAACACTTGAACGATATCGATTGGAAATGGAATACTTTTTAAATCCGGATATACTTTCTCGCCTAGTATTTCTGTTTCTCTTGGGTTAACCGGAACAATTTTGTACCCAAGTCGTTGCATTTTACGAGCTAAACGATAACTTGGTCTTGCTTCCTTACCACTTAGTCCGACAATTGCTAATGTTTTTTGTCGTGTTATTTCTTGCCCTTCTTGTATGACACGTTCGGTGGCAGCGTTTAAAGCCCAACGAATCTGTCCTTCATCGTTTATCACAATTTCCTTATTCTTTTCAGCACCTATCCCAGTTGCTTTTATTAACGCTTGATCTAAATCATTTTGAATATCGGAAAGAGATTCAATGCCGACAGATAAACGAACAAGCTCTTCCGTTACACCTGTCTCCTCTAATTGCTCTTTTGACAATTGTTGATGTATTGTAGAAGATGGATGAATAATAAGTGATTTAGCATCGCCGACATTCGCAACATGCGACCATAACGAAACATTGTTAATTAATGCCTTCCCTGCTTCTTTCCCACCTTTAATCCCAAAAACAATTATCGATCCAAAACCTTGCTTAAATATATTTTTTGCTAGTTCATGGGATGGATGATTTTCTAAACCTGGATAGGATACCCATTCGACCGCTGGATGACTTTCCAAATATGTAGCTAGCTCTGCCGCATTTTGGTTATGACGTTCTATTCGTACATGTAACGTTTCTAATCCTTGTAAAAGTTGAAACGCATTTTGTGGACTTAAGGCCGCTCCAAAATCCCGAAGTAATTGCACACGTACTTTTGTAATAAAAGCTAATGTACCAAAATCAACTGCATAGCGAATACCGTTGTAACTGATATCTGGCTCTGTAAATTCAGGAAATTTAGCTGTGTTCCAATTGAATCGACCACCATCAACAATCACGCCACCGATCGATGTACCATGGCCACCAATCCATTTCGTTGCTGAATGAACGACGATATCAGCTCCCAGTTGGATTGGTTTACACACATGTGGTGTTGCAAATGTATTATCAACAATTAATGGGACACCTGCATCATGCGCAATCGTCGCGACTGCTTCAACATCTAATACTTGGAGACCAGGATTACCGATAATCTCTCCAAAAACAGCCTTTGTTTTATCCGTTATCGCTTCTTTAAAATTATTTGGGTCTGTTGGATCAACAAATGTAACGTTTATCCCGTATCGTGGAAGTGTTACAGCGAACAAGTTATACGTACCACCATAAAGATTTGTTCCAGCTACAATTTCATCCCCAGCACTAGCAAGGTTAAGAATGGATAATGTAATAGCTGACATCCCTGATGAAGTTGCAACTGCTGCTACCCCATCTTCCAGCAATGCCATTCTCTTTTCGAAAACATCCACTGTCGGATTTCCAATGCGAGAATAAATGTTTCCAGGTTCATCTAAAGAAAATAACTTTTCAGCATGCTCTGTATCGTGAAAAACATAAGATGTTGTTTGATAAATAGGAACTGCTCGAGATCCGGTAGTTGGATCTGGTGCTTGCCCTCCGTGTAATGCTAATGTTTCGAGACCGTACGTTGTGTTTTTTGTTGTAGTCATTTATATTCCTCCTAAATTTTTCAAACTAAAAAAGCTCTCTTCGATAAGAAGAGAGCTTTTTCCATCATTCTCTTCTTATCTTCTGGAAGTCACCTTCCACAGGAATTAGCACCTTTTTAAGCTAGTAATCTAACTTAATGGTTGCCGGGCATCATTGGGCCAGTCCCTCCGCCTCTCTTGATAAGAAATACCTTTATTTAATTTTCTAAATCATCGTTATAAAAATCGGCAAAGTTTGTCAATCGGTTAGAAGTTTTTTATAGAGAAAATAAAAACCTCTCAAGGAAATATGAGAGGTTTTCATACGTTTTTATTCCTCTTATCTTTCCAAACAAAAATTGCTCGGCTGGATTTAGCACCTTTTTAAGTATGAACTTAATGGTTGCCGGGTGTCATCAGGCCAGTCCTTCCACCTCTCTTTATAAGAGCTATTTAATTATTATAGCTGGTTCAATTCAATTAACAAGAAGTCTATCACGGTAAATTCTGTCTGTCAAGTTAAATTTGAATTTATTTTTCTAAAAATTGCACGAAATGTAAATAAATGATTTGACTTGGATCTTAAAAGAAAGAATGTTCTTTTAACAAATTTGTTTATTTTCTTTGTAGAACATGCAATCCTTATCACCACTTTTTTCAACATCAGGTTATAAAAAATGGACAGATTAATATAGTAATAGTATGCAAATAAATAAAGAAAGAGGTGAATAGTTATTCGTCATTCTAGTCAACCTCCGAAATATGTACTGTCAAACTTTCAGGCCTTAACTGATGCCTTGTTACCATCTCATCAACTTGGATATGGATCACCTTTTAGCACTCAGGACATGATGGCCCATGAATATGTCATCTATAGTTTAGACCATTACATATCGATTCAACAGCAGTTGCATCAATGTGTTGTTCCACTTGCATACCCCACCGCTCTCATGTTGGATATCGCAGCAACCCAGCTTATGAATACGCAACACGTACAAACCTTTCAAGAAAGCCTGTTCCCCGGGGGTGGAATGTTTTCTCACCTTTCCCGGAAAGGCCGAGTCCGAACATTATCCGCACTAGAAAGTCTAGATATCGACCTTTACGTATTGCCGTCCCCTTTTCAAAATAATGCAGGGATGGTCAAATATGTCACGGATGCATTAAATCGTTTATCCATGTTTGGCTATTATTCAGAGTGGCCGGCTTATGGCTCGACACGGTTATTTCCACCAGATGATCGAAATCTCGAATTTTTTCCTCCGGTTTGGCAGCAAGTTGGATATCCTGGTGTATCCTTAGGTTATCGTGATTTCCGTGGTTTTTTATTAACAATGAAAGAGGTGAAAATGACAAATGAGTAAAGACCCTGATGTAATTGTGATTGGCGCTGGAGGTGGCGGGCCTGTTGTTGCCAAAGAGCTCGGTGAATTAGGAATCCGTGTATTGGTACTTGATGCTGGTCCATGGTATGGAAATAAAAAATGGCCTGAGCCTAATGAAAACCGAGGAAAGGCAAAAGAAAGTTCCGACCCAAGGGATTTGGATGGTTCGCTTTATCGAAAGCAGTTAACAAGACTTGAAAATGATATGAATGATCTCATTACCGGTAAATTTCGCTGGGGAGCTGCAGATCGAAGACGTACACCTTGGTACAGAAACATTCCTAATCGAGCAATCCTTTGGCAAAGTGCTGGGATAGGTGGATCCACACTTCATTATTATTCCAATTCTCCACGTGCATTTCCTGATGCAATCAATAATGAATGGCCGATTAATTACGATGAGCTTATCCCCTATTATGAAAAAGTTGAAGCTACTTTGCCGGTTGAATTTGCGCCAACGACAACGAAGGAGGCACTTTTTTATTATGGTGCGGAAAAGGCAGGTTTTTCACAAAATCGGGCATTGGATATAACAAGCATTGGTTATCGTCCGCAACCGAATGCAATTTTACCCCCTAATCAGCATTTAATGAATCCAAACTATTCTTTAAAAGAACTAAGTCATATGGAAGGGTGTACACTAAGCGGCCATTGCGGGCAAGGATGTCCTTATGGGCCCTCATTAGAAAAAATGGCTAAACGATCAACGAATGTAAGCTATGTTCCACTCGCGATGGAGACAGGAAATGTAACGTTTAGGCCGAATACGTTTGTAACGAAGGTGCTAACCGAATTCAATGCAAGCGGAAATGAACAAGCGATAGGAGTTAAAATTCGTGATACATGGACAGGTGAAACCGAGGAATTGCGTGCAAAAGTGGTCGTGATGGCAGCTGGTTGTGTGGAGACACCTCGCCTATGGTTGAACTCTGAATTACCTCATAACCCTTGGATAGGGCGTGGGTTGACAAATCATTATATGGATATGGTTACAGGAACATTTGATGAACAAACTCTAATGAATATTGTAGGTAGTCCATCGATTAATCCGTTCGTCGGGCATACTTCCGCGGCACGACTTGATTATCCTGGACTTGGTATGATTGAGACTATAGGAGAAAGCCCGGGTCTATCAGCACAACCGCTATTTGGGTTCAGTCAATCCGGTTATAACAGTCTTCATCCGTCTGATTCGAACATGTGGGATCAGCGAGGAAGACTCGTCGGTTCTGAATTGGAAGAAGCGATGAATGATTACAAAAGAACACTGACACTTTCTGTCATTACAGATGATGAGGTAAAATACCATAACAGAGTTGAATTGGATCCCCATATTAAAGATGAACATGGAGCAGTACCATTAGTTCATTATACACCTAGTAAAAAATCGAAAAAGAGAAGAGAACGATTAGCAATAATCGCCACAGAAATTTTACGACAAGCAGGGGCGAAAAAAGTCCACCGAACCGACCTCCCAGCGAATTATTTCATTCACTTGCAAAGCTCGATGCGAATGGGTTTTGTCGTGGATACATCTTGTGAGGCTTATCAGGTGGAACGACTTTATATTGCTGATAATAGTGTAGATTATAATGCCCTTGGGGGGCCTAATCCGACTTTAACGACGCAAGCACTCGCAACGAGAACGGCGGAAAGATTGGCTAAAAAATATTTTTAAAATTTAGTTAAAGGAAGTGACGAACTCATAGTATTACCTAATTTACTTATTTTTTGATAATAATCTTCGTAAGTTTCCTATTTCTATATTGGAAAGTCTTTCGATCTTTTCATAAGTCTATTTATTAGCCCCAAAAAATTAAAACTTTACAGTCGAACCCCGAATTCAGGAAATGGAGCTCAGTATTCATTCCTACCAAACTATGAGTCATCGACTAATTTTATGAAAAAAATCATTAAAACGATTCCCTTTCCACATTCATTATCGTCACAATCCACTCCATTGCTTTACTACAGATTCAGCGTTCGATGTTTCCTTTATATACATAGTCCCGTATCCTTATTAAGGTGATACGGGATATTTTTTGGATTCAGTCAAAATGAAAATAATTTATTTTTTTACAAATGTACACCTTTGTCCCTTACGTTTCTTTAAAGCTGGCATATTGTATAACATAAGTAGCACATTTTAGAAATAAACAGGAGGAATAAAAATGGGTTATGCACGTGGATATGGTGGAGGTTTTGCCTTAATCGTTGTATTGTTCATTTTGTTAATTATCGTCGGAGCTGGAATACTCGGCGGTGGATATGGTGGCTTTTACTAACTAAATCAAAATTCCAGAATTAGATACCTGTATCACACTTGATGACCCTTCATTAGCCATGGAGGGTCAATTTATAACTATTTCAAAAAAGGAGGTGTTATTTGATGTTCCCTGAAAGACAAGAACCAAGATCAAGACCAAGTCCCGGACTAAGACCGATGGAGTCTCCTCCACACTTTCCACCAAGTAGCTCATTTCAGCGTCAACAAAATCCAATGATCAGAAATGTAATGTCTATGTTGCAAGATGCTGATGGGAATATTGATTTGGAAAAGATTGCAACAACTGCGCAACAAATAAATTATATCTATAGTCAAGTTACTCCTATCATCTCAAAATTTAAAAGAAAATAAAATTATCTTTATTAGCTACCTGAAGATGTGGCTAACGAATAAGAAATATCTAAGGTTTAGACATAGTACTTGATGTGTATTTATCCCGTTTTCCTAAAAAAGCAGAGAGAGCATTTGAACTGATAAAAATATATTTATAAGCAAGGGCGGTAATATACTTGAATCAAACATACCTCGATTCTTTGACACATTTAGGTGTCGGGGGTGCACATCCCGGCGGTCTTCAGCTAACAAAAAAGATCTT
>Ga0079226_10003705_pt1 | contig 11724 bp, 11 predicted proteins | sample Poulit2014_FD_76345 | JGI IMG/M metagenome (GOLD analysis project Ga0079226, IMG submission 76345) | Agricultural soil microbial communities from Georgia to study Nitrogen management - Poultry litter 2014 | ecosystem: Environmental > Terrestrial > Soil > Agricultural land | place: USA: Georgia... | reverse complement strand
TGTTTCTTCAAAAAGTTGGTTTTCAGGATACTGAAATACAAGGCCTACCTTAAATCTGGAGGCCTTTCTTTTGCTCTTTTCCTTAGAATTATTCCCGTCTATTATTACATCACCATTTGTAGGTATCAAAAGACCGTTTAACAGCTGGACAAGGGTTGATTTTCCTGATCCAGTTTGACCTATTAGTCCTATTACTTCCTTGCTATTAATTTCTAGGTTTATATCCTTAAGGGCATATACCTCGTTAGGCAATCCCTCATTATAAATATAATCAACGTTGTTTAGTTCTATTTTCATAAGTTTTCTAAAAACTCCTCTATTGTCAAAGGAAGCTGGTCAAATTTGATTCCCTTTTGGCTTAAACCATAAGCTACTTCAGTAACTTGAGGAACGTCTAGGCCAAGCTCTTTCATCTTTTTTACCTGAGAAAATACTTCTCTGGCATCTCCTTCAAGGGCTTTTTTCCCACTATCTAAGATCACAATTTTATCCGCAAGAACAGCTTCTTCCATGTAATGAGTAATATATATAATAGTCTTGTTATAGTCTTTATTTAGACTTTGTATTAGTCTTATTACATCCTTCCTACCTTGGGGATCTAGCATAGCTGTTGGTTCATCAAAAATTATATAGTCTGATAGCATAGCAATGACACCTGCTATAGATACCCTTTGCTTTTGACCCCCTGATAGGTTGGAAGGATTTCTATGCCTATATTTTAACATACCAACTTGATCTAAGGCACTATCTACTCTTTGTCTTAGTTCAGGGTGTTCTACCCTTAGGTTTTCTGGTCCAAAGGCTACTTCTTCTTCAACTGTGGTTGCTACCATCTGGTTGTCGGGATTTTGAAATACCATAGAGCATTTTTTTCTGATCTCCCATTCGCTATCTTCATCCGCACTTGAGGTTTCATCTATTAATATCTCACCCCTAGTAGGCTTAATCTGGGCATTTAAAAGTTTGCCTAAAGTAGATTTGCCAGAGCCGTTGTGGCCTAGGATTGCCACAAAGTCTCCCTTATTTATATCTATAGATACATCTTCGAGGGCAGTTTTGCCCTCGTTTTCATCATCAATACCTGGATAGGTATATGTTACATTTTTTATCTTTATCATCTTTATTCCTAATAACTCATATCTGGTGAGTTTGATGTGCTTGATTCATATACTACAACTGGAGCACCAAAAGGCACTAGTTCAAATAACTTTGCTGCCATAGCTGGTGGCATATTGAAGCATCCGTGGCTGCCGTTTGAATAATAGATATTGCCACCAAATCCACCTCTCCAAGGTGCATCGTGGAAGCCTTCTCCATCCCAACCTATAGGTATCCAATAATCTACCGGAGTAGCATATCTCGAACCATCAAAGCTATCCCCCCTTAGGGTTTGATTTGTTGCCTTAGATAGGATTGAACCCACTCCAACATTTGATGCCCATTTTGTAGTATTAGGCATACCTGTTACAATAGATGTTTCTAAAACAACCTGGCCATCTATATATAGCCACATGTATTGACGAGAAATATCAACCTCTACATAGGTAGAACCTATATCAGACCCGTCAGCTTCTCTCGAAAAACCTGCTCTTTCGTAGACAGGCTCAACATTGCCAGACTTTCTCTCATTTACAAGTTCGTATACCTTATCTACAGTAGCTGGTACGTCTAAAATAAAACCATATACACCAGGGTTTACAGTTATCTTACCTATTCCTGTTGCATTGAAGGTCCTGTTTTTCCCGTAGGTATTTGTCTCTTCTGCAATTTCTGATACATATTGGGTTAGCTTATCATAATTAAGCTCATAAGAACCCTTGTCTGTATCAAACATATCGATAAAATCTTGGCCTTCAAGCTTAAAGTCATAGCCATTGAAATTGAAGCCAATTTTCATGCCTTCTATGGTCTTAGCGTCTGCCAAAAGTTTTTTAAGCTCTTCAGAATTATTTCTGACAGTAGGGTTGATGTAATCATCATCCTCAAGGACTATTTCCTCCTTATGATTATAGATTGCATCTTTTATTTTTGCATTTAGTTTCTTATTATCAATTGTATTTCCCATCACTTCTGGGATAATCTTAAATTCGCCATCCTCATACTTAAGAGTTGCGTTTACTGGCTCTTCTACCTTGTTTATCAAGGCTTGGTTCTTTATATTTTTTTGAAGTTTATCTTCGTCATATTTGATATTATAGTCAAAGCTAAATTCATCATTATCAATATTTGCAAAGGCAAGTGGCCATTTGAATGGGTTTTGATCAATTGATGCTGAATTTGGAATACTTGCCATATAATCTATATCCTTTAGATTTATTGTGGCAGTTCTTTCATCCCTACCCTTGATTGTGATTGTAAATGGTTCTGAAGGTTTTCTTAAGGCTTCATCTTTAGAAGCATAGGAAATATTTCTCCCATTTACATAGGTATTTGGTAGGGCTATAAAACTAAATATTACAGTAACAATCAAATAAAATGCTATTAGTACAAGAACAATCAGGGTAAGTACCCTAGACCTCTTTTTATTATTTACTTCTGTTATGACGTCCTCCTTATTTCGGTCTCTTGCCAAAATATTGATAGAAATCTACCTTTTGGCCACCATTATATAATTTTCTTTTTTTGGATAATTTTCTCTTAAAGTTCCTGTCAAACTTTTCATCTGCTGTTATAAAGTATAGGGACCAGGAATCAAGTCCCATAAGCTTATCATTTATCTTCCTATATATATCCTTAAGGTCAGTATCAGCAAGCCTCATTCCATAAGGAGGATTTGATATAAAGACCCCATAATCATCAGATATGGCAATCTTAGAGAAATCTCTAGTTATAAAGGAAATATCTTCCTCAACACCAGCATTTATTGCATTTTGCTTGGCAAGGGAAATAGCCCTACCAGATATATCTGAGCCTAGTATATGGAGTTTTTTAGAATAGTCTATCTTCTCCATAGCTTCTTTCTTGGCTTTACTATATATTTTAGGATCCATAAATTTAAAGCTCGTAAAATCAAAGCCCCTATCAATTCCTGGGGCGATATTTCTTGCTTTCCTTGCAGCTTCAATAAGGATTGTGCCCGATCCACAAAATCCATCAAATAAAAACCTATCAGGATTATAGAAAGATAGGTCAACTAAGGCTGCTGCAAGGTTTTCTCTAAGAGGAGCCTTTACAGAATCTTCCCTATAACCTCTTTTGTGGAGACCATCACCAGATGTATCTATTACAACCTTGGCAATGTTTTTATCAATCATTATTTCAATATTTACCCTTTCGGCTGATTTTTCAAAAAAAGATTTATTGTAATAAGTTTTTAGCTTATCAATTATAGCCTTTTCTGAAATTGACTGGATAGATCTTAGGGAAAATAGTTTTGACTTATAAGATCTCGCATTTACGATAAAATTGCTATCTGCTGTTAATAGATCTTGCCAATCTATTTTCTTAACCTTTTCATAGAGGTCATCAAATTCTAAAACCTTGAATGAATCAAGCTCCAGATATACCCTATCAGCGTGCTTCAGGTTGATATTTAATTTTGCTATGTCAGATAAAGAGCCCTTTAAGCTAATCATCCCATCACTAACTTCATAATCTTTATAGTCCATATCTCTTAGCTGGAATTTAATCAGACTTTCAAGACCGAAACTAGTGGTAATTAGTATTTTTTCCATACTTTAACTATAACCGATTTTTGATTGTTTTCATCTTTTTTTGCAAACGAAAAGCCACTTTCGTGGCAATTAATTTTCATTTAAGAACTTATAGGACCTTTCATAAAGATATTTTCTGTGCTCTTCATTTGTAAATGAATGGTCTGCACCTTTTATCTCTTCATATCTAGCATCCTCATAGGCTTTTTGAAGTTTTTCATTTGAATCTTTAAATACTAGGCTATCTTTTGTCCCCCTTATAATAAGGACCTTGCCATGGTATTTGCTTGCACTTCCATAAATATCTTTTCTAATAAAATCTATTAGGAAATTTTTGTGAATCTTAACTCCACCTATATCGGCATCTTCTATTTTTGCTATCATTTCTTCATAGGTTTTGTTATTTTCAAGTTTTTTTGCATTTTTTATCTCACCTTCGAAGACAGTTTTAGCCATAACTTTGAGATAATCCTTGTTATTCATATCGCTTGCTGGCGCTAAAAGCACCATGGCCTTTGGCTTAAGTTTATAAGCCATTAGACTTGATAATACTCCCCCAAGTGAGTGCCCTATCCAATAAATTTTGTCATTGTCTACAAAGTATTTCATCTTGGCAAAGTCGTGGATCATCTCTAGTTCTTTTTCTTCACGGCTTACTGTCATGTCATAAAAATCTCCATCAGATTCGCCTGATCCAGAAAAATCAAACCTAAAGACTACAAAGCCTCTTTCTGTCAGATATTTGGCATGGTTAAGTCTAAAGTTTATTGTACCATTCCTATCTCCACCAAAACCATGGATGATAATTGCAGTAAGATATTTTTTGTTTGCATCAAAGTCATCAGGGGTGTTTATTACACCCCTTAAAACTATGCCATTGTCTTTTTTTATTTGACTGTAGAAGTATTTCATTAAGCTAAAACCCTCGCAACTTCTATACCACAAGCTGATGCTTGAGAGAGTGAGTGAGTCGCACCAGACCCATCGCCTATACAGTAAAGTCCCTTTTGTTTTGACTCAAATTTCTCATCTACTTCTATTTCCGAATTGTAAAATTTAACTTCAATTCCATATAAAAGTGTATCGTCATTTGCCATACCTGGTGCAATCTTATCAAGTTGGTAAATCATTTCGATTATGTCATCTAATTGTCTTTTTGGCATTACAAGTGATAGGTCACCTGCTGTTGCATTCATGGTTGGTTTAGTAAATGATTTTGCCATTCTTCTTTCTGACGAACGGCGACCCTTAACTAGGTCTCCAAATCTTTGCATCAAAACTCCCCCGCCTAGCATGTTTGATAGTTTTGCTATAGATTCTCCATATTCATTTGAATCTTCAAATGGCTCGGTAAACCTATTTGTAACTAGAAGAGCAAAGTTTGTGTTTGGTGATTGGAGTTTGGGATCTGTAAAGGAATGACCATTTACTGTTAGTATCCCATTGGTATTTTCTGTAACCACGTGGCCATAAGGATTCATACAAAATGTCCTAACTATATCATTGTATTGTTTGGTTTGATACATTATTTTTGCTTCATAAACGTCATCTGTGATGTGCTTGAAAACCTCTGCAGGTACTTCTACCCTAAGACCTATATCAACCCTGTTTCTCTTAGATTTTATACCAAACTTATCGCAGACATCTCCTATCCACTTAGAACCAGACCTACCTGCCGCTAGGACTAAGTCATCTGAAGAGTATTCTTCATCCTTGTCAGTTTTTACTATGTATTTGCCATTTTCAAATTCTACATCTTCTACCATTGTAGAAAATTCAAAATCTACTTTATCTTTTACATAATCATACATTTTTTGTAGGATTACTTTGTTTCTATCAGTACCAAAATGGCGAACTTTGGCGTCTAATAGGTGGAGGTCATAGCGTAGGCACTTTGTTTTTAAATCATTTTTATCAGTGCTATATAATTCCAGATCATCTCCACCATCAAAACCCATTAGGACACTATCAACGTACTCCATAAGAGCCATAGCCTTTTTTTCGCCTACATAACGGTGAAGATCTCCACCAAAATTGGTTGTAATATTATATTTACCGTCAGATAAGGTGCCAGCTCCCCCAAAACCGTACATGATGTTACATGGTTTGCAGCCTATACAGTGATCAACCTTGCCATCTGTAATTGGGCAAGACCTATTTTCAACCTTGCGGCCCCCATCTATAATAAGTACTTTCTTTTTTGTGTCAAGTTTTGTAAGCTCGAAGGCCAGAAACGCACCGGCAGCTCCTGCTCCAACAACTATAATATCGTAATTTTTCATGATCTCTCCTATCAAATTCATCAAATTAAGCCATGTTTTTCTAATTTAACCTGCTATATTATACAAGTTAAATGCCTAAAATCAAACTATCCTTTACTTTTTGTAAATTTATGTTAAAATATATGTAATTTACTAATGCTCTTGTATGTGTTAAGTTAAATAAACTTAATTCTTACAAAGAAAAGGCTTTAAAAACCATAAAGAAAGGAAGCAATATGAAAAAAGCATTTATAAAGGCCCTCCCCTACACTATACCCGTTATAATTGGTTATATATTTCTTGGAGTAACCTACGGCATTATGGTTAGCCAAACTGGTCTAAATCCAATCTTTGCTCCACTTATGTCCCTAACCATCTATGCTGGCAGCATGCAATTTGTAATCCTACCCCTACTTAAGACTGACATATCTATTATTGCAATTATTCTTCTTACCCTATCAGTCAATATTAGGATGATGTTCTATGGAGTAAGCCTCATCAAAGAATACAAAAATTCTAGGTCAAAATTTCTATTTATCCTGACTCTTTCTGATGAGACCTTCGCCCTTGATACATCAATCAAGCCACCAGCAGATGTAAATAAATCAGATTTTTTTCTAGCAATTGGTATTATAAATTACTTAGTATGGGCCCTAGCTTCCTATCTTGGAGCACTTCTTGGAGGTCTTATAAGCTTTAATACAATGGGAATGGACTTTGTCCTTACAGCCCTATTTTTAGTACTTTTGGTAGAGCAATATTTTGCCACACCAAACCACAAGCCACTTAAGATAGGACTTGCACTTTCTATCATATCCCTTCTAATCTTTAAGCCAGGCAAGTTTATGATCCCAGCCCTACTTCTTATAGTCCTAAGTCTTTATGGTCTTAGGGATAGAATCGAGGTAAAAAATGACTAGAGTATTAATTTTAGTAATGACATCAGCTATAACAACTTTTTTGATTAGGTCCACACCGTTTTTTTTCTTCTCAAAAAAAGAATTACCTGACCTAGTCAAATATTTCGGCAAATACCTTCCTTTTGCCCTTATGCCACTTTTGGTGGTCTTTGCCCTAAGGAATATTGATATCTTAGAATACCCATTTGGTCTTCCAGAGATAATTGCAAGCTTATCAGTAATTATCCTCCATGCCAAATTCAAAAAACTATTCTTATCAATTTCTCTAGGAACTTTTATATATATGGTACTAATTCAATTAGTTTTTGTATAGAATTGAGGTAAAGTACAAATAATAGAAAAGAAGTAACAAAGGAATTGGAGAAATATGAGAAAAGAAATGAATATCTCAAACAACAAGGCCGTGATAAATTTTTCAAAGGCCTTTTTTAATGACACAGACGACCTATTAAAGAGCCAAGGCTTTTTTGAAGTCATTTGCTCTTTTGTAAAATTTCACAAGGAAAATCAAACAAGAATCTATACCTATTTAGAAAAGTTTTTTAGATCAAGCAACATCGAAGGACTTGCAAGAGAAATTAGGGATATTACCAAGATTCTTACCGTGATGAGCCTTGATGAAATATCAGAAAAAATCAACAAATACCACGACCTAGACAAGGAAAGAGATGCCATAATTAGGATAGTGGAAGATATGTACGATTATTGGAGAAAACTGGAAAGATACTCAGTTATAGAAAAATCTGACTATGACCAAGGAATAGAAGTAGAAAACTTCCTAAAGTCAAATATGAACTTCAAAGAGCTAATCCTTGATATCTACAGAAAGGCAGAAGTATCTGTGACAGGTGAAAGACCAAAAGTCTTTAGGCAGGTACCTGCCGGAGCAAATGCTTCAGTGATTGTTAAAAATTACTGTATTGACTATCCTGAAGAACTATCCTACTTAAATGAAATACCTTTTATAACAAAGGTCCTAATCGAAACACCTTATATCACCTATACAAAATCGAACAAGAGGGACGGCTTCTTTGAAGAAGTATACGAAAACCCTGTTATAGGTCTTGATATCGACACAGATGAATTCTTGTGTTATCCAGCCAAGGTTGGCGATAACCTAATCTATGTCTACTTCCACCACAACCTAATCACCCACGGAATTTCAGCGTCAAACTTATTTGAACTAGCAAGTGAGGATGAGATTTTAAATAACAAGCCAGATGCTATATATGTATTTGGTGGAGAAAATTCTAAAGACCAAAATGTATTTTATGAAAATAAAAACGGCTTTTTGATAGGTTATGTAAACTATACAGACAAGAAAGACTATTTCGGCTACCTAAAGAAGATGTGCCTGACTCTTTCTAATATAATCTCTATGAAAAAATCTTACCTCCCAATCCACGGAGCAGGAGTAAATGTAGTTTTACAAAACGGAAAATCAGCTAATGTTGTAATTCTAGGAGATTCCGGAGCTGGTAAAAGCGAATCAATCGAAGCTTTCAGAAAGCTTGCTAAGGACTATATCAAGGACATGACAGTAATCTTTGATGATATGGGTACCTTTAGGATAGAAGATGACAAGGTCATAGCCTATGGTACAGAAATAGGTGCTTTCGTAAGACTTGACGACCTAGATGCAGGCTATGCCTTTAAGCAAATTGACAGGTCAATCTTTATGAACCCTGATAAGATAAATGCAAGACTAATCATGCCAGTAGCTGATTATAGCCAAATAATGGCAGGCTATGAAGTTGACTTCTTCCTCTATGCAAACAACTACGATAAGCTAGAAGATACCGAAAAATCAATTGCAATGATTGATGACAAAGATGAAGCTATAAAAGTATTTAAAAGAGGAGCAAGGTTTGCCAAGGGTACTACAACGGAAACAGGCCTAGTAGAATCTTACTTTGCAAATCCTTTTGGCCCTTACCAAAAACAAGAAATCTGCAATGACCTCATAGAAAAGTACTTCGACAAACTTTACGAAAACAATAAAAAAGTCGGCCAAATCAAAACCCAGCTGGGAGTTAGCGGAATGGAGTGTGACGGACCACTAAAATCAGCTAAGGAACTTTTCGAAATAATAAAAGCCATATAAAAATAAAATCAAAAAACGAGTTGATTTCCATTTTGAAATTCAACTCGTTTTTACTATTCATTTTATTTTCCAATAGCATTTTCCCTGCCGTAGTAGAAAAGATATTGCTGGGCATAGCCTGCAAGGTCTCCGAAAATTTGCCTTGCATAATCGTCAACTTGTTTTTTTGGCACTTCCTTACCTATAAACAAAGTCTCCATAACCCTTTTGATCCATACATCGACTGGGAAGGTTTCCCTTCTGTGATAGGCAAAAAGCATAATGCAATCAGCAACCTTTGGACCTATACCAGGAAGCTCATTTAATTTTTTGTGAAGTTCTTTGTCTGTAAGATTTATCTCTCTTTCAAAATTCAAAAATCCATCCACAAAGGCCTTTGCAGTCTCTACTATCCTTACATCACGAAATCCAACCCTGGCGTATTCTCTTATTTCTAGAGGATCAATCTTCGCTAGGACTTCTGGGCTTGGGAATGAGTAATACTCCTCTCCCATATATTCCCCAAGATAGTCTCCATACCTTTCAGATAGGATCCTAACAGCCTTTTTTATTCTTGGTATTTGGTTGTTGGCAGAGATAATAAAAGATATTGTTGTTTCAAATAATTCTTGATTTAAAATTCTAATACCATAGCAAAAATCGCTTGCTTTCTTTAGTATATCTGATTTTGATAAGACTTCTTTGATAGCTCCGTAATCTGTTCCAAAATCAAAATAATCATAGAAAACTTCATAAAACTCTTCAAGACTCACATTTCTGATTAGGGTATAACCATCACATTCTAAAAGATTTATGATTCTACCCAAAAATACTGCGGTATATGAGCCGTCTTCATTTTTTCTAAAATTAAAACATTGACCACATTCGAAAATATGGTCAACCTTAAACGAATCTTCCCTAAGAATTAGACCCTCAGGGCTTTGTTCTATATTTAATTTTCTTCTCTCACTTGTTTCAAATCTCATTATCTAATCCTAACAGCATGTACTGCAAGCCTTTGATCATCATAATCATATTGGCAAGTTGATAGAGTAATAATTGTGTCTTCTTCTGTAAAAGGTCTAGTATTTAAGTCTACCTCAGAATTTGACCTAAGTTTGTTATAATATGGAACCTTATCTCCATCGTAGGTGAAATCTAGAGTCCTATAGTCATAATCTGATGGGATACCATAGGCAGAAAATATTAGATATTCTCTAAGACCTTCTTCTGTTGTTAGATATACCGTCCTATTTTTTTCTGCAAATTCTTGCTTCCTATATTGATCAAGTGGAGTAAACATAGAATCAATCTCTAGGTGATGACCATAAATTACTGTATTGTCGTCGCTTATATCAGAAGAATTGTATACGTCGAGGAAAATAGATCCTGCTATATCATATTCCTTGTTAAGGCCCTTTCTTAGATAAAAGTCGTTGTCAGGACCTTGGAGGATTGGATATTTTATCCCTGTTCCAGGTATCTCTATGACAGCAATTACATCTGAATTTTGCTCTTTAAGCTTTTTTAGTAGGCTTAAGTGTACTTTTTCAAGCCTAGCTAGAGGATCTTTCTCAGCTTCTTCTTCCGTTTCTTCTCCTATTTCATTAGCAACATCTGCTTCTGCTTCCTTGGATAAATCTTCTATATATCTATTATTTTTCATATTTGTCCAATAATCTAAGCCTCTCTTGCCTAAGATGGCAATACAGGCTAAAATAATCAAAATTAGGATAAATCTAATAAGGGTTATTATTCTTGATTTCATTTTACCGCCTTTAAAAAGTTTAGTTTCATTAGTATAATATACCATAAGAGATGATAAATGAAAGTATTTTATTAAAAAAGGAGAAGCTATGAAAGATTATAAATTATTTGTAGGAACAACATGTAGATTTTGTAAAAAAGTTGAAGATTTCATGAAAGAAAACAATATAGATATTCCCCTAGTAAATATAAACGAAGACCGTGAAGCTATGCTTGAACTTATAGATAAAGGTGGCAAAAGACAAATTCCTTGCCTCTATCATGACGGTGAGTACTTATATGAATCAGACGATATAATTGCCTATCTTAAAGAAAATTACAAATAAGGATAAAAATGATAAAATTAATAGCATCTGATATTGATGAAACCATAATTAGACATGATCAGATAGTACCTGATAGGAACAAAAAAGCCATAAGAGAAGCTATTGACAAAGGTGTAATAGTCATGCTTGCAACCGGCAGGGGACCTTATGAAATTTTCGATATACCTGAGCAAGCAGGAGTAGTTGCAGATGATAGGTATGTAATCTGTTGTAACGGAGCTGTTATATTGAATGTTAAAACCAAAGAAGTAGTAGATGTGCTAGATATGGATTTTTCATATGCTAGAAATGTATTTAACTATGCCTACGAAAATAAGCTGACTTTTTACATCTATACCCTAGATCAAAAATATGGTCTAAACCTATCAGACGAAACAATTGTAGCAGAAAAACATATAGACATTATAGAAACAGACAACATTGATTTTCTAGAAAATGAGACAATACTTAAGGTTATTATCAAAAATGAAGATATGAACTTCCTTCAAGCCCTTGAGGTTGACGTAGCAAGAATTACAAACTACGAACTAGAAATCACCTATTCTTCTAATATGTATATGGAAATAAATGCTAAAGGAGTAAATAAGGCAGTTGCTCTAAAGAAAATATGTGATCACTACAATATTTCTATGGACGACATCCTTGCGATTGGTGATAACTACAACGATGTAGCTATGCTAGAAGCTGCTGGCACATCTGTTGCAGTTAAAAACG
>Ga0079226_10003704_pt1 | contig 11724 bp, 11 predicted proteins | sample Poulit2014_FD_76345 | JGI IMG/M metagenome (GOLD analysis project Ga0079226, IMG submission 76345) | Agricultural soil microbial communities from Georgia to study Nitrogen management - Poultry litter 2014 | ecosystem: Environmental > Terrestrial > Soil > Agricultural land | place: USA: Georgia... | reverse complement strand
TCTGGCGGCGATAGCTTGCTTAATATAGCTTGTTTTCTCTCTTTACTGTATCTGGACATCTTTGTTCCTTGTTACCCCCTTTTACTTGATTGTTAGGGGTGACAACTATCCTGACACAGGGGGGTATTTAGCTCAAGTGAAAAAGGTATCTACAACTAAAAGGAAAACAACTGTTATTTGTATTGATGAACCTGAATTATATCTTCATCCTTCTACTATTCATTTAATTAAAGACTCATTATTAACTTTGAGCAAAAACGGTTATCAAATTTTATTTTCTACTCACTCACCGAGCTTATTATCAGCAACAAATGCTATGGATGCTATCCAAATTTATAAAAACTCTGATGGAACACAGGCACGTGAGACTATTACTCATCTTTTAAATAGTTATGAAGATACTCATGCATCGCAACTACAAGATGTTTTTAAGTTAAATAACTCATCTCAAATATTTTTTAGTGAAAAAATATTATTAGTGGAAGGTAAAACAGATACACGAATTATCTCTTTAACTTATGAAAAAATAAAAAATAAAAATTTTCATTTTAGCAAAATTGCAATTGTACCCGTCGACGGTAAGGCTAATTTGGTCAAGATGTCAGAAGTTCTGAATAGTCTAGGTTTTCCATCAAGAATTTTAACTGATTTAGATTATATTGGTAATTGTGAACAAGATGGGTTAGTAGATTCTAGTAATGAACATCTATTTGAATCTTTTAGATTAAGTGTTGAAAGGATTCATCAAGAAAAAAAAATAGATTTAGATCCAAACAACTATAAATGTCTAAGAAGTTTAAAAAGCATAAGTGCTAAAAAATATAAAGAAATTCGAAAATATACAGAAACACATACTCATATTGAAGCAATTCATAATGAGCTGAAAAGAAGTAATGTTTTCTTGTGGAAAGAGGGAGATATTGAAGAAGTTTTTGGCTTTACTGAAAAAACAGAAAGTCGGTGGCAACAGTTTAAAAAAGAGCTTGTTCTTGAAGGAAAAGAGCTAGAAGATATAGTAGAAAATTACAGCTCTTTATCTGAAATGATTAATTGGCTAGATGCTTAAGTGATACTCTCTTTTTTAAATTTTTCTAAACTCACCATAATACCTCTTATACGAAAGGCAAATCTAAGCTTTGAAAAGTAGAAATATCGGTGGTGTTCTAAAAAGTAGTGAGTTATGCTGAAGAAACCGTAGAGATAAACTTGGAAAATTTTAATTGTGCGGCTTAATGGAAAAGATCCAGTTTCGCATAAATAACCTTACGTTAAATGACTTTCATTGAATGTGTTTTAAGGCTCGGTTAATAGAAAAGCCCCTGCTGGGGCTTTTTTGTACAAACATGCTATATTTTAATTTTTTTTAATTGAGCTTGATAATAGTGGTTTGAGGTTTTTTTATGTGGAATGATAATCGGAATAATATATTTAATGCATTTTTAGCATTATATCTAAAGAATCTAGAGAATAATCAAGAGTTGGTTAGTGAGCTTAGTAGCGTTGTATATCACTTGGATGAAGCAAACTCAGACCAAGAAGCTAAGAGAGTAGTAAAAAGGCATATGATCAAGTATCCGAAGTTGCCAAATGACCACTCAATGAATTTGCAAGTAGAGAATACAGGGAGTAAGGAGCTGTTTTCCTTTAATGAACTATCTTGCGTAAACATTGAGGAAGTATATACACCTGAAGATATTACTTGCGAGTTGAGAGAGAGTATAAAGAAGTCTAAACCAAACTCAGTTTATACACATCCTGATCTCTATCTTAAACTGGAATACAAAGGCAGGGAAAGCTTTTTTGAAATTGAGCTAAAGTCTACAAAGAAAAATAGTATTACAGGTTCTAGTGTTCAGCAGATAGATCCTTATGGATGGGTTGTTTTTATTAAGCAAGGTAGAACAGTTAAATTAACAACCGGCCTATATATAAATAGTATTACTGAAAAAATGCAGTTTCCGGATAGAAGCCCTAGACCCCAAGTGGCTTTCAATACACTCAGCCAATGGAATGATAGTAACTTTAAGTTCAAAGGAGATAGATACACGCTAGTCTTTAATACGGAGGAAATATGTGCTAAGCAACAAGTAATAACTAACTGGAAACAAGTTCTTGTCTCCAGATGGCTTGAAATAATTTTTGCTCAAGATTTTACTATTAATAGTGGGTCACCTTGGTTTACCGAAGCTATTACACTGTTCGCTGCGCAGTTATTAGATAGTTATGAAAAAATGACTGATATAGAAAAGGATATATTCCGAAGCAGAATACAAAACGCCTTAGCTAAAGTTCACTCTGACTCTTTTAGCTAAAGCGCTTGGCTTAATTACTCAAAGTAGATATCCCATAAATCTTCTAAACGCATCGCAATATGGTATGCAAGAAGAGGAGGAACAGCATTACCTATTAGCTTGTAAGCATCGGATGCAGTAACATTCTTATAGCCATCGTCTGCCTTTTGGACAAATGAATAATCATCAGGGAATGTCTGTATTCGAGCACATTCTCTGATTGTCAGCCTTCTCTGAACCATGTGGTTCTGTAACTCTTCAGAGTACTTACCACCATTTTCTTCTGACAATCTTCTAAACTCAATATTCCCATGATGTTCAGATCTAATAGTAGGACCAATACCTTCTAATTTAATCTCTGTCTGTCCTTGGCAGTGTTTACCCATAAACTTTGCTTTTGAATACTTTTGCTGATCTATATCACAACTAAGTTCGGGCTCTTGTAAATCTCCTAAAATGTACTTTAGCTGAACAAAAGGAAGAGTTCCTTTCTCACCATTATTGCTATGAGTTCTCGTAGGATAAGGGTCTAGATTTAGTGGGATGCTTTCTTGCTGAAGAGCAGATAGAATATGTGGTTTCAGAGCATCTTTTCTTAAACCGATAAAGATTACTCGCTCACGACTTTGAGGTACTCCATAATTTGCTGCTAGCAAAACTCTGGCAGGCACTACTAAATAACCATTAGAGGATATACTCGAGAAATCTTTTTCTATAATCTCTTTTACATTATCTAGGTTGGCCAATCCTTTAACATTTTCAGCAATAAATACCTTAGGTTCAACAATAGAGATAACCTCTTTCATCCATATATATAACTTACCTCTATTATGTTCGTTAGGCTCTGCATCTAATCTTTCTTCGCCTGTATGTGTTTTCGTTGAATTGAAGCCTTGTCTCTTTCCAGATACTGAAAAGTCTTGACAAGGAAATCCACCTGTAACTACGTCTACATTCTTAGGAAATATAGGTGACTTATTATCTCTATGGATTTTAACTAAGTCGACGATGCTGTCTAAGAAGAAATATGACTTTTTAGCCCCTCTTTTACTAAAGTAAGAAGTCCAAGCTGTTCTTGCATCTGGGCGTATATCATTTGCAAAAATAGTCTTAAATCGCGTATGTGGTAGAAAAACTCGCTCATTATCTAAGTTTTTTACTTTCCAAGTTCCATTTATTTTAGAGTTGTAAGATCTCTTGTGTACCTCAAAACCACCTTCGAATCCTAAGTCCATTCCACCGCAACCAGAGAATAGAGATAAAACATTTAATTGATTGTTTGTATCGTTGTTTCTACAAGGTTTTTTAGACTCCTTAGGAATCATCCAAACCCCACTCTGTTTTTTTACATTAGGAATTTTGTTGAGACGACATAGCTCCTGGACTCTTCTTTTAGTTACACCCCATTCATTAGACTTATCTTCTACTGAAACATATTCAATCATTTTTTTATCCAAAATAAACTTCGTTTTAACGAAGTCTATTTTATTCGTTTTAACGAAGCTTTTGCAACAGAAATAAAGGACTAATCAATTCAAAATCAATTTACTTACTAGTATTAACTGGTGTGTACATGGTATATACTTGGTTTATATATTTATGGAGTGCTAATTATGACTGAGCCAAAAACAAAAATGTTCACTGCTAAAGTTGATGAAAATCTGCTAAAAGCATTTAAACACGCTTGTGAAAACCAAGACATAACAGCCTCACAGGCAGTCAGAGCCTTTATGCGTGAGTACGTACGTAAGAACGGACAGGCTGATTTATTTAAATAAATTAAATTCTGATACTAAAGCACAAGAGTCTGCTATAACTCGATAGGTTATAGGTATGAGATGGAAAATGAACATGGAGTATTTTTTGTTCATTTTAAATATTTTTTGTTCATTTTAAAAAAAAGACTATAGGTAAAATAAGACAAAAAACGAGGTGTTATCGTTATATTTAATCTTTTTAGAGGCTAAAAAGGCTTAACTTGAACATACTTTGAAAAATGTTCATTTTAAATATTTTATGTTCATTTTCATTTTTATATATATGTTTGATACTACCTATATTGAAAATCAAAATAGGGTACTTTGATGAATTTTTCACCTAATGGCTGAAAGCTAATGATATCAAGGTTTGCAGAGAATGAAATAAAAGAGTAAACTACATAAAAGCAAAACCCCCGATGCCTGCAAGCATCGAGGGTTTTTAGAATACTAATCTGTGGTAGCAGATATAGTGGTTCCGTAGCAAGATCCATTATATCACGCTATCACGCTAAAACAATAGCGTAGAATGTAATGGAATGTCTCAAACAAGTCTCGCCAAGTGAATGGCAAGAAACGTCTGAATTACGTCAGTTTTATGACGACCTCGCCAATAAGCCGTACTGTACCAATGAAAAAGGTACTATCTTTATTCGTGGTAAGAAACACGCGATTAAGCATCGGTTTATCCAGCCCAATCACCCTCGTGTGATTAAGTGGTTAGTATTCGATATTGACCACCCAGATGCCTTATTTACCTTTATAGATACAGGTCTACCTAAACCTCAAGTCATCATCAAAAACCCCAAAAACGGCCACGCCCACTATGCGTACAGGCTAACCACACCCGTAGGCATTGGGGGCAACTCAAGTACTAAAGCGGAAAGATACCTCAAAGCTGTTAGAGATGCCCTGTGCGAAGCGTTAGGGGCAGATCCTGGCTATTCAGGCAACTTAATTAAGAACCCTTGTTACATCAAAGACAAGGCTGATCCTAACCGCCATCAACTACCGATATGGGCAGATCAGGACGACTATGAGATAAATGGAGAGCGTGACGAGCATGAAACGTATTTAACAGGGGCTAAGCCCTCTTATACGCTCACAGAACTTGCTGACTACCTTGATTTAGAGCCACTGTATCCAGAAAAAACCAAGCAAAAGCCTGCTAATGATACAAATTATGGTCGTAACTGCTCGTTATTTGAGGAGTTGCGGCACTTAGCTTATCGGTGTACGAACAAAAGCTTTAACGCAATAGAAAGCTATCTCAAGCCAATCGCAGAAAAGAAGAATCAACAATTTGATGTGCCTTTACCTTTAAATGAAGTTAAGCACATTATTCGAAGTATCGCTAGATATTGCGCCAGAATGGACTTTACAGCATCACATAAGGCGTTCTCTAAGCTTCAGGCTATCAGAGGTTCTAGAGGTGGCCAAGCTAAAGGTAGGAGCTATGATAAAAAACGACAGCAAGCAAAAGAGTTATATGAGCAAGGTTTAAATAAGAGTGAAATAGCGCGAAAGTTAGAGGTATCAAGGCGTTCAGTAATTAACTGGCTGAGTCATTTAGAGTGTGAAAATAGCCATAATCAGATAATAGCCCCCTTGGGTCGAGTTGGGTCGCTTGTGTGTAAGTTCCCTCTAGCTATTCTGCAACCCACCCAACTTGCCCCAAGGGGTGAAGCTGTTTGTAATACAGGGTTATTGCAGTTGGTCAGCAGGCCGACTGCTCTGAGAGCAGCATTTTTGTTCGGAGTAAGTTCTTTACAAGAGCCTGCCGTATCCAGTGTTTGTGGCAGATCTTTGAGCAATAAATTTCCGTTCGTAAATTTTTGCTGTTTACTATGCAATTCACTGTGCGATCCACCCAACACTCTAACGTAACTAGAGTATACAAGTCATTGTATAGTGGATTGCGTAGTGAATTTGGTTAATTATGAGCGAAAAAGGTCATCAATCAAGGCTGACGGCTTGGACAGCCTGGCCTTGATTTAAAAGGTCTGGACGACCTTTTTGCCCTTTTTCTTTTGAACATTGCACTAGCGTTTATGTTCATCCAAGTAAGTTAGCCCCGTCTGGCTGCTTCGCAGCCGACCAACGCCATTTTTCTCTCGATCCCTCGCTTCAAAATGACGTTGGTCGGCTACTACGCCGACGGGGGGGCTTTGCCCCCAAAATCTACCATCATCCTTGGGGCTGATTGGCACTATCGCTGAACGCTTGTGCCTACGATTTTGGCTCCCCCACGCACCACATCCGCTTGGGGCTACTGTGGTGTGCGTTTCCTGAACGTCAACGCACCCCTTTGGGGCTTGCACCGCCCTTTGGGGCTTGCACCGCCCTTGGGGGCGGTGTCGCAGAGTTATAATTAGCGAAAGAAAGGTAAGAAGTATGCGGTATGAACACTATGATGATGAACATAGAAAGACATTGGCCACTAACCATGTATATAAATATCGCACCGATATTTTGTTTAAGTGGCTATATGAATTTAAGTTCACAGACTACATGACAGCATTTCGGCTCATAGGGTTGGATAAGTCCAAAGGGGGCTATCGGTTTATTAGAACGCACATAGAAAAAGGGTTTTTGGTTCGTTTTAATAATGTGCAATTAGGCGATAAGGTCAACTTAATCACTTTAACGCCAGATGGTGTTAATTATTTAAAAGCGCATGGGATGATTGATGAGTTTGATCCTTATATACGCTTAAAACGGCTACAAAATAACTCTAATATGTATCACCATTTGGGTACCCAAATGGCTGTTTATGATCAATTGCATAGTAGAGGCAGCTGGTTCTTAGAGGGGCATCATAGCTATGTTGAATGGGAGTCTAAGCAGGGCGATATAAGAGTTGATGCGCTAATTACTTTTAAGCCAAACCTCGATAATGAATATTACTGGACACTCACAGGGTACAGACCAGTAATCAGGCGGTATGCGATAGAGTTTGAGCGTTCAAGCAAGTCAAATAAGCGGATATATTACTTACTCAAAGAACATGATAGAAATATAGAGTTGAGAGATAAGTATGATGGGGTGCTGTATTATTTTGATGACCCATCTATTAAAGCGTTTTATGCAAAAAAGTTTACGCAAGATGTTTGGCCAGAGTTTAGTTTAAGCAAACAGTCACATCGAGTTGTGAAAACATTGAGAGAGTACACGCCTAAACACCCTAAATCTTTTATGTTTGTGGCTTTAGAAGATTAATGATCTTGAGCTTAAAATAAATAGAGAGAAGCAGAAGCTAGATAAGAAGCTGACACGGCAAAAAATACTACTCGGTGCTTTTCTTGTGGACGCTTTAGAGAATAATTCTGTACAAGGCTTAAAAGAATATACGGCTGATAACCTGTTGGATTTTTTGAGCAGACAGGGCGATAAGGATTTAATGACAGATTTGGTAAAGGGGCTTGGTGGTACGGTCGAGACTAAGGGTGACAATAAGAATGATTTAGAGTTGAATGCTAGTTTAGATGAGCACTTGTAAATAAAATATGTCCATTAAAAATAAAAAAGGTATTAGTTAAATGATTGATTATTCTTTATTATTCACCTATTTCTCAGCTGTTTTACTGTTTTTAGGTACTCCAGGACCTGTGACTGTACTTGTAGTGAGTGCAAGCGTAAGAGGTGGGTTCAGGGCTGGATTAGCAACAGTCGCAGGTACTAATGCTGCATCACTAATTTTGATAGCGATATCATTTATTATCCTTCAAGGAGTGTTTTCAGTTAGCGAGACAGCTATGCTGTGGTTATCCTTTTTAGGGGCATTCTATCTTATATATTTTTCTATAAATATAGTAAAAGATAAAATTGATATTGATCAGACTGTAAAAGAAAGCTCAGTTCTTGTTACGAAAAACCATTTCAAAGATGGTTTTCTTATAGGTATCTCTAACCCTAAGGATGTTATTTTCTTTATTGCTTTCTTCCCTTTATTCTTAAAGGTTTCAAGCGATATATATTCCTCTATGCTAATTCTTACCTTGGTATGGATAGCGCTAGACTATAGTATCTTATCTATTTATTCTTTTATATTCTCAAAGGTTAGCAATAACAAAATCGCAAATACAATTAGTAAGTCTTCAGGACTTATTCTATTGTTTATTGCTATTTATATATTGTGGGAAACTAGTAGAAGGCTGTTTTTATAAGAAGAGCTAGCACACCTATTCCCAAGCCATCGAATCTGATTTAATTATATCTGCGGTGAACCAATCAGGTGCTTTCACTGGTTAGGCTCCCTAGTGAGAACTAGAACGTCTAGATATAAGCTACTGGCATCAACGTTTTGAGTTGTTGAGACAGTGCTAGTGTACTTCACTGTGTACATGAGGTGATCTTTTTAAGAATAGATTTAGTTGTTTATAATTTAATATTCGATACTACTCTGACTCACAACCATTTGTTATCTTAAGGGGATTTTTGAGTCTGATAAACAAACAAGCTTGCACAGACCAATAGGACGCCAAAAATAGTCAAACTATTTAAAGTAGTGTCAAAAATCAGACTCTCCAAGATCATTGTCAGTAAAGGCAATAAAAAGAATAACGTGCTTACTTTATCTGCGGAGCTATATTTGAGCATAAGCATTAATAGCAAATAAGCACCTACAGAAACGACTGCACCCATCCATACCAATGACAGCAAAGAGTAAGCATTGACCTCAAAAGACAATCCTTGATAAACAATCACAGCCGAGAATATCAAGAATGAAAAAATAGTCTGGATCAATAGGGTTAAAATAGGCGGCGTTTCAACCTTAGCTTGAGCGATAGTACCAAACGTGATGGATAGCAACGCCAGTACAGAAAGGACTATACCTGATACATTGATTTTATCGACGCTATGATAGCCTAATGTAGACAATACCAAGCCTGAAAAACAAATCACTAATAGTATGACGTTTTTAACGCTAACCGTGTTTCCACTTAATAGTGACGTTATAATCGGCTGTATGCCAAGCACAAGTATAATGATGCCAAGGGATAGCCCTGTGTTAATAGCTGAAAAATAAAAAGTTAAATAGAAGACTTGCAGCAATAGACCTGAAAATATAATGCCTTTGAGCTGATCTTTATTAATCTCAGTGATAGCTGTTTTTTTATGGGTAGATTTTAGATATATGGCTAGAAGTAGTGATAAAGCGATTGCTGATCTTAAAAATAAAAAGCTCCAAGAGTCGGTATATTGCAAACCAACTTTTGCAAAGATGGCACCGCCACTCCATATAGCCAAAAATCCTATAGGTGCAGCAAAATTCACAATATCTTGCTTTGACTGGGTGTGAATATTCAATGGCATTTCCTTACCTAGCGTACATTCATATTATGTGACTATGGTAATGAAATTGATGCTCAAAGTTTTGTCGGAATAGATTGAAATATGTGCTGATCAGCTGATTATTGGCTGCTTCATATTTTGATTATTACAGCGAAGTTTATGTGGAGTCTGATGGTAAAAGCTAGAAAAACGACGTATAAAGGCAGACACATTATCGTAACCGCACCTCTCAGCCACAATCGTAATAGGTGTATCGGTATTTAGGATGAGACCAAGAGCAGCTTGCATACGAAGGTCGGTAATATAGGTGTTAGGCGTGCAGCCAAGATGTTCCTTAAATAAGACTTTGAACTGACTTTCACTGAGACAAGCAATCTTAGCAAGCGATTTCACTGTATGATTGGTGGCTATATTAGTTTGTAAAATATGAACGACCGTAGTTAAACGAGTATCCAATCGCTTACTCATTTTAATGGTTCCAAGAAGCTCTTTTAATAACTCAAACATCATCACTTCTATTTTTTGGTTGTGAGCAGAGATCAATTGCTTTTCAATGAAAGATATATACAACAACGTTTTTTCGTCCATTGCAAAATGAATCTCGTCTAGTGACAGTTGTAAAAAATCTATGTTTTCTATATTTGCTACTAAAAATCGAAAGTCTTCTCTTGCCTGAAATTGATGATAAACACCTTTCCTTATGACTAAAGCCTCTCCATAAGAAACATTAATAGCCTGATCACCAATTATCATACTAATGTCGCCCATCAATGGCATGAGAATTTGATGGTAATCGTGAGCATGTCCATTCATTTGACTGTCATACGTTCTGATAAATAGATTATTTATTAAATCAGTATCTTTCATGAGGTCTATTCACTGCTTGGAATATTTTTAGGTAACAGAGCTTTAGGAGAGTTTAGCAAAAAAAATTAGCGATTAATAAATTGACGCCTTTCTATCATTAGTATGATTAAAGTATACCCTAGCGGAACCACCTAAAAACGCCTTATAAAATATTAACAGACCACCTAAAACAGACCGTTATAATAAAACCACTAATAACAGACTATTTTAGGTGTTTGCGTTTATTAGCCCCTCAAACTGTCACTCCGCGAAGTACTATCCTTTTATATCTACAACAAATCACATACCCCTCAAGTAAAAGGGTATCCTGAAAATATACACTCTAAGTCAAACGTGTAATAATGTTCAATGATTAAACGCTCAAAAAAAGCAATTTAGCAGGGAGTGACACTTGAAATTAACAGTTACAGACGCGGCTAAACAGTGGGGTATTACTAGGAACACTATTTATAACAACATCAATAATGGCAAGCTTTCTAGAGATTCTAACAAGATGATTGATACTGCTGAAATGTTTAGAGCATTTGGAGAGCCTAAGCAAACTAAACGTGTAGATTCAGTCAGTGGTATACAGGGTTTGTCGTCAAGCATAACACCTGAAAGCACAGCTGAATTACAGCATCAATTAGAGCTAGAACAGTTAAAAAACAAGCACTTAGAAGAGTCGCTGCAAAAACAAGAATTAGTCCATAAGGATTATCAACAACAAATTACGCACTATCAACGCCAAATTGAGCTATTAAATGACAATTTGAGCAAAGCTAATATGAGTATACAAGAGCTTGTGCAAAGCAGATTGATTGGTATGGATCCTCATAAACTAACAGAAGATGAAGAGCAGTTAGGGAGCACAGACGAGTGTGTAACTGGAACTGAACCAACCCATCCCACTCAGGAAGCAAACACTACAGAAACAGTAATTCAAAATAGAAAAAAGTGGCGCTGGTGGTAACTATTGAACTTATTTAGGGCCTGGTCTCAGGGCAATTAACCGAGCTTTAGGCCACCTACGCCAGGATGAAGCGAATTCAGAATTTAGGCGCTTGTTCATCGTTCAAATACTCTTGTATAGGACGTTAGTTAAAGCGCTCAAGGGCTTTTTTAACCCATTCAACCATGTGGCTAATCCAAGCGTCACTTGATTGCTTAGCAGGGTTCTGAGCTACTACCCAGCCATTATAGTCTGCAATGAATTCCTTGCTGTGCACTGCTCTAGCCAGTTGCTTATCCGTATAATTGGTGAACATATCAGCCGTATTAGGGTCGCGCTCTAAGCCCTTATTTTTACCTTTTGAATCTTTTACCGCTTTTTCACTTGTATCTTGAAAACTAAATACAATTTCACTTATAGCCCGTCCCTTTTTCTTTTGAGTGTAGCTGATACGGTAAGGGGTGTGGGCATGAATATCACTAATGGCTGTATCTAATACATAACGTTTGAAATCAATATTTCTGCTATAGCTATCAAGACAATTAAATTTTTCACGTAAATATTCAATCGTATACGTCTTTTT
>Ga0079226_10003703_pt1 | contig 11724 bp, 10 predicted proteins | sample Poulit2014_FD_76345 | JGI IMG/M metagenome (GOLD analysis project Ga0079226, IMG submission 76345) | Agricultural soil microbial communities from Georgia to study Nitrogen management - Poultry litter 2014 | ecosystem: Environmental > Terrestrial > Soil > Agricultural land | place: USA: Georgia... | reverse complement strand
ACCGAGGACGACATCTACGAGCGGATGGTCGGCTCGATCGCACCCTCGATCTACGGCTACGAGCAGGCCAAACTCGCCATGATCCTCCAGTTGTTCTCGGGCGTGGCGAAACACCTGCCAGATGGGTCGCGCATTCGGGGGGACCTCCACATGCTCCTGATCGGCGATCCCGGAACCGGCAAATCCGTGCTCCTCCAATATATTCGAAATATCGCGCCGCGGTCGGTCTACACTTCCGGTAAAGGCTCATCGAGTGCGGGGCTTACCGCTGCGGCGGTACGCGACGACTTCGGCGACGGCCAGCAGTGGACCCTCGAAGCCGGGGCGCTCGTGCTCGCCGATCAGGGGATCGCGGCAGTCGACGAGCTAGATAAAATGCGACCGGAGGATCGCTCGGCAATGCACGAGGCGCTCGAACAACAGACTATTTCAGTCTCGAAGGCGGGTATCAACGCCACCCTCAAATCCCGATGTTCGCTGTTGGGGGCGGCGAACCCCAAATATGGACGGTTAGACCAGTACGAATCGATCGGCGAACAGATAGACTTAGAGCCGGCACTGATCTCCAGATTCGACCTGATTTTCACCGTTACCGATAACCCCGACCCCGAACGGGACGCGGACCTCGCAGAACACATCCTGCGGACGAACCACGCGGGCGAACTGCACACCCAACGCACCGAACAGACCGCGGCGAACGTTTCCCAGTCGGAAGTAGATGCGATGACCGATACCGTTGCGCCCGAAATCGAGCCGGACCTCCTCCGGAAGTACATCGCCTACGCCCAGCGCAACTGTTTTCCGACGATGACCGAGGAAGCCAAAGCGGCGATCAACGATTTCTACGTCGACCTCCGGGCGGAAGGAGCCGACGACGACGCGCCGGTACCCGTGACGGCCAGAAAACTCGAAGCGCTCGTCCGGTTGGCGGAGGCCTCGGCGCGGGTTCGGTTGGCCGACACGGTCGAACTAGCGGACGCCGAGCGCGTCATCGAGATCGTCCGCTCGTGTCTCAAGGACATCGGCGTCGACCCCGAAACCGGCGAATTCGACGCCGACATCGTGGAAACGGGAACGTCGAAAACCCAACGCGACCGCATCAAGAACGTCAAAGCCCTGATCGCCGAGATCGAAACCGAATACGATGCCGGTGCGCCTATCGATGAAGTGCTGGACCGTGCAGAAGAGACCGGCATAGAACGCTCACAGGCCGAACACGAACTCGAAAAGCTCAGACGACAGGGCGAGGTGTACGAGCCACAAACCGACCATCTCCGGACGACATAACGACCCAAAAATCGTCATCCACGAAGGTCGTGATAGGTCGATCGAAGGGTGACCGGCGTGACGCCGGCAACCTCGGCGGCGGCCTGCTGGGTGAGCGATCCCCCGAGTTCGACCGCCGCGGTGTAGAGACACGCCGCAGCGACGCCGCTCGGGTTTCGGCCGGCGGTCAGTCCCAACGACCGGCCCTTCTCGACGAGTTCGCGGGCTTTGGTCTCGATAGCGGTGGAGACTCCCAACCGACTTGCGAACCGCGCGAGATACTCTTCGGGATCGATCGGTCCCGTTTGCAGCCCGAGTTCGCGATTGAGCGCGTCGTAGGCCGCGACGAGTTCGCCACGGTCGGCCTTGGCGACGGCGGCGATCTCGTGGATTGTTCGTGAAATTCGATCGACACGACAGACGGCATATATCGTGGCGGCGGCGAAGCCTTCGAGCGAACGCCCACGAAGGAGATCCTCGTTTTGTGCCGACTCGAAGAGCACACACGAGCGGTCGCGGACCGACTCGGAAAGCCCCAGTGCGCCGACGATCCGACGGATCTCGGTGAACGCATAGACCTGATTGCGTTCGGCCTTCGAAGCGATGCGCGCACGGTTGTGCTGGCGGCGCAGGCGGGCGAACAGTCGTCGTTTCCGTCCGGTGAGTCGTGTCGACCGATCGATCTCGGTCGAGAGTCCGCGGTCGTGGCGCGAACGCGTCAGCGGCGCACCCGTGCGCTTTCGGTCCGGTCCGTCCTCGAACGACCGCCACTCGGGACCCCGGTCGACGTGGTCCACGGCCACGACGAGACCGCAGTCGTGACAGAACGTCTCCTCGCCCGAATCATCGAGCCAACCGTTGCATTCCGGGCACTCGCTCATTGTATTCACGAATATATTGATAGTAACCATAGTACATAAATTTTGTGTAGGGATCGGATGTGAAGTAATGGTGCCGTCAGTGAGCAGTACGGATGTCGGCGGCGATGTCGTCGAGTTCGTCGTCCGTGAGGTCGGGTCGGTCGCCGGCAACGACGTGGATCGGTGCGCCGCCGTCGTCGGTAAATCGGGGGATGATGTGACCGTGGACGTGGGGGACTTCCTGGCCGGCCACCGAGCCGTTGTTGAACGCGACGGTCGTCGCATCGGCGTCGGCGACGGATTCGACGACCGGCGTCAGCCGATGGAGCGTCGCGAAGACTTCGCTTGCGAGGTCCGCAGAGAGGTCGCCGAGGCGCACGTGATGGTCGTTCGGTACGACGAGCGTATGGCCGGGCGCGAGCGGGTTTGCATCGAGAAATGCGGTCACGGTGTCGGTTTCGGCGACGGTTCGACTCGGGATCTCGTCGGCGACGATGCCACAGAACGGACAATCGGGGTCTCGTGTATTCATGGATCTCGTTGAATTCGTCCCGCAACCCGAACCATCGAACGCGGGCGACATAGGGTTTCGGGCGATCCTCTAAACCCGGATTCTATGGGAGACAGCCGGAAACGAGCCAGTTGTCGCCCGAATCGATGCGTCATATATGGGATCCGAACCGATCCCGATATCGGGACCGATCCGGGTGACGAGAGGACAACAGCCTTAACTGCCACTCGGTGAAACCACTCGGTAATGAATCGTCGAGAGTTCCTCCGACGCGGGGGCATCGGTGCGGTCGGGGCGACGCTGCTCGCCGGCTGTTCGGCCACACGGACCGATAGCGGATCGGCGAACGGCTCCGGGGACGGGACGTCGAGCGACCCCGGCAAATCGAACGGGTCGGAACGCACACCGAGCGATACGGCATCCGGCACCACGACGACCGGGACGCCGAGTGGCACGCTGACCGTCGCCACGTACTCCTCGTTCACCGGCGAGGACACCGCGGGCAACTGGCTCAAATCCGCTTTCGAGAAACGCTATCCGCAGGCCACCGTCGAGTTCGAAACACCAAAAAACGGCATCGATCAGTACGTCGGGCGCACGAAACAGGGGGCACCGATCGACGCCGACTGCTATATGGGGTTGAACACGGGCGAACTCGTGCGGGTGCGCCGAAAGCTCGACGAGCCGTTGTTCGCATCGGTGGAAGACCGTCTCGATGGTACCGGCCGGATCAAAAACACCATCAAAGTCGACCCGAACGGGCGTGCGATCCCCTACGATACGGGCTATATCTCGATCGTCTACAACGGAAAGGAGGTAGAAGCACCGAAGACCTTCGAAACGCTGTTGAAACCCCACTACGCGGGCAAACTCATCACCGAAAACGCCCAACAGTCGGACCCCGGGCGGGCGTTTCTGCTCTGGTCGATCCTTCAGAAGGGCGAAAACGGCTATCTCGATTATTGGAAAAACCTCCTCGACAACGGCGTGCGAGTGCTGTCGGATTGGGAACCCGCCTACAACGCCTTCACTAGCGGTGAGGCACCGATGGTTGTTTCCTACTCGACCGATCAGGTCTACTACCACGAGTCGAAATCGCAGTTGCAAAGACATCAGATCGGATTCCTCAACGATCAGGGCTATGCGAACCCCGAACTGATGGCGCTGTTCGCAGATGCGAACAACCCGAAACTCGGGCGGGCGTTCATGGAGTTCGTGCTCACGAAGCGCGCCCAAGCGCAGATCGCCGTAAAGAACGTCCAATTCCCCGCCGTAACGGGCGTCACACCTACCAAGGAGTTTGCAAAGTACGCCAAGGAACCGCCCAAATCCGTCACGATGTCCTACGACGACCTCGCGGGTTCTGTGGGGACGTGGATCGAAGACTGGGCGCGGCTCGTGGCGAGTAACTGATGGCGCAGTGGGCAGAACGATTGACGTTGCCGGCAGGCGTCGCGGCAACGCTCGCGGTGTTGCTCGTCGTCTTTTACTACCCGGTCGGCAGCGTTCTCGCCGAGGCCATCTTCAGGGGTGGGCGGCTCACGCTCGGCCCGCTCCTCGACGTTCTTTCTGACCCGTTCTACACGGGGGCCGCCCACGGGCTGTTTTCCGATCCGATGGGCGTACCCGCCGACGTACTGGAGTGGCTTCGGTCTGGTCCCTCACTCGTGGGATTCGGGTTGTTTGGATTTACGACGTATCAAGCGCTGCTCTCGACCGTTTTGAGCGTCGTTCTCGGTCTGCCGGGGGCATACCTCCTCGCACGCTTCGAATTTCCCGGTCGGCAAACGATCAAGTCGCTCACGATCCTTCCATTCGTCCTGCCATCGATCATTGTCGTGGTGGGTTTCCTCGCCATGTTCGGCCAAAACGGGTTGCTCAACGACGTGTTGGGTGTGTTCGGTCTGGGACCGGTCGACAACGTGTTGTTCACGCTCAAGGCGATCGTGCTCGCCAACGCTTTTTATAATGCGCCGCTCGTGACCCGGATCGTGACCACGGCGTGGGAACGAATCGACGCCCGCCGAGTCGAGACCGCGCGTGCGCTCGGAGCAAGTAGAATGAGAGCGTTCCGCGACGTGGTGTGGCCCGAACTCCTGCCCTCACTGTTGACCGCGGCGCTCCTAACATTTGTTTTCACGTTTATGTCGTTCGCCATCGTGCTCGAACTCGGCGGGTTGCAGCTCGCCACCGTCGAAGTCTGGCTCTATGCCCGGGTACAGGACCTCTCGCTCGGCGAGGCCGCCGTGTTGGGCACGCTCGAAACGGTGATCTCGCTCTCGCTCACCTATCTGTATCTTCGATACGAGGCCCGACAGGTGCGCTCGGGGGGCGGCGGTGGGTCACTCGCTCGCCGGCCGCTGTCGCTCGGTTGGCGCACGCTTCGTAACCCGATTCGACTCGGACTCGGAGTCTACGCCGTCGTGGTCGTCGTCGTGTTCGTCGGCCCGCTTTTGAGTATGATTATCGAGAGCGTCACCGGACCGAACGGGCAGTTGACGGGCGCGTACTATCGGTTCTTGGTGCGCCAGCAGACCGCGACCGCCGCCGGCACGGTCCACCCCGTATCCGCGATCCGGAACTCCCTGATTTTCGGCGTCGGAACGCTCGTCGTTGCGATCCCGATGGGGATCGTGGTCTCGCTCGTGGCGACCCGAGACACCCGTGGCTCGCGCCTCGCCGAAACCCTGATGACCGCGCCGCTCGCCGTCAGCGGCGTCGTAGTCGGACTCGGCCTGCTCCAGACGCTCGTCTTCGGCACCACAGTATTCGGCTACCGACTCACCGCCACCGGCCCGATCGCCATCGTATTTGCCCACGCGGTCGCGGCCTACCCGTTCGTGACCAGAAACGTCGCGCCCGCACTCGCCGGGATCGATTCTCGATTGCTGGATTCGGCGCGCTCGCTCGGTGCGAGTCGACTTCGGGTACTGCTCGACATTCAATTGCCGCTCGTGGCGACGGCAGTGGTCGCGGGCGGTGCGTTCGCCTTCGCCATCTCGATCGGCGAATTCGATTCCACAGTTATTCTCGCACAGGGCGTGAACAGTTATACGATGCCGGTCGCGCTCGAACGCTACATCGGGAATCGCTCGCTCGGACCCACGCTCGGACCCGCGACCGCGATGGGCACCGTATTACTAGGGGTGACGGCGGCGAGCTTTCTGGTGATCGATCGTCTCGGCGGGCGGTGGCAGTCGTGAGCGATCGGAACGCCGGCGTCGAACTCGACGGCGTGAGCATGGACTTCGGCGATGTTACCGCCCTTCGGGACGTCTCGATCACGGTCGCCGAGGGCGAGTTCTTCACCCTCGTCGGTCCTTCCGGCTGTGGGAAGACCACGACCCTCCGAGCTATTGCAGGCTTCGAGATGCCCACCACTGGAAACGTCCGAATCGGTGGCGAGCGGATGGATGGTGTCGCGCCCGAAAACCGCGATGTGGGCGTGGTGTTCCAGAATTATGCGCTCTTTCCTCACATGACGGTGCGCGAAAACGTCGCCTACGGCCTGCAATTTCGCGATCCGCCGGGCGGAACGTCGACTGCCGAACGCGTCGACGAACTCCTCTCGCTCGTAGACATGGCAGGAATGGGCGAACGCGACCCCGACCAACTCTCGGGTGGCCAACAACAGCGGATCGCCCTTGCCCGCGCGCTCGCACCCGGGCCCGAAGTCCTGTTGCTCGATGAACCTCTTTCAGCACTCGACGCCCGTCTCCGCGAACGCCTCCGGGTCACGGTCAAAGAGATCCAACAGGACCTCGGGATTACGACGGTCTACGTCACCCACGACCAAGCCGAGGCGCTCGCGGTGAGCGATCGGGTTGCGGTCGTCAACGATGGCCGTATCGAACAGGTCGCTACCCCCGAGCGGATCTATCGCCGACCCACCTCCAGATTCGTCGCGGAGTTCGTCGGCGACAACAACCTCTTCGAAGCGCAGGTGACGAATATAGACCCGCCGCGAGCGTCGGTCGATGGATACGACGTGGCGCTTCCCGAGACGACCGACGTCAGTGCAGGAGAGTCGGTAACGCTGTGTGTCCGGCCCGAATCCATTCGACTCGTGGAGGGCGAACACGAAGGAACGGTACTTTCCGCAACGGTCGAAAACCGCGAATTCCTCGGCGACGCCTATCGAGTACACTGTTCGTGGAACGGACGACCGATCCTGCTCAAAACCGACAGTCGGAATCCGCCCGAGGGAACCGTTCGGATCGGGTTCGACACTGCCGACATCCACCTGCTGTCGCGGTCGTGACGGCTGTTCTCGGCGGAGCTTAGACGACTTTCATCATCCGCCGCTCGAACCGCCCGGTTCTGACCTTTCGCCAACCACGGAGTTCCTCGTCGAGGTCGTGGTCGCCGGTATCGACCCGGAGCACGCCGGTCTCGTCGAGTTTGGTGCGCGAGGCCACGACCTCGATCCCGGATTTTCGGAGCACGGCGGGCGAGATCTGTTGATTCCCGCGACCGAAAACGAATCCCTGTCCGCCGATCGGGGAGACGATCACGACGTTTTGCTCGCCCAGTGCGTTCTCGATTTCGTCGGCGCTCCCGTCGCGGACGAGTACCGTGCCACCGTCCTCGCCCGCGCACCAGACGTCGACGCCCAGCGGCGTACCCTCGAATCCGAGTTCGCGCTTGACCGCTCCGACCGTGCTCCCCGGCCCGAGAACGTAGGTGGTTCCGGGTTCAGTTTCGTCGTCGACGCCCACGGCGAGGGTTTCGACCGTGCCCCCCGAGAGCTGTTTGCTCGATTGGATTTCTTCGGCGACAGGCACCCTCACGACGGCCTTCAGTTCGGTGTGGACCTCGCCCTCTCGATACTCGTCCTCGTCGATGTCATTGATTTCGCGCGATTCGGTCCCGTCGAACGTCGCCGCGATCGACCCCGCCGCGCGGGGCGAGACAGCAAAAACTGCCGAGTAGACCTTGACGCCGGCTGGTACGCCCAGAATGGGGATTTCGCTGTCGAGTTCGGCGAGCGTTTCGGCGACATCGACCGCGGTGCCGTCGCCGCCGACGAATAGGACGAGGTCGACGCCTTCGCCGACGAACTCGCGGACTGCCGCACGGGTGTCACTGGCCGAGGTTTCGGCCGGCGGATCGGTCACGATTTCGGGATCGAAGTCCGCCTCGCGGGCCGCCGTTTCGCCCATCTCGCCGCCCGCAACGAGGAGTTCGATTTCACCGTTGGCCAGCGAATCGAGCGCTTTGCGGGCGCGGTCGGGTGCGCGCGGCTCCGCCCCTCGCTCGCGGGCTTCGTCGACCTTGCCGTCGGTGCCTTTCAATCCGACTCGCCCGCCCATCCCGGCGATAGGATTCACCACGAAGCCGACACGTCGCATGGGTCGAGTAGGTCGTTCGCGGGCAAAAGCCGTCCGACTCGAACCATCTAAACCCCCGGGCGTCCGATGGCGTTCATGGCCAGCGAAATCGTCCTTCAGGAAGGCGTCCAGACCGGGATCATCAACGGCGCGGGCTTCCTCGTCGCCATTGCGGGAATCGTCCTCGTGGCGGCGTGGTGGGCGTATCTCTACCGCTGACTCACTCGTCGACGAGTTCGACGCGTTCTGCCAGCCAGTCGGCCGCGGCGCTCGCCGCTGCCGCGTCGGGGCTTTGGATCTTGACGCGGACGTGTTCGCCGGGATAGCTGCCGAGTGTCACGTCGAAGCGCTCGCGGAGGTCCTCGAATCGGTCGAGTAACGCGCTTTCGGGTTCGTCGACGCGAACGAACTCCACAGTTTGAATCGTGCCAGAAAATTCCTCGGCGACCGACTCGAACATGGTTTTCATCTCGTCGGGGACGCCCGGGAACACATACACGGATTCGACGACACAGCCCGGGGCGACGCCGACTTCGTTGTGGATGATGCGCGCGTCGGTCGGGAGTTTTGCGGTATTCTCGGCAAGATCCGCACGTTCGTAATCCCGGTGGGTTTCGAGCCATGCCACGGCGTCGTCGTTGGTTTCCAACTTCCTGTCGAACGCCTGCGCTACGGCGTCCATCGTCAAATCGTCGTGGGTCGGACCGAGTCCGCCGGTAACGAGGACGGCGTCGTAGCGCTCGTGGAGGTCGGCGATGGTGTCGGCGATCTCGTCGATCCGATCGGGGACCACCACACTCCGATCGACCGTCGCGCCGCGCTCGGTGAGTCGTGCGCCGAGCCACGTCGTGTTGGTGTTTGCCGTATCGCCGGCGAGGAGTTCGTCGCCCACTGAGAGTAACGCGACACGCATGCCCGTCGTTGGGGGCGAGCGATGAAAAGTCGGTGGTCTCCGGCGGTTGCGGCGCGGCAGCGGTGCGGTGGCGGCAGTGGTGCGATGGCGGCGGTGGTGCAGTTGCGGTGCGGTAGCGGCGGCGGTACGGTACCTGGCGTCTCGGCGAGCGAAGCGAGCGGAGGCCCAGGAGAGCGTGCTCTCCTGGCGGATGAAGGGCGAGGGCTTCGGCGGAGGGGGTGCTGTGCGGAGGTGGAAAGCGGTCGCATCCGCGTGAGCGGAGCGAACGCGGTTCACCGCGAACGAGCGAAGCGAGTGAGCGGCCTTTTTAGTCCAGGTTTTTGCGACGAGTGGTTGGCGAGCGAGTGAAACGAGCGAGCCAATCCGAGGAGTAAAAAAGTGGTTCGAAACCCCTAATCCCGCCGCCGCCGAGGGCGGCATATGGCGGACGATGAATCAGAAGAAGCGGAGGGACCGGTCGTCGAACTCGGCGAGGGCCATCCCGTGGAGGGAGTGCCGCTCGCACGGGTCGCCTCGCGGCTGACGTGGGGCATCGGGCGCTCGGAACTCGAACGCCGCGTCGGCGACATCGAGATCCGCACGCCGGATGGTCCCCGATCCGTGGGCGATGTCCTGACCGAGGTCGACACACCTTACTTCGAGCGCCGTCAGGAGTTCGAGACGGACGTTCGCGGGGTGATCGGCACGGGACCGGTGTCGACGGCCGACGAGGAGTGAATCGCTGATCGCCGAGTGCGCTGATCAGAAGACTGCCGGCTGAGTCGCGCCGTAGCGGAGCGTGAGATAGACGATCCCGAAGAGCGTGGCGTCGTATGCCCCATGAATGATGATCGGGACCCAGAGATTGTCCGTTCGTTCGTAGGCGGTTCCGAGTACGAGCGCGGGCACGAACAACACACCGATCGAGACCGCGAGCGCCTGAATCGATCCGTTCAATGCGAGGATGTGTGCCGGCGCAAAGCTCGCACTGGCGAGTATCACGGCACCGACCGGCCCGAACGATTCGCGGAGTCGCCCCTGAACGACGCCCCGAAACAACAGTTCTTCGCCCGGCCCGATCAGCAAAAACGAAAGCGGAACGAGCCAGATGAGCGTCCCTGCATCTTGAAATGCGGCCTGATTGGCCCGGCTCGCCGTCGGCGCACCGACCGAAGCGATGGCGATCACCACCGTAAAAACCAGTAGCAACACCAGCAGATATCCGCCGACGATCCAGCCCACGTCACGGAGCGTCGGAAGACGGGTGTGGACGAACGAACCGAATGTAATGCCTCGAAGCCGAAGATATGCGAGCGTCGTGAGCGGAAACCCGACGCCCTGAAGCGCGACGAGACCGAGTACGGTCGCCGCAGTGAGCGAAACCCGGATTCCCAGACCGGAGAGTGCGAACGCCGCGAGCAACGTGATCACGATGCCGAGAACGAATCCGACGATAACGACCGCCACGGCGACCACGATTGCGCGGAGGCGGCCACCCGGTGTGGGTGTTTCCGATGTCGATGTCGCTGCCATGCCGGCCGTCGGAGGCCTGGAGTCAAAAATCCCGCTTTCGTCAGGCGAACGCATCGAGTCGGGATTGGACGCCCGCCACCATCGTCGATTTCCGTCGGAGGCGCGCAAGCGACACCGGAAGGTTCGGTTCGAGACCCCGGAGCGCACTCCCCATCGATTCGGCCACGCCGTGTTCGCCCTCGAAGGCGTTTCTGACCGTCTCGCGGACCTGCCACACTCCTGTGGGTCCCCAATACTCCGGCGTCACGTGCCGGATCACGAGTACGGACGCCTGCCGGTCGCGGTCTTCGAGGGCTTCGAGCACGCCGAGTCGGGCGGCGTAGTACGCTCCGGCGGTCTCGGTCACATAAGAAGTCCGTCCATCATAGCCCTCGCGGTCGGCAGCGAGCCACATCCCCCGCTCCGGGTCGGGGTTCCAGACGCTGCCCGGCGCTTTCAGTTCGACGAGTTCGAACTCCCAGTCGCCCGGCGCGAGCAGTACCCAGAATCGATTCCCGAGATAGGTGTTGTGGTAGACCTCGACTTCGTCGACCGCGGTGGCGTTGCGGATCGACCCCCGCAAGAACTTCCCCACCGTGTCATCGACGGCGGTGATCGACCACCGGGTGGGGACGAGGCGGCGGCTTTCGGTCTCGCCGAGCGCGCCCGCCGAAAGGATCGTATTGATATCGTAGACGTCATAGCCTCGGTTGTAGAGGTAGTTCATCGCGCCTTCGGCGCGCCAGTCGTCGTCTTCGAGCGTCTTTTTCACGGGGCGGGGGACGTGTGGGTTCTCGGTGAGCATCGCGCTTTTCGCCCGTGCGCGCGGCCCGGTCGGCGAGGAGACATCCGCCTCGGAGATCGAAAAATCCACGTCGAGCGGGCCATCGAGTCCGACTTCGACATCCACCGCCCGATCGGCGATGGCGACCTCGCGTTGGGTGCCCAAAAATCCGTTCCATGCGTCGGCAACGTTACCGACATCGGTTTTTTGAGACGTGTTCACCAATCCGGTTCGGTGCTGAAACACGTCCTCGATCGAGAAATTCCGGTCGTACCACTCGCCGCTGGTCTCGAACTCCGCCGCGCGCTCCTCGTGGCCAACAGGAGAAAGCATCCCGGTCGAGACGTTCGGGTACGACGACCGGCCGACGAAGATCGTCGGTGCGGTGCTGCCGAGGAGGGCATCGTTCGAGACGCGCTGGTCGAACTCGTGCTCGACGTCTTCGAGGTAGTCGGTGATGGCGTAGGATTTCTCCTTCACCAACTGGCGACGTTCGGCGGCCTCGTCGCGCTCTATTTCCTCGAAATATTCGTCGAGTCGCATCATCCAGATCGAGGGTTCGTGTGGGT
>Ga0079226_10003702_pt1 | contig 11725 bp, 13 predicted proteins | sample Poulit2014_FD_76345 | JGI IMG/M metagenome (GOLD analysis project Ga0079226, IMG submission 76345) | Agricultural soil microbial communities from Georgia to study Nitrogen management - Poultry litter 2014 | ecosystem: Environmental > Terrestrial > Soil > Agricultural land | place: USA: Georgia... | reverse complement strand
TAATATTATGGGCCATGGATAGCCAATTGTCGGCAATTGAAATGATGACCGATGGGGTAAACGGTATAGGCTGGGATATATTCGCCGGCATGGCCGGCTCCTACAAGAATAGCGATACACGCCCGTAGGAGCGGGCCACGCCCGCGAACGAACACACAGCCAAAGGTTGCAAACACGGATTTGTAGGAGCGGGCCACGCCCGCGAACGAACACACAGCCAAAGGTTGCAAACACGAATTTGTAGGAGCGGGCCATGCCCGCGAATGAACACACAGCCAAAGGTTGCAAACACGGATTTGTAGGAGCGGGCCACGCCCGCGAACGAACACACAGGCAAAGATTGCAGGCACGAATTTGTAGAAGCGGGCCCCGCCCGCGAATGAACACGCAGCCAGAGGTTGCAGGCACGAATTTGTAGGAGCGGGCCATGCCCGCGAACGAACACGCAGCCAAAGGTTGCAAACACGGATTTGTAGAAGCGGGCCATGCCCGCGAATGAACACACAGCCAAAGGGTGCAAACACGAATTTGTAGGAGCGGGCCACGCCCGCGAACGAACACGCAGCCAAAGGTTGCAAACACGGATTTGTAGGAGCGGGCCATGCCCGCGAAAAGGCGGTTATGATCAATGCCACACCCGCGATAAATACGAAGGTGGCAGCAAGAAAATGGGATACAGTGGTTTAATTACAGGCGCGGAAATTGTAGATGCTTAATGCGGAGAATACTTATGATGCACAAGCAATGTGCAGTTAAACACGCGGTGCTGCGTAGCCTTGGGGATTATGAATGACACCAGATGATGATCAGCAGCTGGTTAAGCGCGTTCAAAATGGTGATAAGCGAGCCTTTGACTTGCTCGTATTAAAGTACCAGCACCGCATTTTAGGTTTGGTGGTGCGCTTTGTGCACGACCCACATGAAGCACAAGACGTCACCCAAGAAGCTTTTATTAAGGCCTACCGTGCCTTGCCAAAATTTCGCGGCGACAGTGCCTTTTATACCTGGCTGTACCGCATTGCCATCAATACCGCGAAAAACTATCTGGTCTCGCGCAACCGTCGCCCGCCCAACAGTGATGTGGACTCCAGTGATGCTGAGTTTTATGACGGTGACCATGGCCTAAAAGACATGGCCTCCCCAGAGCGCCTGATGTTGCGTGATGAGATTGATGCTGCTGTGCAAGAAAGTATCAAGCAATTACCAGAAAATTTACGCTACGCGCTAACTTTACGTGAATTTGAAGGTCTGAGTTATGAAGACATCGCAACCGTCATGCAGTGTCCAGTGGGTACCGTACGCTCGCGCATTTTTCGTGCCCGGGAGGCCGTTGATAAAGCCTTGCAGCCCTTACTGCAAAAAGCCTAGTCAGTGCGCAACCTTAGCCAAATGAGGAATCTTAGAATGAGTCAAGAAAACCTGAAACAGTCGCTCTCGGCGCTGATGGATAATGAAGCCGATGAGTTAGAACTGCATCGCGTTTTGCAAGCCAGTAATGATGCGCAGCTGCGTGAACAATGGTCCCGTTACCATATGGCCCGCGCCGCCATGCACAACGAAAGTTGGCAGCCGCAGACTGATTTATCAGCACAGATCATGGCAGCCATTGAAGCAGAGCCCGCTTTACCAGCAGCCCAGCACGACACTTTTAAAACCGCTGCGCCCAAGCGTAAAGCCACCAGCAGCCCGTGGTTCGCCCGAGTTGCGGTAGCAGCTTCGGTGACCTTAGCAGTGCTGGCTGGCGTGCGTTTCTACAATTACGATGCGCTGCAACAAGAAACCGTACTGGCGCAAAGCGAGCAGCGTTTACCGGCCACTACTCAGACACAAAGCCCCGCTGTGTTGGCCAGTTACAGTGCCCAAGGCGACGCCGCCCCTGTGGCGCAAGCGGTTTCCGGACAAGATGCTTGGTATGACAGCCGTTTACCCAGCTATTTACGTCAGCATGCCCAGCAAAGCAGCATCAGTCAGACCGATGTGGGGCTGCCCTATGCCCGCGCCGCCAGCTTGGAAGGTCAATAAGCAATGCAGTTACAGGCGCTTTGTGTAGCTGCGCTACTACTCTTATCAGCCGCTCAGGTGTTTGCTGGGCCGTCTGAAGCGGCGCAATGGCTACAGCGATTACAGGAAGCACGCACCGCACAAGCCTACCAAGGCACTTTCGTGTACGAACGCAAAGGCGCGTTTTCCACCCATCAGGTGCAACGGCAAGTCAATGCACAGGGGCAGTTGTTAGAATATTTCGTACAGCTCAATGGCCCCGCCCATGAAGTGTTGCGGGTGGATGGCCGGGTGCAGTGCATGAGTTCGGCCATGGCCGATGAGCTGGCGCTGATTGATCTATGGCCCGCCGAGCAGATTACCATGCAGCAGCTTGAACAATGGTATGAACCCAGACTGCTCGGCAATGCGCGGGTGGCTGGGCAGATCACCACCGCCTTGCTCTTTGCACCCCGTGACCAACACCGCTACCCCGTAGAAATCCACTTAGAGCGCGACACTGCGACACTGCTAAAGTCTTTGCTGTTCAACGAACAAGGGCAGCTGTTAGAACGCCTACAGTTTGTCCAGTTTCAAAAACTACCCAGTGACATGACCGCAACCCAAACCCCAATTCAACCCAGCGCCGAGTGTTTGGCTGTGGCTGAGCAAACAGAGCTCCTAGCCATTACCAGTAACAGCGACTGGTCAGCAGCTTGGGTGCCGCCGGGTTTTATGCTACTTAGCAGTCACTCTAAAAAGTCAGTGGACCGCAGCGGCAATGTGCTCAGCCAAGTGTATTCCGATGGCCTCGCACACTTTACGGTGTTTACCGAAAATATTGATAACCTTGAAATTGATGGCGGTCGTCGCCAACTAGGCCCTACGGCAGTGGTGTCGCGTAAAGTCAGCCAAGCCGATGAAACCGTGATGGTCACTGTGGTGGGGGAAATTCCTTTGGGCAGTGCCGAACGTGTTGCGTTATCCATGCGTGCAGTGCAGCAGGAGCAGCTTGATGATTGAAGAACCCGGCGTGGTAGTGGCAGTTGATGTGGATGGGGTTTGGGTGGCCACCCAGCGTAAAAGTACCTGTGGCAGTTGCGCAGCGCGTATGGCCTGCGGGCAGGGCTTGTTAAACAGCCTGTCAGCGGACAACAAAGCCCACACCATAAAAGTCGCCACAGATTTAACCCTAGCGGAAGGTGATCAGGTGACCTTAGGCATTTCCCAGCAATCTTTGCTCAGCAGTGCCTTGCTGGTGTATATGTTGCCGTTATTAGTGATGTTTGTGGCCGCCTTTGCTGCCGACTACTTGAACGCCGCAGAGCCGTGGATTATTTTTGCCGCGCTGCTGGGCTTTGCCGCTGGTGCGCTGGGGGTGCGTGTGGGCACTGACCGTTATCTCGATGCCAGCAACCTGCAGCCGGTAATTGGTAAGGTGCAACAACCCGCAAGCCTGCTTTTAAAGTGTGAATGAAAAAGTAATGGAGAACACTATGACAGCTAAGAAAACCTCATTATTAATGAGCACCTGGTTAGCCTTGATGCTGCTGATCATGCCAGCTGCACAAGCGCAATTGCCGGACTTTACTGTGCTGGTGGAGCAATCAGCCCCCGCGGTAGTGAATATCAGTACCCGGCAAACCGTACACACCCCAGCGGCGCTAGGTGGTTTCCATGGTTTGCCGGATCTGGAAGGTTTGCCGCCCATTTTCCGTGAGTTTTTTGAGCGCAGCATCCCCATGCCGCGCGGCCCCCAAGGCCGTAAAGGCCAGCAGCGTGAAGCGCAGTCCTTAGGTTCAGGCTTTATTATCTCCCAAGACGGCTATGTACTGACCAATAATCACGTGATTGCTGATGCCGATGAAATCATCGTGCGCCTGGCCGATCGCAGTGAAATGGTTGCCGAGCTGGTGGGCACTGACCCCCGTACCGATGTGGCCCTGCTTAAAGTGGATGGCAAAAATCTACCCACCGTTAAACTGGGCAAGTCCAGCGAACTCAAAGTCGGTGAGTGGGTATTGGCCATTGGCTCACCGTTTGGCTTTGATCACTCGGTCACCTCAGGCATTGTTTCAGCCAAGGGCCGTAACTTGCCCAATGACAACTATGTGCCCTTTATTCAAACCGATGTGGCGATTAACCCCGGTAACTCAGGTGGCCCACTGTTTAACCTCAAAGGTGAAGTGGTGGGAATCAACTCACAAATCTTTACCCGCTCTGGCGGCTTTATGGGCTTGTCGTTTGCCATCCCCATGGAAGTGGCCTTAGATGTCTCTGAACAGCTCAAAAGCAGCGGCAAAGTGGAGCGCGGCTGGTTAGGTGTGGTGATCCAAGAGGTCAACAAAGATCTGGCGGAATCATTTGGCTTAGATAAGCCGGCTGGCGCCTTGGTGGCGCAAGTATTGGAAAATGGCCCAGCCGATAAAGGTGGCTTACAAGTGGGCGATGTGATTTTAAGCCTAGACAACCATCCGGTGGTGATGTCGGCGGATTTACCCCATTTGGTGGGCGCGGTGAAGCCCGGGCAAACCGTCAAACTGGTGGTGATGCGTGATGGTTCCCGTAAAACCCTGCGCGTTAAAGTCGGTGCCTTACCCAACGAAGGCGAAGAAATGGCTGTGGCTGATGGCTCCAGTGCCGCCAGCAAAAGCAATCGTCTGGGTATGACAGTGATCGATTTAACCCCTGAGCAAAAGAAAGCCACGGATTTGCAAGGTGGCGTGGTGATCAAAGAAGTGCAAGACGGCGCCGCTGCCATGATTGGCTTGCGTCCCGGTGATGTGATTACCCACTTGAATAATCAGCCGGTGCAATCGGCCAAAGCCTTCACTAAAATTGCCCGCGAGCTGCCCAACGACCGCTCAATTTCCATGCGCGTCTTGCGCCAAGGTCGGGCCAGCTTTATTACCTTTAAACTGTCCAACTAGCTGTCACTGAGCCCTTGTGCAACAGCACTCAGCACAAGGGCTCAAGCACAGGCTGATCAGGCCGACTGGGTTCAGTGCCAGCGCGTGACCTGATCAGCTTATTCAGCGGGCGAGCAACCCATAAAAAGCCAAAGTTGTCGACACGCTGTTCAACTCCATTCTGATAACCAAGCAGCGCTACATCCATGGCCCATCTCAGGCCAGCAGCCGGCTGTAAGGGCCATTTGGCACGGTAAGTTTCCCTACAAAGTGAACTTTTATTGCCTGCTGGGCTCGGGGTAGGTGACTTAAGCGCTCCATATCAGGTAAACTTACGCCCTATTTTCCGCTGGCAGTCGGCCAGTGGTCTTAACTTTAGAGTGATGTTCTGTGAGTGACTTGAGTCATATCCGTAATTTTTCCATTATTGCCCATATCGACCATGGTAAATCCACCTTGGCCGACCGCTTCATCCAAATGTGCGGCGGCTTGACCGAACGTGAGATGGAGTCACGGGTCTTGGATTCTATGGATCTTGAGCGTGAACGGGGTATTACCATTAAGGCAAAAAGCGTAACCCTGGATTACACCGCCAAAGACGGCAAAACCTACCAGCTCAACTTTATTGACACCCCCGGCCACGTTGACTTCAGTTATGAAGTGAGCCGCTCGTTAGCCGCCTGTGAAGGTGCTTTACTGGTGGTGGATGCCGGGCAGGGTGTTGAAGCGCAATCGGTTGCCACCTGTTACACCGCTATCGAGCAAGGCCTCGAAGTGATGCCGGTACTCAATAAAATCGACCTACCGCAAGCCGATCCACTGCGCGTGCAAGAAGAAATCGAACACGTGATTGGCATTGATGCCACTGATGCAGTGACCTGCAGTGCCAAGACTGGGCAAGGGGTGGATGATGTTCTGGAGCGCTTGGTTGAAGTGATTCCACCGCCCGAAGGTGATATTGAAGCGCCGTTACAAGCGCTGATTATTGACTCCTGGTTTGATAACTATTTAGGGGTGATCTCTTTAGTGCGCATCAAACATGGCCGCATTAAAAAGGGCGATCGGGTGTTGGTTAAATCCACCGGACGGGTTCACCAAGTGGACAGCGTCGGCCTGTTTAACCCTAAGCACACTGAAACCGCAGATTTAAAAGCCGGTGAAGTGGGCTTTATTATTGCCGGAATTAAAGACATTCAAGGCGCGCCAGTCGGCGACACCTTAACCCTGTCCAACACCCCAGATGTGGAAATGCTGCCCGGCTTTCAGCGGGTTAAGCCGCAAGTCTATGCCGGTTTATTCCCGGTCAGTTCAGAAGACTTTGAAGATTTTCGCGATGCGCTGGAAAAACTCACTCTTAACGATGCCGCTTTAGAATACGAGCCAGAAAGCTCCGATGCATTAGGTTTTGGCTTCCGCATTGGCTTTTTGGGCATGCTGCACATGGAAATCATCCAAGAGCGCCTAGAGCGCGAGTATGATTTAGAGCTGATCACCACAGCGCCCACGGTGATTTTTGAGATCCAGCAGAAAAACGGCGAAGTGTTATACGTGGATAACCCATCCCGCATGCCGGACCCCTCACTGATTGAAGAAATGCGTGAGCCCATTGTTAAGGCCACCATTTTAGTGCCGCAAGAGCATCTGGGTAATGTGATCACCCTCTGTGTACAAAAGCGCGGTGTGCAAATCGACATGCATTTCCTCGGCAGCCAAGTGCAGCTGGTCTATGAAATCCCCATGAACGAAGTGGTGATGGATTTCTTTGACCGCCTCAAGTCCGTGAGCCGTGGTTATGCGTCCTTGGAATACAGCTTTGACCGCTATCAGGCCTCAGCCTTATCACGTCTTGATGTATTGATTAACGGCGAGTCGGTGGACGCCTTAGCCTTAATTGTGCACCGTGATGAAGCCGCGGCCCGTGGCCGTGCCTTGGTGGAGAAAATGCGCGAGCTGATTCCCCGCCAAATGTACGATGTGGCCATTCAAGCCGCCTTGGGTGGGCAAATTGTCGCCCGCACTAACGTCAAAGCCTTGCGTAAAAACGTTTTGGCCAAGTGCTACGGTGGTGATGTGAGCCGTAAGCGTAAACTGTTAGAAAAACAAAAAGCGGGTAAGAAAAGGATGAAGCAAGTGGGTAACGTGGAAATTCCACAAGAAGCCTTCCTTGCCGTGCTCAGAGTGGATGATTAACCCATGACATTAAATTTCCCATTGATTTTGGCAGTGGCGGTGGCCGTCAGTGGCCTGCTGACCCTGCTGGATTGGCTGTATTTTGCCCCGCGGCGACGTGCAGCCATTGCTCAATATGAAAAAGACGCGGTAGCGTTAAACTCCCAGGCCCGCGAGCGTTTACAGCGCGAGCCGTTATTAATTGAGTATGGGAAGTCGTTTTTTCCAGTGTTAGCGGTGGTGTTTGTACTGCGCTCATTTATTGTTGAGCCTTTTCAAATCCCCTCTGGCTCAATGATCCCCACCCTGGAAGTGGGTGATTTTATCCTGGTCAATAAGTTCTCTTACGGCATTCGTTTACCGGTGATTGATAAAAAGATCATTGACATTAACGACCCCAAACGCGGTGATGTGATGGTGTTTAAATACCCAGAAGACACCCGCATTAACTACATTAAACGTGTGGTGGGGCTGCCCGGGGACACTGTTACTTATACTGCGGATAAACGTATTTTGATCAATGGTCAGGCCATTGCCGAGCGCTTTTTAGGTGAAGAACCGGGCAGTTTCGGCAGTGCCGGTTTATATACCGAGATGCTTGGCGAAGAAGAACACTTTATTCGCAAAGAACAGCGGCGCCACATTGAGCCCACCCGTGAATGGCATGTGCCAGACGGGCACTATTTTATGATGGGTGATAACCGCGACAATTCTAAAGACAGCCGCTATTGGGATGATCCAAGTATTCCCATTGAGCTGCAAGGCATGGTGCCCGATGAGTACATTGTCGGTAAAGCCTTTGCCATTTGGTTGACTTGGGGGGCGCCGAAATTCAGCACCTTACCCAGTTTAAACCGAGTGGGGTTGATCCATTAACCGTAAAGCGTGCGCAGGTCCGCAGACCTGAGCGCTCAACATCAGCTACTATAGTTAGGCACTCAATAACAACAAGAGGTTGCTATGCACAAAATCCAAGCACAGCGGGGCGCATCCTTGCTGAACTGGCTGGTAATCCTGATCCTGGTGGCATTTTTTGCCAGCGCCGGCTTTAAACTGTTCCCGCACTATATGGACAATGCCGCCTTAAAAAAATCCATTTTAGCCATTGAGCAAGACCAAGCCACAGGTGCGCAAATCAACAGCATTGCTGATTTTTACAGCTACATTGAGCGCAGTATGCAGGTCAATGGCATCCGTGATTTAAAGGCCAGAGACAGCATGAAAGTGTCGCAAATCAACAATGACTTTATCGTACTGCTCAACTATGAAGTACGTGAGCCATTAATTAAAAACATCGATATGGTCGTTACCTTTGATCAAGAATACCGTGTGCGTGCCAAGTGAGTGATCCTTTATTAACTTTACAAAAGAAAATTGGCTATACCTTTAAGGACAGCCAATTATTAACCCTAGCCTTAACCCACCGCAGTTTTGCCGGGCGCAATAACGAGCGCTTAGAATTTTTGGGCGATGCCATTTTAAACTTTGTGGCCGGTGAAGCCTTATATCACCATTTTCCGTCCGCAAAAGAAGGGCAGTTATCTCGCTTGCGCTCGCGACTGGTAAAAGGCCAAACCTTGGCGGTGTTAGCCCGCGGTTTTGGTTTAGGTGAATACTTGCGCTTGGGTTCCGGTGAGCTGAAAAGCGGTGGTTTTCGCCGCGAATCCATCCTTGCCGACACCACAGAAGCCATTATTGGCGCCATTTATTTAGATTCCAATATGGATGTGGCCCGTGAGCGGGTTTTAGCTTGGTTAGAGCAGCAGTTTTCCGAGCTGACGCTGGTGGACACCAACAAAGACCCAAAAACCCGTCTACAAGAATTTTTACAATCCCGAGGCACTGAGTTGCCTCACTACGAAGTGATCGATATTCAAGGCGAACCGCATTGCCGCACCTTTTACGTGGAATGCCAGGTGAGCTTACTTAATGAGAAAACCCAAGGTCAGGGAGCCAGCCGCCGTATTGCCGAACAAGTGGCAGCGTCCGCAGCTTTACAGGCCTTGGGTATAGAGAGTAATCAACAGCATGACTGAACAACACAGCACCCGTTGCGGCTATGTGGCCGTGGTGGGGCGCCCCAATGTGGGCAAATCAACTTTGGTGAACCATATTTTAGGGCAAAAATTGGCCATCACCTCCCGCAAACCGCAAACCACGCGGCACAATATGCTCGGCATTAAAACCGAAGGCCCAGTACAGGCGGTTTATGTGGACACCCCAGGCCTGCACATTGGCGGCCAAAAAGCCCTTAACCGTTTCATGAACCGCAGTGCCTTAACCGCATTAAGGGACATTGATGTGGTGATTTTTGTGGTGGACCGCCTGCGCTGGACCGATGAAGATGAAATGGTCTTTGAGCGCCTGCAGTACCTGACTTGTCCCATTATCATTGCGGTCAATAAAGCCGACCGCTTAGAAGACAAAAGCCAATTGCTGGGGCACTTAGAGTGGCTGTCCACTAAGCTGCCGGACGCACAAATAGTGCCCATGTCGGCATTGCATGGCCATAATCTGGACACTTTAGAGCGCTTAGTGGGCGAATATTTGCCAGAAAGCGAGCACTTTTACCCCGAAGATCAGATTACCGACCGTTCCAGTCGTTTTTTAGCGGCAGAATTGGTGCGTGAAAAAATCATGCGCCAGTTGGGCGATGAAGTGCCTTATCAAGTCACCGTGGAAGTGGAAGAATTTAAACAAGAAGGGCGCATTTTACATATCCATGCGCTGATTTTAGTGGAGCGCGAAGGGCAGAAACGAATCATTATTGGCGACAAAGGCAGCCGCATTAAGCTGATTGGCCAAGAAGCCCGTAAAGATATGGAAGCCATGTTCGGCACTAAAATCATGCTCAACTTGTGGGTGAAAGTGAAAGGCGGTTGGTCCGATGATGAGCGAGCGCTGCGCTCGTTAGGCTATCAAGAGCATTAACCCCCTAACCGCACCGGCTCTGTTCTGGAGTCTGGCCGATTGCGAGGCGTCAGCATGCCGTCGTCTTTAGCCTTTGTTTTGCACAGCCGTGCTTATAAAGAAACCAGTGCGTTGGTGGATTTATTCACCCTTGCTGAAGGCCGCTTACGGGGCGTATTGCGCGGCGCACGGGGCAAACTGGGCAGTGTCGCGCGGCCGTTTTCAGTGCTGGATATTGAACTGCGCGGGCGCAGCGAACTGAAAACCATCAGCCGCATCGAACCTGCAGGGGAATATAACATTCTGCAGGGCCAGCGCTTATTTTGTGCCATGTATTTAAATGAGCTGTTGGTGCGTTTAGTGCCTCTGCATGATCCCCAGCCCATCTTGTTTGAGCATTACCGCTTAACCCTGCAAGGTCTGGCCCATCAATTAGCCATAGAGCCTTTGCTGCGCACCTTTGAATGGCGTTTGCTGGAACAGCTGGGCTATGGATTTTCTTTTACGCTGGATATTGATGGGCAGGCGCTGCAAGAACAAATGTTGTATCGTTTAGTGCCTGAAAGTGGTTTTGAACTGGTTTTTCAGTTCCGTCCTGGGGTATTTCTAGGTAAAGATATTTTGGCGCTCGCCGCGGCCGATTGGCAGCATCCACAAATGTTGCACACCGCCAAACGAGTGATGCGCCAAGCATTGGCGGCCCATTTAGGCGGCCGGCCATTAATGAGTCGTGAATTGTTTTTAATCCAAAAAGGGTCTGTGTCATGAATTTGAATAAACGTGTTTTATTAGGTGTCAATATTGATCACATTGCTACGGTGCGTGAAGCCCGTGGTACCCGCTACCCCGATCCGGTGAAAGCTGCTTTAGATGCAGAGCAGGCCGGTGCCGATGGGATTACCGTGCACCTGCGTGAAGACCGCCGGCACATCCAAGACCGCGATATTTACCTGCTCCGCGAAGTGATGCGCACGCCGATGAACTTTGAAATGGGCGTCACCGAAGAAATGCTGAAAATAGCGGAAGAGGTGCGTCCTGAGCACATTTGTCTAGTGCCAGAAACCCGTGAAGAACTCACCACCGAAGGTGGCTTAGATGTGCTTGCCCAAGAAGCCCGGGTCAGTGCTGCAGTGGAGCGCTTACAAGCGGTGGGCTGTGAGGTATCAATCTTTGTCGATGCCGATGAACAGCAAATCAAAGCCGCCAAGCGCGTCGGTGCCACCACCATCGAGCTGCACACCGGCCATTACGCCGAAGCAGTCACCCCAGCTGAGCAGGCCAAACAACTGGAATTAATCCGCAAAGGCACTGAGTTCGCCCTCAAACAAGGCCTAGTGGTCAACGCCGGCCACGGCTTGCACTACCACAACGTCGAACCCATCGCCGCCATCCCCGGCATCAACGAACTCAACATCGGCCACGCGATCATTGCCCACGCCTTATTCGTCGGCTTCGCCACCGCCGTCGCCGAAATGCGCACCCTCATCGACCCCGCCGCCACCCGCGCATAACCCATCACCGCCGGCATGGCCTTCTCATCGCGGGCCAACATTATTTCCGCACACCCCCTGTAGGAGCGAACCACGCCCGCGATCATACAAATGGTCAAATACCACATCAATGCCCACGCCCGCGAACATGCAATAATCCAACCCGCATCAATGCCCACGCCCGCGATCATACGGTCGTGCCAATGCATGGTAATCCGTTCGCCGGCATGGCCGGCTCCTACAATTGGCCGTGCCCACAACGCCCCT
>Ga0079226_10003701_pt1 | contig 11725 bp, 16 predicted proteins | sample Poulit2014_FD_76345 | JGI IMG/M metagenome (GOLD analysis project Ga0079226, IMG submission 76345) | Agricultural soil microbial communities from Georgia to study Nitrogen management - Poultry litter 2014 | ecosystem: Environmental > Terrestrial > Soil > Agricultural land | place: USA: Georgia... | reverse complement strand
CGCGGTAATTGGGTCAACGCCCACATGCCTTTGTGGATCGCCCAAAAACCTTAACTCCCAGCATTGACCCAAAGCTGGGCGCTTCAAGCCAACACAAGGAACTTCATTGATATGCCCTTTGGCGAATTTTTAGGCCCGCCTTCAGAAACAGCGGACTGACTAGAATACTGTACCATCCCTTTTAACTATATTATAACATAATTTATATTCATTAGCCATCGGTTAATAATCTCTTTGTGTGAGATATTCAGTTAAGGATAACAAACGCGATTCTCTCACTTCAGCTTTTGCGAGAGCTTCTTTTGCTTTAGTAACATAAGCATTCTTTTGATTGATCGCACCTTCAAGACCTAAAATCCTTGGATATGTACTTTTCTCATTAAGCTCATCACTTCCAATAGGTTTTCCTATTTTATATTGATCACCTGTTACATCTAGTATGTCATCTTGGATTTGAAATATAAGTCCTAAATAATGTGAAAATCGTTTCAGATGTTCAAGTTGTTCTTCTGTCGCTTGACCAAGGTATGCTCCTGCTATCACTGCAAATTGAATGAGCTCACCCGTTTTTAGTGTATGTATCTCTTCCAATTCCTTGATGGTAACAGCTTTATTTTCCGCTTGTAAATCTAAAATTTGCCCAGCTACCATGCCCTTTGGACCACTCGCGCGTGAGAGCCATTTCATGAGCTTTACCTTCTCTTCATTAGTCAATATTGAATCTTCAGCAATACATTCAAAGCTGTACGTCAGTAAAGCATCACCAGCTAAAATGGCAGTCGCTTCATCAAAAACTTTATGATTGGTTGGTTGACCCCGACGTAAATCATCATCATCCATTGCCGGTAAGTCATCGTGGATCAATGAGTATGTATGGATCATTTCCAGAGCAATTGCTGTCGACATTACTTTACTTATATCGTTCCCATATGCCTCATAGCTTGCAATTAAAAGAATAGGACGGAGCCGCTTTCCACCAGCTTTAAAAGAATATTGCATAGCATCTTTTAAACGTGAAGGCACGGAAAGGTGATCTATTTTACGTTTAATACTTTGATCGATCATTTGTTGATACTTCGTTATATAATCTGACAGTTTCACGTTATTCGTCCTCCTGAACTTCAAAAGGATCTAATTCGCCTTGTTCATTTAAAATTTTTGTCATTTTCTCCTGAACATTTGACAATTTATCATGACACATTTTAGACAGTTTCATACCTTCTTGATAATATGAGATCGCCTTTTCTAAGGGGACATCACCTTCTTCTAATCGTTCAACAATTTTCTCTAATTGCAACATCGCTTCCTCAAAACTAACTTTTTCTTTTTCAGTCATCGTGAGTCTCCTTTACTTGAAGAACTTTACAATTAATCGTCCCGTCAGTCACCTTGACTGACAGATGATCATCTACATTCACTTGATCCCTCGTTGTTATAATTGTCCCTTCATCCGTATAAGGAATGGCAAAGCCACGTTTCATTATTTCGAGCGGATTTAGCAGCGTAAGTTTATCCATTATTGAGGATAATTGCTGTTGTTTAGTTGAAAAAATTTGTGACATATGATGATTTTTTTGTTTAGTTAATTGTTTTAATTTTGTTGAACTTTCTTCGATTGTTTTTTCAGGATGATTACTCATAAAACGTTTATGTAAAAATTTAAATTGTTCATTATGACGTTCAATCATATGTGAAAGTGACTTATTTATTCGCTCGGAATATGTATCTAATTGTTGTTCTTTTTGTCTTATAAGTTGTTCGGGATATTTAAAAGCATAAGATTGCTTTAAACGCTTTAAATGCTGATCATAATTTTGCACGATGAGTCGCATGGCATTCATTAAAGTTCGCCTTTTACGAATTAACGTATGATTTAATTCTTTATATGAAGGCACGACGAGCTCAGCTGCTCCAGTTGGGGTAGGTGCCCGCAGGTCTGCAACATAGTCGCTAATGGTCATATCTGTTTCATGGCCGACAGCAGATATAATTGGTATTTTTGACCGATATATCGCTTCAACTACAATCTCTTCGTTAAAGGACCAAAGCTCTTCAATTGAACCACCGCCGCGACCAACGATTAACACGTCAAAAGCTCCTATATTATTCGCTTTTTCAATCGCTCGTTTAATAGACAAAGCAGCACGGTCACCTTGAACAGATGCTGGAATAACTGTTATTTGTGCAATCGGGTATCGTCGATTAATTGTCGTTATAATATCACGTACAGCAGCACCTGTTGGTGATGTGACTACCCCAATTTGTTTAGGAAATAACGGGATTGGTTTTTTACGTTCTTTAGAAAAGTAACCAAGTTTCTCAAGCTTGTCCTTTAATTGTTCATACGCTAAATACAACGCACCTATTCCGTCGGGTTCCATTTGTTGAATGTACAATTGATATTGACCATACGGTTCAAAAACCCCAACCTCACCTTTAATGAATACGTGCATACCATTTTCGGGTGTAAATTTTAAAAAACGATTATTTCCCGCAAACATAACAGCTTGTATTCTCGTCTGATCATCTTTAATCGTTAAGTACATATGTCCACGATTATGATGTTTAAAATTTGAAATTTCACCTTTTAGCCATACGCTTTTAAGGTGAGGATCTGTATCAATTTTTCGCTTAATATATCTCGTTAAAGCAGTTACCGTTAAATACTTATCATTCAATCGTTCGTCCATCCTTTAGCTGCTTGAATTGTATTTTGAAGTAACATTGTAATAGTCATTGGTCCAACCCCTTGTGGAACCGGTGTAATAAAGCCTGCTTGTTTCTTAGCGCTTTCAAAGTCAACATCACCTGTTAGTGTGCCATCATCAAGACGGTTAACACCGACATCAATAACTGCTGCACCTTCTTTAATATGATCTGCACTAATAACGTGTGCTTTCCCAACGGCAACAATAAGTATGTCTGCTTTCTTTGTATACTCTTTTAAATTTTTTGTACGTGAATGGCAATATGTAACAGTTGCATTTTCATTGAGAAGTAATTGACCAACAGGTTTACCAACAATATTACTCCTCCCGATAACGACAGCATGTTTTCCCTCAATGTCAATGTTTCTAGATTTTAACATCGTTATAATACCATACGGCGTACAAGGTAAAAATGTTTTTTGCCCAATCATCATACGACCAATATTGACCGGATGGAACCCATCAACATCTTTATCTGGATCAATGGCCTCAATAACAGCCTGCTCTTTAATGTGTTCTGGCAGAGGTAATTGGACTAAAATACCATGCACATTTTTATTATTATTTAGTTTATCAATTGTCGTTAATAACTCTGCTTCAGACGTATCTTCAGACAAGCGAATAATTTCTGAAGAGATCCCCGTTTCTGCTGAGGCTTTTTCTTTTCCAGCAACATATGATTTTGATGCTGGGTCATCCCCTACTAAAATAACTGTTAAATGTGGATGAATTCCCTTTTCTTTCAAAGTCGAGACTTCTTCCTTCATTTTTCCTCTAAGCTCTTGTGCTAAATCTCTCCCATTGATAACTACAGCAGACATTGTATCAGCTTCCTTTTTATATTATTTTTGAAAGAACTCCATTAACAAACTGACCTGATTTCTCCTCGCCATACTTTTTAGCTAACTCTACAGCTTCATTGATCGACACATTGTTAGGTATGTCGTTTAAGTAATTTATTTCATATGTCGCTATGCGTAGTATCGTTTTTTCAACGGAAGCGATGCGGTCTAGCGACCAATTTTCTAGATGTTCTGCAATCGTCTGATCAATGTCAGAGACATGGGTTGATACACCATCGATAAGCTTAATTAAGTAAGGATTGTATGGTTTATCTCTTACAAAATTTTCGATTGATTCAGTTAAGTTTTGGTCATTCATATCTAGTTGAAAAAGAATTTGCATCGCTTTTTCTCTAGCTGTACGACGATTCATAATTTTTCTCCTTTATTCCTAAGATGAAAACACCTTGCCCTATTCTTTAAACTATATCGACAAGCCATGAAAAAAGTTACTCACTATTTTCTGTCGGTTCTGCATCCATTTCAATCCCGACGACGTGGATATTTACTTCCTCAATTTCCAATGCCGTCATATTTTTTAATGTTTGTCTAATATTTGTTTGTAATTGTTGGGCGACATTAGGAATTGACACACCGAAATTTAACACGACATAAACGTCAATAATTATCCCGTTACTTGTAAGTTCAACTTTAACACCTTTACTATGAGATTTCTTACCAAACTTTTCTACGACACCCGTCGCAAAACTGCCACGCATAGATGATACGCCGTCAACTTCCGAAGCAGCAATACCCGTAATGACCTCAATAACTTCTGGAGCAATCTCAACTTTACCTAAAGTAGAATCATTACTTACATTTAATAATCCGTTCATAAATAATCCCTCCTTATAAGTTTACGCTTATTCTCCTTCTAAAATCGGATGTTCTTCAAGAAATTTTGTATTAAAGTCACCATTAATAAATACATCATGTTCCATCACTTGGCGGTGAAAAGGTATGGTTGTATGAATACCTTCGATTCCAAATTCATCTAATGCACGTTTCATTCGGCTAATGGCTTCTTCACGTGTTGCTCCGTATGTAATGACCTTCGCAATCATAGAGTCATAATATGGTGTAATCGTGTAGCCAGAGTAAACAGCTGAATCAATACGAACGCCAAATCCACCTGGTGGTAAATACATATTAATTGTCCCTGGGGATGGCATAAAATTTTGATAAGGATTTTCAGCATTGATACGGCATTCAATGGACCAACCGTTAAATTCAATATCATCTTGTGTCATTGATAATTTTTCATGATTTGCAATTTTAATTTGCTCTTTTATGAGATCAACACCTGTTACCATTTCTGTCACTGGATGTTCTACTTGGATACGAGTATTCATTTCCATAAAATAAAACTGTTGTGAAGATCGATCAAATATAAATTCTACAGTACCCGCTCCGACATAGTTCACAGCTTTAGCAGCACGAACAGCAGCTTCACCCATTTTTGCTCGGATATTTGGCGTGATGGCAGGTGATGGTGTTTCTTCAATTAATTTTTGTAAGCGACGTTGAATGGTACAGTCTCTTTCTCCTAAATGAATCACATTTCCATGTTCATCAGCTAAAATTTGGATTTCTACATGACGGAAGTCTTCTATTAATTCTTCCAAATAAACCCCTGGGTCACCAAACGCTGTTTCTGCCTCTTCTTGAGTAATTCGGATCCCTTGAATAAGCTCTTCTTTATTTCTGGCCATTCGAATACCTTTTCCACCACCACCAGCGGTTGCTTTAATCATAATTGGATAACCAATATTTTCAGCTAATTGAAGGGCTTCATCCTCACTTTGGATGATTCCTTCAGACCCTGGTACAACCGGCACATTCGCTTGTTTCATCGTTTGACGAGCAATATCTTTTATTCCCATCTTCTGAATCGCCTCAGGTGATGGACCAACAAATGTAATATTGCATGCTTCACATATTTCTGCAAAATCGGCATTTTCAGCTAGAAATCCATATCCTGGATGAATGGCATCGACACCTGTTAATGTAGCTACACTCATAATTTGGGTAAAGTTTAGATAACTATCCTTGCTTGGTGCTGGTCCGATACAATATGCTTCATCTGCAAGTTGGACATGTAATGAACTAGCATCAGCCTCTGAATAAATGGCGACTGTTTCAATACCTAATTCTTTACAAGCACGAATTATACGAACAGCAATCTCGCCTCGATTCGCAATTAACAACTTTTTAATCATTCATTCTCGTCCCCTTATGTTGTCTTCACTCTAAATAATGGTTGGCCGTATTCAACGAGCTCACCATCTTCAACTAAAATTTCCGTAATTTCCCCAGCTACTTCCGCCTCAATTTCATTAAATAATTTCATCGCTTCAACAATGCATACGACAGTCTCATCGTTTACTTTACTTCCTACCTTGACGTAAGGGTCACTTTCAGGTGAAGGCGCTTGGTAAAACGTTCCAACCATTGGTGAAATGATTTCATGATCATAATCAACTTCAGTTGCTTGTGATTCTTCTGTTGGTTGTGGTGTCTCTTGTTTCACTTCTATTGGCTGTTCAGTAACGACTGGTGTATTTTCAACAGATGGTTGTGGATTTGATTCGACGATCGTCTTCTGTACCACTGTATTTTCATTTTCACTCGGTTTTTTTATAATAACCGTTGTACCGTTAGTTTCATACGTAAATTCATTAATTGATGACTCATCAATTAATTTAATTATTTCACGAATCTCTTGTACTTTTAACATGTCTATTAACCCTCCAACTAAAATAGAATACATACATTTGTACTATTTACCATATTTTACGATAAAAGTACTTGGAACATCAACAATAAAACAAATAGAAACAATATGTAAAGTTTGTGCTATGCCAACCAATTATATCAATGTTATTCAAGCAATGCGAATGTTTATAAGAAGAAAATCACATCTGCTCTAATGGATCGACTAAATAACTTACAAACAAACAGAAAAAGATCCAGTGCTAAAAGAGCGCTGGATCTTTCAAAATCTCGCTATATCATTTTTAAACTAACTTCCCGTTGGTTGAAAATTGACACCTACTTTAATATCGCCGAATTCGTCACGAACCATTTGCATGATATTAACGACTTCTTCACTTGATAACTCATCAACTTTTACATGGACATGAACTTTCTTCTCTTCATTTTCTTTACTTTCATCGTACCGGACAAGTACATCTTCATAACGGTCGGTAGATGCGAGTATTGAATCTTGTAAAATTGATTCTTTTGTTGCTAATTGGTCGATCATATCAATATCATTTAACGCTTCATTTTTTTCTTCGGTAGATGAAGTACTTGATGCAACAATATCTTTTAATAACCCCTTTTTCATACTACGCTCATTTTGAAGCTCCATTCTAATGGTCGTAAATAATTCGTCGTTTCCGTATTCTTCAATATCTCCAACCTCTACATCACTTTCATCACCAAGTGTCCCATCAGTTGTATCTGTTGTTGCAGTTTCCTCTGAACTTTCTTGTCCAGTATCAATATAAGCTAAATCTTCATTGTTTGAAGAACCCATATAATAAATACTTAATACAATCATTAAGCTTAACATTGTTAATAACCATACAGTTTGTTTTTTTAACATTTTTCATCCTCCTTAATTCTTAGGCATTACTGAAACTTTATGTGTCGGAACATCAAGTACTTTTGAAACAGCTTCAATGACCCACATTTGTACTGTCGCGTGGTCAACACCTTTAGCAACGACGAACACCCCTCTGACAGATGGCTTTTTTGTTTGAATGAGTAAGGGAACTTCTTGATCTCCTTGTCTAACTAAAACCGCCTGGGTTTCTTCCGTATGATCTTCAACTTTTCGTGTACCACCATTTTTATCTGACTCATCTGTTGTTTGCTGACCTTTAATCAAATTCTTTTCATATACTTTTACATTTGTTGAATCAAGGTTAACCATTACTTCAGCTTCTGACACACCTTTGATTTTATTTAGCATCCCCTCCAGGTGCTCCTCATAACTATCTTCTAATTCTGAAACATCAGCAGTCGATGTATTTTTTTCTTTACTTGCTGTCTCTGTTGCTTGATCGTCAGGTGGTAATGTCATTTTCGGTTCATCTACAGACTCTTTTTTTGATGTAAATACATTACCTAAAACAATTAAGAGTAAACCGATAACAGCGATGATTATTAAGTACTTTGTTCGTTTCGGTGGTCCTTCGGAATGATCATTTTCATTTGCCGGTTTAAATAAATTTCGTAGTTTGTCCTTCAAGACGCCCCTCCTCCCCACTTGATCGTTACATCCTTATCACTTAATTCCCATACTTTGATAAGATCTTGTTGTATCTGATAACTATCTTTTTCAGGTTTTTCTTCAAGAGTACTTTTTGTATCGATTATTACCTCCTCTACGATCGTTACATCCCCTTCTTCCTTATCTAATGGTTGTACAAAAACAATGACTTCCTCTAGATTGTCATATGAGATGTCTTCATTCGCCAAAAACTCATAATGAATATCAACAATATCAACTTGATGTTTCTCTAAGGGTTCCTTGGCTACTTCTTTTAATTGAATAGTCATTTGTTCTAAAATATATGCATCATTAGAGGCTTGTATTTCTCTTTTTTGATTTTTTATTAAATTTTCCATAGAATTTCCATAATCTTCTAGTTGAAGGTGAGAGAAAGATGATTGTAATGCATGTTCAATATCTATTTGAAATAAGTGGAAAACTGGCTTTAAAAATATAAGAATGAAAATCAAACCAACAACAAGCTTAATATACTTCTTCATTGCTGTTGATGGCACAAACAGATCAATCATTGAAGCAACTAATACAAAGATAATAATTTGTGTAACCCATTCCATGAGTAAATCCATTTTTCTCACCTATCGTAAAAGCAACGTTACATGACTAGCGATGACTATAATGACTATCGCAAAAAAGAACATAAGTGTTACCGCTAGTAAACATGCTAAAATGTAAACCATATACTTGCTAATCGTGTTTAAACTAGAAATGACTGGGCCATCTCCAATCGGTTGTAGGACAGCTGCGGCAATTTTATATATAAGTGCGATTACGAACAATTTAATGGCTGGAAAAGCTGCGATAAATATAATGATTAAGACGCCTAATATGCCGACAGCATTTTTTAACAATAAAGATGCGCTTAAGACAGTATCTGCTGCATCAGTAAATGTACGTCCAATGACTGGTATAAAATTTCCGGTAATAAACTTTGCTGTTTTCATGACAACTCCGTCTTGAATAGCACTTGCTGTTCCCTGTACAGACATAACGCCGATAAAAACCGTTAAAAAAGCACCTAATATACCTAAACTTATCGTCCGAAATAAACTTGCTAAATGTGTAACTTGATAATTTTCACTTAAGCTACTAACAATTAATAGAAGGGCAGCTAAAAATAGTAACGGTAAAATGATCGTTGAGACGAGAACACCACTTAAATTAATGAGCATAATAATAATTGGGTGGAAAAATGATATCGTCATTACATGTCCAAAAGTTGCCATTAATCCAAGAATGAGTGGAATAAGTGCAATCATAAAACTACTCATTGTATCAATGGCTTCTTTTGTATATGTAAAGGCTAAAAAGAAACTGTTTAAAGCAATATATAATAAAACAACATAAACGACGAAGTATGCTATTTTACTAATGGCACTGTTTTCAAATGCAGTATGCATCGTTTGTAAAATAACAGAAAATAACGTAAGTAATAATAATGATCCTAGCAATTTGCCGTTTAAAACAAGTTCATACAATAAAAACTTTAAGAGACCTGTAATTGTATTTTTTAAGGAAAAGGGACCATTGTCTTTCAAAAACTCGACTAAGCTCGTCTTTTCTAATTCTGGCAAGTAGCCCCCGTATTCGTTAGTTAACGTATCCCAATATTGTTGGATACCATCTAATTGGATGTGATCGATCAGATCTTCATCCACAACAGCATCGTCATTGGTTGTCGTTGGGTCTGGCTCTCCACTAACAGACATTCCAGGCAAAAAAAATAATATAGTGAACAAGATGCATATTAAACCTTTATAACGTTTCATTCACTATAGATGCTCCCTTCGACCCATTATGTGATTGGTAAAAAATTTAGGATCGCCTCAATGACTGCTGTAATAATGGGTACTGCCAAAATGAGAATAAATATCTTTCCGGCAAGCTCTATCTTGCTAGCAACTGATCCAAGTCCGGCATCTTTCGTTATATTAGCACCTATTTCGGTAATATAAGCTATCCCAATAATTTTTAAAATTGTTTCCATATATAAACCATCGATATTAGCTCGTTCGCCTAATGATGTAATGAGATTAAAAATCGTACCAATATGTTGCACAATAACAAATAAGATAATAATACTCGTAATAATGATTAAAAAAAATGCAAATGACGCATTGATATCTTTTAAAACGATGTATAAAATACTTGCTATGATGCCGAGGATGACAATTTGGAAAATGTCCATAAACATTACCCCTGAAAGAGGAATACTGATTTAATTTGCTGAAATAGATCAGAAAGCCCGTTAATGACAATAACAAGGACAATGATAAAACCGACTAATGTGGCAAATTGGGCGATCTCCTCTTTTCCCATTTGTTTTAAGATCGTATGGATTAAAGCAACAATAATTCCGATACCGGCTATCTGAAATAATATGGATGCATCGGTGGTAAGCATCGTCCTATCCTACCCCTTTCCTGTTAAATAAGAAGTAAAACAATGAATAAGCCACATAAAAACCCTAAACTTTTAGCCATTTTTCCGTATCGATGAGCATTGTCGCGAGCATCCTCCAATTCACGATCCAAATGTGAAATTGTTAAATGTATATGTTTTTGCTGTTGATAAAAATCATGTTGTCCTAGTGTTCGACCAAATTGCTTCATAATTTCTTTTTCTTCTTTACCAAGTGATGATTGTTTGATATATATATCAACTTGTTCATCCCAAATGCTAATTAATTGTGTGGCTTGTTGTGACATACTTTCAGTTAAGTTTATAAAAAATGAACGTGTTGGTTCGGGAATGCGCATGGAAATAGTAGAAAAAGCTTCGTGTAAAGGTAATTGACTATACAACATTTCAGCTTCTAAAATTTGTAATGCATTCTTTAGTTGGCGAATATGTTGTGGACGTTTTGTTAACTGATTACTCCACTCAAATCCGGTCCAAGTCGTTGTGCCGATGAAAAGAAGCACTCCCAACCATTTCATTTGTCAAGCACCTCGACTTTCGAAATATATTTTCCTCTTCATCATTATAAATGGCTTTTATCGAACCAGGATTTTTATCGGTTTGCAAAATAATGAAGCGTTGAAAAACTTTTTGCTGAAATATAGCTTGTAATGTTGGCCGATTTTTTAATTCTTGTAAAGATCGCCCATGAATGGTACAAAAAATAGTAACACCAGCATTAATCGCTTCAAGCAATGCTTGTACATCTTCTACACTACCAATTTCATCGACGACTAGAACCTCAGGAGACATTGAACGAATCATCATCATCATTCCTTCTGCTTTTGGACAAGCATCCATGACATCTGTCCTAGACCCAACATTATGTTGGGGAACTCCGTTAATCGAAGCAGCTATTTCAGATCGTTCATCAATAATCCCAACTTTTTTAGGGGCAACATGCCGCCATCCAGATGCAATGATTCGTGCGAGATCACGAATGAGCGTTGTTTTTCCAGTTTGTGGTGGGCCTATGAACAATGTGTTGCAGTAATCATATTCATAAATATATGGAGTAATCGGTAAAGCGGCTCCAATATTTTCTTTGGCCACTCGAATGTTTAAAAATGTAATATACTTAATCGCTTTAACTTGACCTCCACGCGTATTCACTCTTCCAGCGAGACCAACTCGATGTCCTCCTTCGATTGTTATATATCCTTCTCTTAACTCATCTTCCATACGATACAATGAAAATTCACTTAATTGGTTTAATACAAACATACTATCTCGTTGATTTGGTATTTGATCATGAATCCATTCAACTCGGTCATCAAACACCAGTTCGATCGGTTGGGATCGTCTCATACGAATTTCTTGCAATGTATGCCATCTCTTAGAAATTTGCATCTGGATGGCTTGTTTCATAGGCTCAGGAAAAAGTCGTAAAATTTCTTCCATAGCATGTCCTCACT
>Ga0079226_10003700_pt1 | contig 11726 bp, 11 predicted proteins | sample Poulit2014_FD_76345 | JGI IMG/M metagenome (GOLD analysis project Ga0079226, IMG submission 76345) | Agricultural soil microbial communities from Georgia to study Nitrogen management - Poultry litter 2014 | ecosystem: Environmental > Terrestrial > Soil > Agricultural land | place: USA: Georgia... | reverse complement strand
ACACGTAGAAACAGTAGCATTACTACAAAGATAAATATATATTTAATAAAGTAAAAAATCCTGGAATATTCCAGGATTTTATTTTTATTAATTTAATTGTAAACTTTTTTTAGATGCCATTATAGCGTCAACTACATAGTCAGCTGTTATTATTTCAGCATTATCAATAAGAGAATCTTCTTCTACGCCATTGTGTTTCATACAAGATGAGCAAACTTTCAGGCGACCGCCTTCTTTAATAAATTCTGGTATAAGTTCATATACTGGTTTGAAAGGAGCACCTATATCTATCTTGTCAGCATAATTTTCTTTCGCTAGATGAACAGCGTTTGATAAAAGAAGCAATTCTACATCATAGCCTTTTTTTAGAGCTTGTATACCCATACTAAAAGCAATAGTTACATTATTAGCATCATCTTCATGTTGTGTTAAAGTTATTAATAAATCTATATTTTCCATTTTATTACCTCCGTGAATTATAATTTCTATATAATAATTACCCATTAAGCCTATTTTCAAAAAAAGAATTTTTAAAGTTTATATTAGGGTATAAATAAACTATTAAAACAGTATGAATTTATTTTGAGAAGTATTATAGACGTGTTGATTTTAGTGGAAATAAATTTTGGATAATAAATAAATTAATAAAAATAGCTTTTAAAAAAATATATATAGACTACTAAATTTATAGTTGTTATAATATAAATAGTTTCTTAAATAAATTTTATATTTTTAAAGAAATAATTGAAAAGAAAATTAAATGGAGGTATTATGATGAAAGATGTAAGACAAATGTTACAAGACACTAATTATGGAGTGGAAGCTTTAGTCGGCTCAAATCCAGAAGCTTGGGGAAACTTTTCGGAATTTGTAGGTGGCGCTTTATCTGATGGAGCATTATCAGCTAAAACTAAAGAATTAATAGCTGTTGCAATATCTGTATATTGTAGATGTGAATATTGCATAGTATCACATGTATATAATGCATTAAAAGTTGGATGTACTAGAGAAGAAATTCTTGAATCAGCTACAGCAGCTACAGCTTTCGGTGGTGGCCCAACAATGGCATATTCTTCTGCACTACTTGTAGCAGCATTAGATGAATTTGAAAAAGATTTTAAATAAAAATATATTATAAATTAATATAAACTTTTAAGAGTATAAATAGTTACTGGCTATATTTCAATATAAAGCTGGTATTTATTTATACTTTTTATTTTGCTGAAAATATGATAAAAAAATATTTTTTTAAAAAATACTTGCAGTTTTATAAAAATCGTAGTATAGTTAGTGCATAATAAAAATTCTTTAAAAATCATAAATTTACAATTAAATAAAAATAGGTTGAGAAGTGGAAAAGTAAGTGATTTTATTTTTATCAGAGACATGTTGGTTGGTGCGAAACATGAAAAATAGATTATTGAAAATCACCACTAAGCTGTAATACTGAAGATAAGTAAGTATTATCGGGAGCTCCCGTTATAGAGCTATTCATTGTTGGATCGAGTGCATCAAAAAGATGAAGAAGAGTGGTACCGCGGAGGATTATAGTCTTTCGTCTCTTTTGCTATAGGCAATAAGAGGCGAGAGGCTTTTTTTATTGCCTTATTAAAAATAGGAGGAATAAAAAAATGGAAAAAAGAAGTTTATGGAGAAGTGGTAATTTATTTTCAGTTATGACAATAGCGTTAGTTTTATTTTCTTCTCACGCAGGTGGAGGATTTGCTACGGGAAATCAAGCTAATACATATTTTATAAGTCTAGGTTGGACTGGGATATTAAGTGCAGTTTTATCTATGGCTTTACTAACTTTAATGTTAAAAGAAGCTATCATTATGTATAATAGCCGTGGTTTAAAATCGTATAAAGAGTTATTTGAGACATTATATCGCCCTTTTGATAAATTAAAAATATTATTTGAATTGTTTTATTACATCATGGTTGTGATGGTAATAGCTACTACAATTTCAGGTACAGCAAGTGCTTTAAACGAGTATTTTTCTTTACAATATGGGTTTACAGTCGTATTAGTAGGGATAATTATATTGTGCTTTACAATTTTTGGAGCAGGTTTCTTAAGGACAGTTGGAAGCTTTATGGGTATTGCCATATTGATAAGTTCTCTTTTGATATATGCCATAGGAAGTTATATGGGAGATGGAATATTCAATGTCGTTAGTTTAGATTTTAGCGTAAATGGTTTTTCTAAATTACCACAAGCTATTGTAAATGGATTTGTATATGCAGGTTTTCAATGTGTACAACTTCCAGCGATGATATCTTGTAGTGGAATTTTGAAAAATAAAAAAGAAGTTTCATTGTCGATGAAAATATCTTTTATAATAAATTCATTATCTTTGGGGCTTTCTGTTGCGATGCTTTTATCATGGCAGCGAGTATATTCAGCAATAGAAGGAGGTTCTACACTTCCTACATTAACAGCTACACAGGCTATGGGATTTAAGTGGATGACTATCGTATATGCAGTGCTTTTAGTGCTTTGTTTAATATCATCTGGTATATCTATAACCTTTGGTTTTGTATCAAGATTTGAAAATATTAATCTTTTAAATAATGTTAAGAATTTAAAGGTTAGAAGGCTAATAGTTGCAGCTTTTATATTGATAACATCCATGGTGTTATCTATGGCAGGTCTTACTAATATAATAAAATACGGTTATGGATATTGTGGATATTTGGCAATTTTAATAATAATAATTCCATTTTTAACAGTTGGAGCATATAAAAATAGAATGTATTTAAAGAAAGAAAAAGACTTTAACATGGAGAAATTATTGATAGATGAAATATAAATGTTTTATAAAATTATAATATAAATTTTGGAGGAGAATATGAATATAAAAATTAATAAATCTAAAACTTTAAAAGATAAACCAAAGGGAAACCTTCAGTTTGGAAAATATTTTACAGATCATATGTTTGTAATGGACTGGAGTAAAGAAAAGGGATGGCATGATGCTAGAATTGAACCTTATGCACCTATGACAATAGACCCTGTAGCTATGGTATTACATTATGCTCAGGAAACTTTTGAAGGTTTAAAGGCTTATAAAGCAAAAGATAATAGTGTATATTTATTTCGTCCTTATATGAATGCAAAGAGATTTATAAACTCTAATAAACGTATGTGTATGCCAGAAGTGCCAGAAGATATGTTTGTAGAAGCTATTAAAGAAATAGTAAAACTAGAAGAAGATTGGATTCCAACGGGAGAAGGGGAGTCTCTATATATAAGACCATTTATGTATGCAAATGAAATAGGCTTAGGAGTAGACGAAGCTAACTCATATAGATTTATGATTGTGCTTTCTCCGGTAGGTGCTTATTATCCAGAAGGAGTTAATCCTATAAAAATATATGTAGAAGATGAATACACAAGAGCTACAGTAGGTGGCACTGGTTTTGTTAAGTGTGGAGGCAATTATGCAGGTAGTTTAGCAGGACAAGTTAAAGCTAAAAAACTCGGATACTCTCAAGTTTTATGGCTAGACGGTGTTCATCGTAAGTATGTTGAAGAAGTCGGTTCAATGAACGTTATGTTTTTAATAGAGGACACTATAGTTACAGCACCAATTGAGGGAACAGTACTTCCAGGGGTTACAAGAGATTCTATTTTACAGATAGCTAAAGACTGGGGTTATAAAGTAGAAGAGAGACATATGGAGATTGAAGAACTTATGGAGTATGGACGTAAAGGTCTATTAAAAGAAGCTTGGGGAACAGGTACTGCAGCTGTAATTTCACCTATAGGAGAGCTTTATTATAAAGGTGAAAAGATAGAAATAAATAATTTTAAAACAGGTGAATTGACACAAAATTTATATAATACTTTGACAGCTATTCAGTGGGGAAATAAAGAGGATTTATATAATTGGAGAGAAAAGGTTAAATAATAAAATATAGAAAGAAGGAATATAAATGAAGACAATAGAAATGACGAATTACAGTGTATCGCAAAAAGGCTATCCAGATTTAGCTAAAGTTTGTAGACAATATAATTATAAAAATGTAGTAGTTATAGGTGGCAAGAGAGCTTTGAAATCAGTTAGTGAAAAAATTAAAGAAGCCTTAAAAGATACAGAAATTAATATTACAAATGAATTTGTATATGGTGATGAATGTACTATGACAAATATTAATAATCTTTCAGATAAAAAAGATGTACAAGATGCTGATGTTATTTTTATTGTCGGTGGTGGAAAAGCTATGGATACAGGTAAAATTTTAGCTGACAAAATGAATAAAGGAGTATTTTCATTTCCTACTATATGTTCTAATTGTGCAGCAGCTACAGCTATTGCAGTTGTATATAATGACGATAAAACCCTTTCTCATTATGCTTTAATACCTGCACCATCACATATGTTTATAGAAGTAAGCGTAATAGCTCAAGCACCTTCTGAATATATTTGGGCTGGAATAGGTGATGGTTTGAGCAAGCAGGTAGAAGTTGAATTTGCAACACGCAATTTAGAACTTGACCATACAGCAAGCATGGGACTTAGTTTGAGTAAAAGCTGCCAAGAGCCATTTTTAAAATATGGAAAACAGGCTATAGAAGACTGTAATAATAATATAGCTACAGATGCGATTAAAGAAATAGCTTTAAATATATTAGTTTCTACAGGTTATGTATCAAACTTAACTAATCAACCAGAATATTACTATAATTCTTCTATTGCTCATATATTTTATAATACTTCTACATCAATAAAAAGAGAAGAAAATTGTCTACATGGTGCTTTAGTGGCTTTTGGGGTAATGGTACTTCATGCTTATGCAGAAAATTATGACGAATTAGAAAAAATAGCTGTTTTTAATAAATCAGTTGGGCTGCCGATAACATTAGAAGAAGTAGGTCTGAGCGAAAAAGATTTAGTAAGTATGGCTGAAGTAGCTCCTAATACTACAGAGTGGAAGAGTTCGGTTGAAGGACTTTCAAAGGAAAAATTTATTGAAGCTATAAAAGAAGCAGATAAATATGGTAGAGATATTAAAAAAATAGAAAAATGTGCTTAAATATATTGAAAAAAACAATATATAGTGCTATAAAAAATAAAAATCTAAATATAGTGTATAATGGACAATAGGAGTGTGATAAAATGGCTTTACCAAATTGTCCAAAGTGTAATAGTGAATACACATATGAGGATAATCATTTATTTATTTGTCCAGAATGTTTTCATGAGTGGACGGAATTAGACATTAAAAATGCAGAGGAAGAGAATATAATAAGAGACTCTCTAGGTAATGAATTAAAAGATGGTGATGATGTAATAGTCGTTAAGGATTTAAAGATTAAAGGAGAGTCTAAGCCTCTAAAACAAGGTACTAAAGTTAAGTCAATAGTGATACAAGAAGGCTTTGATGGCCATGATATAGGTTGTAAAATACCAGGATTTGGAAATTTAAATTTAAAATCTGAATATGTAAAAAAAGCTTAAGCCTTAGTTTTCTAAGGTTTAAGCTTTTTTAAATAAAATAAAACCTTCAAATTTTAGAAGGTTTTATTTTTAGGGATTTATAAATTATCTATTACTCATTATAATTTCAATTTCATCTTCGTTTATACCAACCATTGCTTCGCCTAAATTTTCACTTACTTTTGCTAAAACTTTAGGGTTATTATAATTTTCAACGGCCTTTACTATTGATTCAGCTCTTTCTTTAGGGTTACCTGATTTGAATATTCCACTGCCAACAAATACTCCGTCTGCGCCTAATTGCATCATCAATGCAGCATCTGCAGGTGTTGCAACACCACCAGCTGAGAAGTTAGGAACTGGAAGTTTTTTGTTTTTATGTATATATTTAATCAATTCATAAGGAACTCTATATTCTTTAGCAATATTATAAAGTTCATCTTCTCTAAGAGATGAAACATATCTTATTTCTTCTTGAATGGTTCTCATATGTTCAACGGCTTGAACAACATCTCCTGTACCAGCTTCACCTTTAGTTCTTATCATTTTTGCACCTTCTTGAATTCTTCTTAGGGCTTCACCAAGATTTCTTGCACCACAAACAAAAGGTGTTTTAAAATTATTTTTATCAACATGATATATATTATGTGCAGGTGATAATACTTCTGATTCGTCAATACAATCTATACCTATAGCTTCTAGGATTTGGGCTTCTACAAAATGTCCTATTCTAACTTTAGCCATAACTGGTATACTTACACTATCCATAATTTCTTTTATCATTTTAGGATCGCTCATACGAGATACCCCGCCGGCAGCTCTAATATCAGCTGGAATTCTTTCAAGAGCCATTACAGCTTTTGCCCCTGCATTTTCAGCGATTTTTGCTTGTTCAGGATTGGTTACATCCATTATAACTCCACCATATAATTTTTTGAAATTCATAATAATTCTCCTTTCATAATCTATTTAAATATAGTATAAGATATATCTGATACTAAAAACAGCACCAAAATATAGATATTTAGAAGGGTCAGAAATTTTTGTAAAATATTATAAATGTAAAAATTAATAAAGGAAAATTTTATTTAATTATGTTAAAGTATTATAGTGAGCAAAATGGTAAAAAAGAGGTTGATAGAGTGTATAATTTAAAAAGTGCTATCGTTACAGGCGCTTCAAAAGGTATAGGAAGAAAAACAGCTGAGGTTTTAGCTGCTAATGGATATAATGTAATTATAAATTATAATAAATCAAAGGATAAAGCTATAGAGCTTAGAGATAAAATAATTAAGTCCGGAGGTATTGCAGAAATTTATAAAGCTGATATAGGCGACTATAATCAGTCAAAAAGTTTAATTGATTTTTGTATAGATAAATATGGAAGTTTAGATATATTAGTTAATAATGCAGGCATTAGTCAAATTAAATTATTTACAGATATTAGTATGGAAGAGTGGAATGAGATGATTAGGGTTAACCTTAATGGCATATTTAATTGTACTCAAAATGCAGTAAAATATATGGTAAATAAAAAACATGGAAAAATTATAAATATATCTTCAATTTGGGGTATAGAAGGTTCTTCTTGTGAAGTTCATTATTCTACAGTAAAAGCTGGTATAATAGGATTTACTAAATCTTTAGCTAAAGAATTAGGACCGTCAAATATTCAAGTAAATTGTGTAGCTCCAGGAATTATACTTACGGATATGATGAACGGATTTACTGATTGTGAAATGGACGAGTTAAAGGAAAGTATACCTCTACATAGATTCGGTAGAGAAGATGATGTAGCAAATGTAATCGAGTTTTTAGCATCTAATAAATCTGACTATATAACAGGACAAGTTATAAGCCCTAATGGCGGAGTTTTAATTTAATTAAATATATTTTTTAGACAAGTAGATTAAATAATCTACTTGTTTTTTTATTTAAAAAAACAAATAACGATATATAAAAAATAAATAATGATTTTAGAGTGTAAAAAATATTAAAATATTATAAATATATTTAAATTTGCTATAAAAGTTAATGAAATGTAATAATTGTGTATATTATTAGTAAAAAATAATAAATAAACTATGATATTTGCTATCAATAAATATCATGAAAAAACATCTCTAAAAAAACTATATATATATACCTAGGGCTATATGCGAGTTTTAAAACTTTATCTTAATTATAAGAAAAATAAAAAATATTAGGTATAGCAAATTTTTCATAATATAAATATAATAAAATATTTTAATACTTTTTTTAAAAAGGTTAAATTTAATATTAATACATTTGTGAAAAAAATTGCAATCTCAAAGAAAATATGTATTATTTTATAAAAAAATATGTGATAATTAGTTTTAAAATTTCTTTATAGATATCTTTTAAACCTTTAAATTCTAATAAAAGTTTATCGATAAATAGTCTTAAATATATGTTAGTTTGATATATAATTAATCTTGAAAATGTTTTATACTTGATAAAACATGGATTGTAGTTTTACGGTTTAAAATTGACAATTATATATCAAGAAGTTAACATATAAATATCTTTTAAAAATAAAAACAAAAACAAAATAAAAATAAGAGGAGGTTTATATGACAGAACTTTTAGCTTTGAGTATAGTTACAGGTATATTATGTGGAATATGGTCCCAACTTGCTCCTATGTTAGGGCTTATTACATGGGCAGGATTTGCTGGATGTACTACATATTTTGCATCTGGTAAGCATGGCAAAGATGGATTCTTATCGACGATAAGACAGAATTTATTTGGAGTATTATGTGGAATGACTATAATATTTTTATCTAATAAATTACCTATTTCGCTGGCACCATTAATTTATAGTGGATTTATAACATTTATTATGTGCATAGCTAAGAAAATAAAGGGGCTAGAGTTTATACCAGGAACTTTCGTAGGATGTTTTTCAACATTTGCATCAAATGGAGATTGGAAAGTTTTAGTTCCGACATTATTAATTGGGGCTAGTTTAGGTGTTGCTTGTGACTTAGGAGGAAAGTTATTTTATAAATTAGCTACGAAAAATAAAATAGAAAATATTGTAGAAAAAAAGAATATACAAATATAGAATAATATCATTTAAATTTAAATTTTATTTTTAAATATCGAGGAGGAAATTATATGACTAAAGTATTAGATATAGCTTATGGTGAAAAAAAAGAAGAAGCTTATAATATAAGAACTGCTATGGAAGAGGCTTCAAGATGCTTATTATGTTATGATGCACCATGTAGTGAAGCATGTCCTGCAAAAACAGACCCAGGTAAATTTATTAGATCACTTAGATTTAAAAATTTTAAAGGTGCAGCAGAAACTATAAGAGAAAACAACCCTTTTGGAGGAAGTTGTAGCTTGATATGCCCACACGCTAAACTCTGTGAACAAGCTTGTAGTAGAACAGGGATAGACAAACCGATTAATATAGGAAAATTACAGGAATTTGCTGTAAATCAAGAAAAAATACATAATATGAAAGTATATGAAAAACCTGAAAATACAAATGGTAAGAGAATTCTTTGTATAGGTTCAGGGCCAGCTTCACTAACTTGTGCTAGTGTCTTGGCGAGAGAAGGATATGAAGTAGAAGTCTTTGAAGCTGAAGCTAAACCAGGTGGAATTCTTACTTATGGAATAAATCCTAGTAGAATTAGCCAAGAGATAGTTGATTATGATATTAGCCTAATAGAAGAACTTGGGGTAAAAATAATTTGTAATAGAAAAGTTACATTAGATGAATTAGAAGAATTAAAAGATAAATACGATGCAATTCATATAGGTGTTGGACTTACAGAATCCAAAATTATAGCTGATGAAAAAGTAAATACAGAACTTGAAGGTGTGGAAGTTGCACTAGCTTTCTTAAAATCAGCTAGAACTGGAGAAATTAAAAATCTAGAAAATGAAAATATAATAGTTATCGGTGGTGGAGATGTTGCTATGGACTGTGCCCTTACAGCTCATCAATTAGGTGCTAACACTAAGATAGTTTATAGAAGAAGTATAGAGGAAGCTCCAGCAAATATTGATGAGATTTCAATGATTCAAGCTATGGGTATTTCTATGATAACAGAATTTACACCAGTTGAAACTATTGAAGAAGAAGGTAAACTTAAAAAAATTAAATTTGAATCAAGAGATAAAATTTCAAATATGGAGCTAAAAGCAGATAGAATGATATTTGCAATAGGACAAAAGAGAGCAAAAGATTTTAAGGATTTTAAAGTAGAAGATAAAGTATTTGCTTCAGGAGATATTGCAAATGGTGGAGATACTGTTGTAGAGGCAGTTGCTGAAGGTAAAGAAGTTGCAAAAGAAATTATGAATTATATCGATTGTAAGGAGGACAAATAATATGACTTTAAATAAAGATTTATCAATAGAATTTTTAGGGGTAAAATGTGAGAATCCTTTCTTTTTATCTTCATCACCTGTTTGTAGTAATTATGATATGATAGCTAAAGCTTTTGATACTGGTTGGGCAGGAGTTTTTTATAAAACAATTGGTATATTTTTGCCAAATGAATGTTCTCCAAGATTTGATATAACTAGAAAAGAAGGAACTCCATGGACAGGTTTTAAAAATATGGAACAAATTTCAGATAAACCTTTAGAGACAAATCTTGAGTATATAAGAAGATTGAAAAAAGATTATCCTACTAAAGTTTTAGGCGTTAGTATAATGGGAAGTACAGAAGAAGAATGGAGAATTTTAGCTAAAAAAGTTACAGAAGCAGGAGCAGATATGCTTGAACTTAATTTTTCATGTCCTCAAATGACATCCCATGCGATGGGCTCAGATGTTGGACAAAATCCAGACCTAGTTTATAAATATACTAAAGCTGTAAAAGAGTCAACACATTTACCAGTAGTTGCTAAGATGACTCCAAATATTGGCAATATGTATATTCCAGCAAAAGCTGCAATAGAAGCAGGGGCAGATGCTATTTCAGCAATAAATACAGTAAAATCAATTACAAATATAGATTTAGATAATTTAACTGCAATGCCAGTAGTAAATGGAAAATCTTCTGTTTCAGGATATTCAGGAGCAGCAGTTAAGCCGATAGGCTTGAGATTTATGCACGAATTAAAAACTCATCCAGATGTAAAACATATTCCACTTAGCGGTATGGGTGGAATAGAAACTTGGCAAGATGCTTTAGAATATATATTATTAGGTGCTAGTAATATTCAAGTAACTACAAGTGTTATGCAGTATGGATATAGAATAGTTGAAGACATGATAAGTGGACTTAAATATTATATGGAAGAAAGAAATGTAGATAAACTAGAAGATTTAGTTGGTCGTGCAATAAATCAAATAATTCCAGCAGAAGACTTAGATCGTGACTTTATGATAATACCCGATATAGATTATGAAAAATGTGTTGGTTGTGGAAGATGTTATGTATCTTGTTATGATGCAGGACATCAAGCAATTGAATTAGAAGCAGATAGAAAGCCAATTATAAATGATAATTGTGTGGGCTGTCATCTATGTATAAATGTTTGTCCTGTTCTTGATTGCATGAAGTCAGGAGAAATTAAATTTAAAGATGGAGCACAAGAAACTGAAATTAAATTACAAAAAACTTACTTATAAAATCGTTTTTTAAAGAGGGCATCGAATTATTCGGTGCTCTTTTTATTTTAATCTTAAAAAAGTATTATGGTATACTTAAAGATAATTAGATAAATAAATTATCTTAGATATTAGGAGGATAATATGAAGGTAAAAATATTTCATACTGGGGATATTCATATAGGAATGAAGTTTAGCAAATATAATAATATTAAAGATTTATTAATAGATGCTAGATTTAAAGCGTTAGAAAACATGATAGAAAAAGCAAATGATTTAGACACAAATTTATTTGTTGTTGCAGGAGATTTATTTAATAATTTAAAAGTAGCACAAAAAGATATAAAAAAAGCTATTGAAATTTTAGATAGATTTTCTGGAGAAGAAGTTATTATAATACCGGGAAATCACGATTATGATAACGGTGAAACTGAATTATGGCAATATTTTAATAAACAAGATATCAAAAATATAAAAGTTTTAAATAAAAATATACTATATTATTTAGAAAATTTAGATACGGTAATATATCCAGCTTGTTGTAAAAATAAGCATTCGGAAGAAAATAATATAAGCTGGATAAAAGAAAATGGGTTAGAAGAAAATATTAAATACCATATAGGCCTTGCTCATGGTGCTATAGAAGGACTTTCAGCAGATCTCGAAGGTAAATATTATT
>Ga0079226_10003699_pt1 | contig 11727 bp, 9 predicted proteins | sample Poulit2014_FD_76345 | JGI IMG/M metagenome (GOLD analysis project Ga0079226, IMG submission 76345) | Agricultural soil microbial communities from Georgia to study Nitrogen management - Poultry litter 2014 | ecosystem: Environmental > Terrestrial > Soil > Agricultural land | place: USA: Georgia... | reverse complement strand
CATTGCTGATTGCTATGATTTATCCTGTTGTAACGGCGGAAAGACGCAGACGTTCGGCAATACTTGGAAAAATCGTAAGTGCTTGGGGACAAGTTCCAAAACGAGAATATGAGTATAGTGAATTTGAAAAAATTGCGAAATATTATAAGGCAACGAAGGGAAACGAATTCACAATTGACGATATTACATGGAACGATTTGGATATGGATCGCATTTTTATGATGATTAATAATACTTCTTGTTCCACAGGGGAAGAATACTTATATAAAATGCTGCGTACCCCAGTGTTTGATCAAGCGACTTTGGACGAACGAAACCGAGTGGCAGAATATTTTGCATCTCATGATGACGTGCGTCTGCAATACCAGTTGGAATTTTCCCGAATTGGATATACAAAAAAAATTGCATTAATTGATTATATCCATGATTTTGCGAACTTAAATCGGCAAACAAATTTAACCCATTATTTGCATATTATGCTGATTTTTGCATCTATTTTATTGATGATTACTGCTCCATCGCTTGGAATTTTGGCATTTTTTGCAGTCATGGCCTATAATATTATTATGTATTATAAAGATAAGGCCAAAATTGAGCCGTATTTTATAAGTATAGGTGTCATTGTGCATATGATCATGTGTTGTCAAGAATTGGCAAAGCATAAAGAACCCGAGCTGAAACAATATTTGGAAAAACTAGGTTCTGGCGTTCATCAATTAAAATCCATTCGTTCTAATGCGAAATGGCTTGGAGAAACCGATAAGTCTAGTGGGAATCCAGCAGATATTATAATGGAATATATCCGAATGATGACCCATATTGATCTAATTAAGTTTAATACTGTACTTGGAAAAGTGCAGAAGTATATGCCAGAAATTGAACAGGCATTGGAGATTATTGGGCAATTAGACAGCTGTATTGCGATTGCTTCCTATCGGCAAACATTGCCATTTTATTGCAGGCCGAAGCTTGTGAGTGAGCAGTCCCATAGAGTAATGGCGAAAGATTTGTACCATCCGCTTATATCGGAGCCAGTTGCCAATAGTATTTATGAAGAAAAACCTGTATTGCTGACGGGATCCAATGCATCGGGTAAATCTACTTTTTTAAAGACGGTGGCAATTAATGCGATTTTAGCTCAGACAATTGATACAGTAATGGCGCATTCTTACGAAGCGAATTTCTTCCGAATTTATTCTTCTATGGCACTGCAAGATAATTTGCAAGGAAACGAGAGCTATTATATTGTAGAAATTAAGTCGTTGAAGCGAATTTTAGATGCTGCACATGAGAAAACTCCGATTCTTTGTTTCGTAGATGAAGTATTACGTGGAACGAATACTGTAGAACGAATTGCCGCTTCTTCTCGAATTTTGCAAAATCTGGCACAGAGTAATGTCATGTGTTTTGCAGCAACACATGATATTGAACTGACGCATATGTTGACAGAGTACTATGAAAACTATCATTTTACGGAAGAAATTAAGGAAAATGATATTTTATTTAGTTATCAGCTCCATAAAGGAAGAGCAACGACGAGAAATGCAATTCGTCTGCTTAAAATTATGGGATATGAAGAGGATGTTATTCAAAAAGCCGATGAAACGGCACAAAATTTTATGAAAACAGGAAACTGGTCTCTTTAGGAGAATTTTATGAAAGTGACAATTTATACAGATGGTTCTGCCCGAGGAAATCCAGATGGGCCAGGCGGATACGGAGCAGTGCTTCAGTATGTAGATCCGAAAGGAATCTTACATGAAAGAGAGCTTTCGGCTGGATATGAGCGTACTACGAATAATCGGATGGAACTAATGGCAGCAATTGCAGCGTTAGAAGCTTTAAACCGACCATGCGAAGTAACACTTTATTCGGATTCACAGTATTTGGTGAAAGCGTTTCAAGAACATTGGATTGATGCGTGGATAAAGAAAGGATGGAAACGGGGGAAAAATGAACCTGTTAAAAATGTAGATCTTTGGAAACGGCTGCTTCGAGTAAAAGAAAAACATCAAGTGAAGTTTGTATGGGTAAAGGGACATGATGGCCATGAAATGAATGAGCGCTGTGATAAGTTAGCCACAATGGCGGCAGATGGAGAAAATCTGCAAAAAGATACGATGGCAGAGTAGGGAACTACTTGAATTTAAAAAATGCTTATGCTAAAATAGGCAAAGGAATGAACAGTTTGGAGGTGGTTTTATGCCATTTGTTTCAGAGTTTTTATTTGAAGCGGTTCGAGCTATTTTCCTTGGAGCAGTAATTGTAGCTGCTGTTATAGGCGGAAAGAAGTTCCGTGATTATAAAGATGCAAAGAAAGCATAAAAAATAAGAAATATGCGAAAGAGCTGGAGGATGAATTGTGGAAAAGTATGGTGTTAATGAACTGAGAAAAATGTTCTTGGAGTTTTTTGAAAGTAAGGGACATTTAGCGATGAAGAGCTTTTCTCTTGTTCCACATAACGACAATAGTTTATTGATTATTAATTCAGGTATGGCTCCATTAAAGCCATATTTTACAGGACAGGAAATTCCACCAAGACGTCGAGTTACGACATGTCAGAAGTGTATCCGTACTGGAGATATAGAAAATGTAGGAAAAACAGCACGTCATGGTACTTTTTTTGAAATGCTTGGTAATTTCTCTTTTGGAGATTACTTTAAAAAAGAGGCGATTGCATGGAGCTGGGAATTTTTAACCGAAGTAGTAGGTCTGGATCCAGATCGTCTTTATCCATCAATTTATGAAAACGATGAGGAAGCATTTGAGATTTGGAATAAACAGCAGAACATTCCGGCAGACCGTATTTTCCGTTTTGGCAAAGAAGATAATTTTTGGGAACACGGTTCTGGTCCATGTGGTCCATGTTCAGAAATTTATTATGATCGTGGAGAAAAATATGGTTGTGGAAAACCTGGCTGTACGGTTGGATGTGATTGCGACCGCTATATGGAAGTGTGGAACAATGTATTTACTCAATTTGATAATGATGGAAAAGGTAATTATACCGAATTAGAGCAGAAGAATATTGATACAGGTATGGGATTGGAACGTCTTGCCGTTGTAGTTCAGGATGTAGATTCTATTTTTGATATTGATACATTAAAAACACTTGTGGATCGTGTTGCAGAAATGGCGCACACGAAGTACGAGGAAGACGCTCAAAAAGACATTTCGATTCGTCTAATTACTGATCACATTCGTTCTGTTACTTTTATGATTTCCGATGGAATTATGCCTTCCAATGAGGGAAGAGGATATGTACTTCGTCGTTTGCTTCGTCGTGCGGCACGTCATGGAAGATTGCTTGGAATTGAAGGTACTTTTTTAGCCGAATTGAGTAATACCGTAATCGAAACTTCTAAAGATGGTTATCCAGAATTGGAAGAGCGAAAAGCAATGATTTTCAAAGTTATTACAGAAGAAGAGAATAAATTTAATCGTACCATCGATCAGGGATTGAGCATTCTCAAAGAGATGGAAGAGACGATGCAGAAAAATGGAGAGACAGTATTAGGCGGAGAAGATGCATTCAAACTCTATGATACGTATGGTTTTCCTCTGGATTTGACAAAGGAAATATTAGAAGAAAAAAATATGACTATTGATGAAGAGGGATTCAAAGCTGCGATGCAAAAGCAGCGTGAAAAAGCACGTGGAGCAAGAAAAACAACCAATTATATGGGAGCAGATGCCACTGTATACGATGAAATTGATCCAGCCATTACATCAGAATTTATTGGATACGATCGTTTAACAGCAGAGTCAACGGTTACGGTACTGACAACAGAATCCGAGCTAGTACAGGCATTAACAGAAGGAAATACTGGAACGATTATTGTAGAGCAAACTCCGTTCTATGCAACGATGGGTGGTCAGGAAGGAGATACTGGACGGATCACAGCGAAGGATGGTGCAGAGTTTGAAGTAAAAGATACGATCAAATTAAAGGGTGGAAAGATTGGACATGTCGGTGTAATGAAAAAAGGCATGATTGCAGTAGGTGATGGAGTGATTCTGGATGTCGATGCCCAATCCCGTGCTCTTACTTGCAAGAATCATAGTGCAACCCATTTATTGCATAAGGCGCTTCGTACCGTACTTGGTACGCATGTAGAACAGGCTGGTTCCCTTGTTACACCAGGAAGACTTCGTTTTGACTTTACGCATTTCCAGGCATTAACAAAGGAAGAATTAGCTCAGGTAGAGGCAATTGTCAATAAAGAGATCCAAGCAGCTCTTCCAGTTGTGACAAAGATTATGACATTGGAAGATGCGAAAAAAACAGGTGCAATGGCATTGTTTGGAGAAAAATATGGAGATACGGTTCGTGTTGTAACGATGGGAGACTTTTCTACAGAATTATGTGGTGGTACACATGTAGATAATACGAGTGTAATTTCCTCGTTTAAGATTTTGTCAGAAGCAGGTATCGCAGCAGGAGTACGCCGTATCGAGGCATTGACTTCTGAAGGATTGATGAATTACTATAAAGAAACCGAAGCAGAATTAGAAGCCGCAGCAGTTGCAGCAAAAACAACGCCAGCGAATTTGACAGCGAAGATTCAATCTCTGTTAGAAGAAATTAAAACACTTCATGCAGAAAATGAAAAGTTAAAAGATAAGCTTGCAAAGGAAGCTATGGGAGACGTTATGAGCCAGGTGAAAGAAGTAAAAGGCATAAAATTATTGGCAACAAAAATGGCTGATGTAGATATGAATGGACTTCGTAATCTCGGAGATGAGTTAAAAGAAAAACTCGGAGAGGGTGTTGTAGTACTGGCTTCGGTTCAGGCAGGCAAAGTTAATTTAATGGCAACTGCCACAAACGAAGCATTAAAGGCAGGTGCCCATGCAGGTAACTTAATTAAAGCGATTGCAGGACTCGTTGGCGGCGGCGGCGGCGGTCGTCCAAACATGGCACAGGCAGGTGGAAAGAATCCAGCAGGTGTGGATGAGGCATTGGAAAAAGCAGCACAAGTATTGGATTCTCAGATAAAAAACTAAGATAATTTAGTCAAAATATAGATTTTTGTATTTTTCTAAAAAAAATATAAAATTTTATTGACGAAAACTCAAAATACGGGTATAATAATAAGCGTGCTATAAAATACCCAAACAGTTGTATTACGCACAATACACAACTGGAGGGAGGTAAGGTGTGAGCTTATGTCGAATGTAATCGTGAAAGATAACGAGAGTTTAGATAGCGCTTTACGCAGATTTAAGAGAAACTGCGCAAAGGCAGGTATTCAGCAGGAGATTCGTAAGAGAGAACATTACGAAAAGCCAAGTGTAAGACGTAAGAAAAAGTCTGAAGCTGCTAGAAAGCGTAAGTATAATTAATTCTTTTGCGGATGTAATGAATTCCATTTCACCTAAAAAAGAAGAATAACAGAATTTAATATAGAAGTTAGTTAGATTCTGTAATAGGAAAGTTTAATTTGTGCATTAAAGCAGGCGGGGTCCATAAGGATTCCGCCTGTTGTAGTATAGTTTGACAACAACTTGAATATAATGGAAAGAAATAAAGATTTGCTTTGCAATTAAAGGAAATGATCCAGAAAGGCTGATGCAATGAGACGGATGGAACGTTTAGCAGAACAGTTAAAGCTTCCGAAAGATAGTGTTTTGGGAGCAGTAATTGTAACTGCTATTGGAAACCATGAAGTTTGTATAGAAAACTTTCGAGGGATTCTGGAATATAATGATTGCTGTCTAAAGCTACAGATCCGGGATGGAAGGCTTTGTATTTGTGGCAAAAGGCTTCGGATTGTCTGTTATAATTATGAGGAATTGAAGTTGACAGGATGCATTGAAAGCATATGCTATGAATAAGGGGTTGAGATATGATTACAAAGATTCTTCAATATTATAGAGGGTTTGTAATAGTTCGGATTATAAGTCATTCGCCAGAGCGATTTTTAAATCTTTGCAGAAACCATGAAATTGTACTGCAAGATTTAACCTATCGGGATGGATATTATGAATGTCAGATGGACTTAAAGGATTTTCGGAGAATTCGGTCAATTGCACATAAATCCCACACACGTCTCTTTATAGTAAAAAAATGTGGATTTCCCTTTTTTTTATACCGCAATCGTCATAGAAAAGTTACTTATATTAGTTGTGCCGTATTTGTTGTTGTTCTATATATTATGTCTTTATTTATATGGGACATTCAGTTTGAGGGAAATCAAAAGTATACCGATGATGTACTAATGACATTTTTACATTCTCAGGGATATGTGCAGGGAATGCAGGTTCATAACGTTGTATGCGAAGATTTAGAAAAAGCCATTCGAAATGAATATGAAGATATTAATTGGGTTTCTGCCCGAATTGATGGAACGAGATTAGTTGTAAAGATAAAGGAAAATACAGGAATATTGGAAATCGAAGAGAAAGATTATAAAGAAGGAGATCTCATTGCAGATAAGGATGGAGTAGTCGTATCAGTGATTACAAGAAAAGGAACTCCACTAGTACATAAGGGAGATACCGTAGAAGTTGGTGATGTGCTCGTTACAGGAACATTGGAAATATTGGATGATGGCGGAGGTGTGATGGCTCAGCATCGTGTTCAGGCAGACGCAGATATTATATTGGAAAGAACTTATGAATATAAAGATTCGGTACCCGCTTCCTATATAGAAAGAAATTATATAAAAGAGAAAACCCATTATTTTGTTCAATTGTTCGATTATCGCTTTCAGATTTTTCCAGTAGAAAAACAGGAAAATATGGAAGTTATTACGACAAAAAATCAATGTCATTTATTTTCTAATTTTTATATTCCAGTTTATTATGGAAGTTGTCAGGAGAGAATATATGAAGAAACGGAGAAATTTTACACAGAGGCAGAGGCAAAACAGTTATGCGAAAGAAATTTGCAGTATTATTTTGAAAATTTAAAAAAATTAGGGGTAGAAATTATTCAAAATAATGTTACAATAAAATGGAATGGTAATGGCTGTACTGCTAGTGGTACGATTGTAGTACATGAGAAAGCAGGAAAGCTTTCCCAGGAGCAGCAAGTAGAGGAGACGAGAGAAGCAAATGAGTATCATTGAAACAATAGTAGATGTTCCAGCTGATCATCAAAGAAATGTATTTGGTCAGTTTGATGTATTTGTAAAGAAAATTGAACGTACATTGCGTGTGACTATGATTGCCAGAGATGGCGAATTAAAAATTATTGGACCACAGGGTGCAGTAAATAAAGCAAAATCTGTATTTAATAATTTAATTGAATTATCCAAACGGGGAAATTTGATTATGGAACAGAATGTGGATTATGCACTTTCGCTGGCTTTCTCAGATCAAGAAGATGAGATTCTGGAAATTGACAAAGATATTATATGTCGAACGATCAATGGGAAGCCAGTGAAGCCAAAAACATTAGGACAGAAGCAATATGTCGATCGAATTCGGGAAAAGATGATTGTATTTGGAGTTGGACCGGCTGGAACAGGAAAGACTTATTTAGCAATGGCAATGGCAATCCAGGCTTTCAAAGATGGAGAAGTTGGACGCATTATTTTAACACGTCCTGCAATTGAAGCAGGGGAGAAACTTGGTTTTTTACCTGGAGATTTACAGAGTAAAATTGATCCTTATTTAAGACCATTGTATGATGCATTATACCAGATTATGGGGCCAGACAGTTTTATTCATAATTCCGAAAAGGGATTGATTGAAGTTGCTCCGCTTGCATATATGAGAGGACGCACATTGGATAATGCCTATATTATATTGGATGAAGCACAAAATACGACACCTGCACAGATGAAGATGTTTTTAACACGTATTGGTTTTGGGTCAAAAGTAGTAATAACTGGAGATATGACACAAAAAGACTTACCCGCAGGACAAACTTCTGGATTGGATGTTGCATTGAAAGTATTAAAAGATATCGAAGATATCGGGGTTATTTATTTCGATCATAAAGATGTAGTACGTCATCCGCTTGTTCAAAAAATTGTACAAGCATATGATGAATACGAAAAAAAAGAAAAAACGAAGACAATTTATAAAACAAAAGTTACATCGAGAAGCAGATAAAAGGAAGAATAGAGTTTATGACATTTAATATTGAATATGAAGCAAGAAAACCATTGGATTTTGATTATGAACAATTGATTCAGTCTGTGATCGCTATGGCTCTGGAAAAGGAACAATGTCCATATGAAGCAGAGGTGAATGTGATTCTTACCAATGATGAGCAGATTCATGAAATAAATCAAGAATATCGGTCGATCGATCGGCCAACGGATGTGCTGTCTTTTCCTCTCCTGGACTATCAGACTCCAGGAAACTTTGAAGGAATTGAAGATCATATAGAAGATTATTTTAATTTGGAGACAGGAGAATTAATGTTGGGAGACATTATTATATCTGTCGATAAAGTATATGAACAAGCAGAGAGTTATGGCCATAGTATCCAACGTGAACTTGCATTTCTTGTTGCACATAGTATGTTCCATTTAATGGGATATGATCATATGGAAGACGAGGAACGGATAATCATGGAAAAAAAACAATCCGAGCTTCTGTCTAGTATGGGAATTACAAGATAAAAGAGGTTAGAAATATGGATAAAAATAAGAAGAACAGTACGGGGCGAAATTTTGTTGTCCAGGGAAGCATTTTGGCAGTGGCGTCTATTTTAGTACGTTTGATTGGAGTTGTCTATCGTGTTCCAATGACCAATATTATTCATGATAGTGGCAATGGATATTACTCCAATGCATATACCATTTATTCTATGATGCTCTTATTATCCTCATATAGTTTACCATTGGCAGTATCAAAACTGGTTTCCGTTCATTCGGCAATTGGAAAATGGAAAAACGTAGAGAAAATTTTAAAAAGTGCATTAATATTTTCAGCAATTTCAGGAGGTATTTTCTCTTTACTTGTGGGATTTGGAGCGGAATTTTTTACAGCTACGTTTATGAAAAACGAGCTGGCATCCATTGCACTGCGTTTCCTGGCACCAACGATATTGATTATGGGATTTCTAGGAACGTTTCGTGGGTTTTTCCAAGGGCTTCATACGATGATCCCAACTGCATTTTCTCAAATTATTGAACAAATTATCAATGCGATTGTATCCGTAGGAGCAGCGGCATTGTTATTTTCTTATGGTTCAAAAGTAGACGAACTGAAGCAAACCACAGAATATAAGTATGCATGGGGTGCTGCTGGCGGTACGATTGGTACAGGTGTCGGAGCATTGATTGCATTAATTTTTTTCCTGATTTTATTCCAAGCTTATCATGGAGTATTGAAGAAGAAAGTAAAAAGAGATCGTACAGAAAGTACGGAAACATGTTGGACTTTTTTCAAAATTATTGTAGCAACTGCCATACCAGTTATTCTCAGTACGGCAGTTTATAACATCATTGATTTAGTAGATGCTAGTCTGTTTAGTTATTATATGCAGGACACGAAGCAGTACAACGAGATATGGGGAGCCTATAGTGCAAAATACTTATTGCTCATTCATGTCCCTGTTGCATTTGCATCGGCAATGGCATCGGCTGCCGTTCCTTCTATTTCAGAAGCCTATGCAAAGAAAGATAGAAAAACAATTATTGTAAAAACGAAAACAACATTGCAAGTTGTGCTTTATATCGCAATTCCATCCATGGTTGGATTGATGATTTTAGCCGATCCAGTGATTCATTTACTATTCCGTAATGATACTAGTTCCGCAGCCCTGTATTTGATGGTAGGAAGTGTTGCAGTATTATTCTTTTCTCTTGCAACAGTGACCAATGGCATTTTGCAGGGAATTAATAAAATGACGGTTCCAGTCAAAAATGCTGTAATCGCACTTGGCGTTCATATTCTGTTATTCTATTTGGTAACATGGAAAATGAATATTGGAATTTATGGAGTGATTGTATCCTATGTGGGATTTGGAATTTGTATGGCAACATTAAATTGTTTTGCTATTACAAAATATTTGGGATACCAGCAAAATATTTTAAAATTGTACATACTTCCATTGCTATCCGCAGTTGTGATGGGAATTTTCTGTTTCTTCACTTATAATAGTCTGGCAAAATTACTGGGAGGAACGGAACGTTTTATTTCCTTATTTATTTGTGTTATGGCTTCGATTCTTGTTTCAGTGGTTGTTTATTTTATTTGTACCGTATTATTCCGCAGTGTGAATGAAGCAGAACTGAGAACATTACCAATGGGACATAAGCTAGTTGTAATTGCAAAAAAATTACATTTATTGCCAAAATAAAGAAAAAGAGAGAAGAAAAAGTGAAAAATAGAGTTATCATTGTTGGAGGCGGCGCAGCAGGCATGGTGGCTGCCATTGTTGCAGCCAGAAAGAATGCACAAGTATGGATGCTGGAACATAATGATAAAGTTGGGAAAAAGATATTAGTAACAGGAAATGGCCGCTGTAATCTGACAAACGAACGGATGGATTCCAGTTTTTTTCGAAGTGACACTCCATTTTTTGTAAAAGAAGTGTTGAAACAATTTTCTTATATGGAAACAAAACAATTTTTTGAAGAATTAGGAGTTGTGTTGAAAAGTCGTTTCGGTTATTGCTATCCAGCGTCGGAGCAGGCATCGGCAGTTTTGGATGTTCTTCGTATGGAACTGGAACATCAAAATGTCAATATCGTTTTAGGAACCCATGTAAATAAGATTCGAAAAAAAAAGAAATTTATAGTAGAAGCGGGCAGTGGGAATTTTGAAGCGGAAAAGGTAATTATTGCAACAGGCTCCAAAGCTGCTCCAAAGCAAGGCAGTGATGGAAGTGGTTATGAGTTGCTTCATTCGTTTGGACATCGAATGATTCCGCCAGTTCCAGCACTGGTGCAAATTCGGTGTAAGGAAAACTTCCTGAAACAGTGGGCAGGAATTCGGACAGATGGAAAGATATCTGTGTTTGTGGATGGGAGGTTGGAAGCATCCGATCAAGGAGAACTACAGCTTACGGATTATGGAGTTTCAGGAATTCCAGTATTTCAAGTAAGCCGATATGCAGCAAAGGCACTGGAGAGACGACTGCCCGTAACGATACAGTTGGATTTTCTTCCAGAGAAGGAGATTTGGGAAGTTGGGAAATTTTTAGACTCTCGTTATAAAATGAGAATGGATAAAACATTGGAAGAGGGATTAATCGGATTATTTCCGAAAAAATTAATTCCAATTTTGCTTAAACAGGCAAATCTTTCTGGAAGGGGATTTTGGAAAAAACTATCTGCAAAAGAAAAGTCACAGTTAGCTTTGATATTAAAACAATTCCCCCTTTCTGTTACAGGGGTGAATTCTTTTGAACAGGCACAGGTATGTGCAGGTGGTGCAGATTTAAGCCAATTCGATCCATATACAATGGAATCGAGACTGGTAAAAGGATTGTATGCAGCAGGAGAAATTTTAGACGTAGATGGAATGTGCGGCGGCTATAATCTGCAGTGGGCATGGTCAACAGGAGCAATTGCAGGATATGCGGCAGGAGGAGAAAAAATATGATTCGGATTATGGATATGAAACTTCCAGTTTCTCATACAAAACAGGAAATGGAACAGAAAATTGCAAAACTGCTTCGAGTTCCAACTGCTGCAATTGGTCCGATTATTATTCGTAGACGTTCGATTGATGCGAGAAAAAAGCCACAGCTATTTTATTCTTATGTTATAGATGTAAAAGTGAAGAAAGAAAAACAAATTGCAGCAAATTGTCGAAAT
>Ga0079226_10003697_pt1 | contig 11728 bp, 9 predicted proteins | sample Poulit2014_FD_76345 | JGI IMG/M metagenome (GOLD analysis project Ga0079226, IMG submission 76345) | Agricultural soil microbial communities from Georgia to study Nitrogen management - Poultry litter 2014 | ecosystem: Environmental > Terrestrial > Soil > Agricultural land | place: USA: Georgia... | reverse complement strand
TAAAGAATCATTTGTGAGAAAAGCAAATATTTCCATAAAAAACAGGTGGTAGATTGTGGGGGAATGTGGTAATATAGGGGCATGGAAGTGGTGAATGGACATGTTTATGGGAGAATATCAGCATAATATTGATGTGAAAGGACGCATCATTGTCCCTGCCAAGTTTCGCGAAGGCCTCGGCGAGAGCTTTGTGCTTACGCGAGGACTTGACCAATGTTTATTCGCCTATCCAATGGAAGAATGGAAAATTCTTGAGAACAAACTTAAAAAACTTCCACTTACAAAAAAAGACGCCCGTAGTTTCACCCGCTTCTTCTTCTCCGGCGCGGTAGAGTGCGAAATCGATAAACAGGGAAGAATCAATATACCGCAAGTGCTTCGCAGTTATTCAAAATTGGAAAAAGAATGTGTCATCATCGGCGTTTCCAATCGGATCGAAGTATGGGCGAAAGCCATTTGGGAAGATTATTTCACAGAGTCGGAAGAATCATTCGCGGAAATTGCGGAAAATCTAATGGACTTTGACATTTAAAAAGTAGGTGGACGTAACTTGAATAGACATGAAAGCGTATTGAGGGAAGAGGCGATCGACAGCCTCAATATCAAACAGAACGGTACATATGTCGATTGCACACTTGGAAGAGCTGGCCATGCTCTTGAAATTATTACGAAATTAGGAGAAGACGGCCGTTTGATTGGGTTTGACCAAGACGTTGAAGCGATTGAAGCGGCAAAAGCGATATTGCCGAAAGACAAAACGTTGTTGATTCACGCCAATTTCAGAAAGCTTGAGGAAGAGCTGGAGAAAAGAGGGATCAGGATGGTGCATGGCATCCTCTTTGACCTTGGCGTTTCATCGCCGCAACTCGATCAAGGAGAAAGGGGTTTTAGCTATCGGCATGATGCGAAACTTGATATGCGAATGGACCAAAGAAACCCTCTCACTGCATACGAAATTGTCAACAGTTGGACATATGAACAGATGGTGCGAATCTTTTTTTCGTATGGCGAAGAAAAATTTTCAAAACAAATAGCCCGCAATATTGAGAAGGTGAGAAAGAACAAAAAAATCGAAACGACGCATGAGCTTGTCTCTATCATAAAAGAGGCGATACCGGCTGCGGCCAGAAGAACTGGCGGACATCCGGCCAAGCGGGTGTTTCAAGCGCTCAGGATTGCAGTGAATGATGAATTGGCAAGTTTCAATGATGCATTGCATCAAGCTGCCAAAAAACTTTCCATCGGAGGCAGGATTGCCGTCATCACATTCCACTCCTTGGAAGACCGCATATGCAAACAGGCATTTAAGAAATGGAGCAGCGAAAAACCTGTGCCGAGAGGGTTGCCGATCATTCCGGACGAATTCAAAGCGCCCTTCAAACGAATCACTAGAAAGCCAATTGTGCCCAGTGAGGCTGAGATTAGCAATAATCGCAGATCAAGGTCCGCGAAATTGCGTGTCGTTGAAAAAACGAAAGACTGGGACGACCAATTTACGTATGAGGAAGGATGGAGGAAGTAATGAATACGAACCATGCAAGAAATTGGCAGCGTGATGCAGCCCAACCTAAAAAGCAGCAGCAAAAAAAGATTGTCATCCGCGTCAAGAAAAAAGGCTGGTTGACGAAAGGCGAAAAACTGATTTATGCCATTTTTGGGGTGCTGTTGATTGGCATCGGACTATACATCGTTTCTTTTTCTTCTTCGACAGATGCCTTGAATCGGGATTTGCAGACGTTGGAACAGCAAGTCCAGAAGCAAAAAATCGAAAATGAAAGTTTGCAGTTCGAAGTGAGAGAGTTGAGCAAGCCTGAACGCATCACCGAAATTGCAAAAGAAAATGGCCTTAAAATCCAAGATGCGAAAGTGAAACGAGCGGCAAATTAATCGTCAAGGTCGGGATGAAACACAATGAAAAAAAATAAAAAGACAAACTTTGCAGCAAGCATATTGATGATCATTTTTATGGGACTGTTTCTCGTCGTTTCAGGCAGGTTTATCTACATACAAGCGACAGGAGAGGTAAGTGATGTTTCCTTAACGGATTGGGCAAATGAAAAACGCGAGGCCTCGGTTGCACTTCGAGCAGAGCGCGGAAAAATATATGACCATAACGGAATGACATTGGCATATAATCGACCGGCCTACCGAGTATATGCCATTCTTGATCCAGAGTATTCCGTCCATCAAAAGGAGCCAAAGCATGTAGTTGATCCTAAAATGACTGCAGAGAAGCTGGCTCCTTTCTTGCATGAAGAGGCGAAAGAAATCGAAGAAATATTGCAAGAAGGCATCGAAGAAGAGAGATTCCAAGTGGAATTCGGCAAAGCAGGAAAAAATCTGTCGCAGCAGACGATGGAAGAAATAAAAGCGTTGGAGCTGCCGGGAGTTTTTTTCATTGAAGAATCGATTCGGTATTATCCGAATGGAATGTTTGCTTCCCATATTATCGGATTCGCTCAAGAAAATGAAGAGACGGAGGAGATGATGGGGGTGGCCGGCGTCGAAAACTCCAAAAACAAACTGTTGGGCGGGAAGGACGGATTTTTGAGTTATCAACGGGATAAATTCGACAAGAAGCTTTTGAATCCGAAAGAAGTCATCCAAAGCCCGGAAGACGGCAACGATATTTATTTGACTATCGACCAAAAAATCCAGACCCTTTTGGAAGATGTCCTATCTCAAGTGGATGAACAATACAGCCCGGAACGGATTACAGCAGTAGTGATGGACCCGAAAACAGGCGGGATTTTGGCGATGGGAAATCGGCCAAGCTATAATCCGAACAATCCGGAAAATGTCGAGAATTGGTATAATGACGTCATTTCGACCCCTTTTGAACCTGGGTCGACGACGAAAATGTTCACGTGGGCAGCGGCAATCGATTCAGGGGTCTATAACGGAGAAGAATATTATCAATCCGGAAAATATGTCGTCAATGAAAAAATCGAACCGATCAATGACCATAATGGAGGGGCCGGATGGGGTGCGATTACATATAATGAAGGGTTCCGCCGTTCATCGAACGTAGCTGCATCGAAGCTCGTCTGGGAAAAAATGGGCGCAGACACCTTTTTGGAATACTTGGAACGATTTGACTTCGACAAAACGACAGGTATCGATTTGCCGAATGAAGTCGCCGGCAATATTTTGTACAATTGGCCGTCCGAAAAATTAAGGGCCGCCTTCGGCCAAGGCAGCACGTTCACGCCGATTCAACAGATCAAAGCTGCTAGTGCGATCGCAAATGACGGCAAAATGGTGAAACCGTATGTGATTGAAAAGATTGTCGACCCGAATAGCGGCGAAACAATCGAGGAGCGCGAACCGGAAATAGTCGGAGAACCAATTTCGAAAGAAACAGCCGATCAAATGCTCGAATTGCTCGATTCGGTCGTGAACTCGAAAGAAGGTACCGGAAAACCGTATCGGTTGGACGATTATACGGTCGTCGGAAAAACAGGGACGGCGCAAATTCCTGACCCTGAAGGAAGAGGATATATGAGCGGGAGAGAAAATAATATTTTTTCTTTTCTCGGCATGGCTCCTAAAGACGATCCGCAGCTTATCATGCATGTGTCGGTGAAACAGCCTGAACTTCCTGCTGATGAATCTGGTTCTGCTCCAGTCGCTTTCATTTTCAAAAATGTGATGGAAAATGGATTGCATTACTTGAATATCGAACCTGATAAGGAAAATGAACAGGAAACGATCGAGACTGTCACATTCCCTGCCGTAAAAGGCAAAGAAGCAAAAAAGGTGGAGAAAGAACTGGAAAAATCGGGGGCGACGATAACGGTTGTCGGAAAAGGAAACAAGGTGACAGATGCAAACGTGGAAGAGGGAAGCAGTTTCTTCCCGAACCAGAGAATCATCTTGCTTACAGACAAGCCGACAATGCCTGATGTAGCCGGCTGGTCGCAGCGGGATGTGTTGAAGCTCGCTGATTTGCTCGATTTGAAGGCAGACATTTCCGGATCCGGATATGTATCAAAGCAATCGATCGAAGCTGGCAAAAAAATAAAAGAAAATGAAACGTTGAAAATAGAACTGTCGTCTCCTTTCAAAGAATGACAGATTCGATTTTAACGGCAAAGAACGGGGATGAAAACCGTTCTAATTGCAAGATATATTCATATAGTAGATACAAGCTAATAAACATAAGGGGTTTTTATGATGAAGCATGTATCTACTTTTTTAATCAAGAAAAGAATCATCTTCACCTTTTTTCTTTTTGCTTTCGTCATCATTGCCATCCTCATCCGTTTGGGATATGTGCAATTTGTCATCGGGGATGACATCACAGACAAAGCAACGGAATCTTGGCTGCGCGATATCACCTTTCGAGCAGACCGCGGAAACATACTAGATGCCAATGGGAATGAACTGACGAAAAACATTTCTGCTCCTTCTGTCATCCTCATTCCTAGGCAAATAACGGACAAGCAGCAGACGGCTGAACATTTGGCTTCCATCTTGGATTTGACGGAAAAAGAGGCTTATGAATATGTCACAAGGAACGCCTCTAGCGTAGAGATCCATCCGAAAGGAAGGAAAATAAGCGAAGAACAAGAAGAGCAGTTGGAGATTTTGAATTTGGACGGCGTTTATTTGGCGAAAGATTCGAAACGGTATTATCCATATGACACGTACTTATCCCATGTGTTAGGATTCACAGGAATCGACAACCAAGGATTGATGGGTTTGGAAATGGAATATGACGATAAATTGCAAGGGGAAAATGGAAGTTTGTCTTATTATTCCGATGCAAAAGGAAGGCAGATCACAGATTCCACCAATGTATATAAACCGCCGCAAGACGGACTGCATTTGAAAACGACAATCGATTTGAACGTTCAGACAATCATCGAAAGGGAACTGGAACTTGCCGAACTGAAATATAATCCGGACGGAGCGTTGGCGATTGCAATCGACCCTAAAACAGGCGGAGTTTTAGGGATGTCGAGCCGGCCGAATTTCGACCCCGCCAACTATAAGGATGTCGACTCAGAAATCTTTGACCGGAACTTGCCGATTTGGAGCACATTCGAGCCTGGATCGACGTTTAAAATCATTACGCTTGCTGCAGCATTGGAAGAGCAGCTCATCGATTTGGAAGAAGATGAATTTCACGATAAAGGCCATGTCATGGTCGGCGGCGCTAGGCTTAGATGCTGGAAATCGGGAGGCCACGGCACGCAATCAATGCTCGAGGTTGTGGAGAACTCATGCAACCCCGGTTTTGTCCATATCGGATCGAAATTAGGGGAAGAAAAATTGTTCAACTATATTCGCAAATTCGGTTTCGGATCCAAAACGGGAATCGACTTGCAAGGAGAAGGCACAGGCATTTTGTTCAAGCGAGAACAAGTCGGTCCGGTGGAACTTGCGACCACTTCGTTCGGACAAGGAGTATCGGTCACGCCGATTCAGCAAGTGATGGCTGTCGCTGCAGCTGTAAATGGCGGCTATTTGTATAAACCATATATTGCCTCAGAATGGATCGATCCAGTCACAAACGAAATTGTCGAAAAGATGGAGCCGACATTGCAAGAAAGGGTCATATCGGAATCGACCTCTGAAGAAGTCCGCCATGCGTTAGAGAGCGTGGTCGCAAAAGGGACTGGGCGCCCAGCGTATGTCGACGGATACAGAGTCGGCGGAAAAACTGGAACCGCTCAAAAAGTCGGCCCGGATGGCCGCTATATGGCGGACAACCATATCGTGTCTTTCATCGGTTTTGCACCGGCGGACGACCCGCAAATTGTCGTGCTTGTGGCAATCGACAATCCGAAAAATACGATTCAGTTCGGCGGCGTCGTCGCTGCGCCGATTGTAGGGACCATTATTGGAGATAGCATGCGGGCGATGGATGTTCCGCTGCGCAAAGGCGAAATCGACAAAGAATACGTATGGCCGGAAGAGCCGAAAGTAAGAGTTCCCGAGTTGATTGGGCTCACGAAAGATGATGTTTTGCAAGATCTTTCCAATTTCTCCATCGAAGTCAACGGAGAAGGAGACCGCATTGTCGACCAATCGCCGGAAGCGGGAACAAAAGTGGATGACGGTTCGACAATCAGAGTCTATTTATCTAATAAATCGTCCAAATAATTAAATTCTGCTATAATAGTATGCGGTATAAAATTATCAATCGGGAAGAAGGGATGAAGCGATGCAGTTGCAGGAACTTCTTTCGGCACTGCCGTTTTATAAAGCGAACAAACGAATAGAAAATATGGAAATAAATGAATTGGAAATGGACCACCGCGAAATCGAACAAGGCGATGTATTTGTTTGCATTAAAGGATTCACGGTGGATGGGCATCGGTTTGCGGAACAAGCGGCCAAAAAAGGCGCTGTTGCTATCATTTCTGAAAAGCCTTTGGAATTCCCTTCTGCCATTACGATTCATGTGTCCGATTCCCATAAAGCGCTCGCACTGTTAGCGGCAAAATTTTATGGTTACCCGACACATGAATTTGGGCTTATCGGAATAACGGGAACGAACGGAAAGACGACAACATCTTATTTATTGGAGAAAATATTTCTCCTCCACGGAGAAAAAACGGGTCTTATCGGCACGATTCAAATGAAAATAGGCGATGATGCTTACGAAGTGAAAAATACGACGCCGGATGCGCTTCATTTGCAACGAAATTTTCATAAGATGGTTCGGGAACAAGTAGATATAGTAATGATGGAAGTGTCTTCCCATGCGCTCGACTTAGGCCGAGTTTACGGATCGGACTTCGATATTGCGGTGTTTACGAATTTATCCCAAGACCATTTGGATTACCATAAAGATATGGAAGATTATTTGCGTGCAAAAACATTATTGTTCACAAGCCTAGGAAATACGTATAAAGAAGGAAAATATGCGGTATTGAATGCGGATGACGAACATATCGGAATGATCAGAAAAAGCACGGTTCAACCGATTTTGACATACGGAATCGAAAACGAAGCCGATGTGATGGCGACAGATATCCGTTTTCAGCTTAAAAACACCCATTTTACGCTTCGGACGCCGCAAGGGGAAGCAAAAATCGAAACGAAACTGATTGGCGCATTCAACATATACAATATGCTCGCTGCAGCTTCTGTCGCGATTTTAAGGGATATCCCGCTTCAGACAATCGAAGAAGCGTTCAGGAATATCGCAGGAGTCGACGGGAGATTTGAACAAGTGACAGAAGGGCAAGATTTCGCAGTCATTGTCGATTATGCCCACACTCCGGACTCATTGGAAAATGTGCTTGAGACAATTAAAGGATTTGCGGAAAAAAATATATATGTCGTCGTCGGAACAGGCGGCGACCGCGACCGGACGAAACGGCCTCTTATGGCTGAAGTGGCTGCAAAATATAGTGATTTGGCAATATTTACATCCGATAATCCGCGGACAGAAGACCCAGCCGCCATTTTGGCCGATATGACGGATAATCTCGCTTATGCCAACTATATGGTGATAGAAAATCGAAAAGAAGCGATTTTTTATGCAATTGACAAGGCGAAGGCCGGAGACATCGTGCTCATAGCCGGCAAAGGCCATGAGACATATCAAGAGATACATGGTGTGCGCTATGATTTTGACGACCGGAGCGTAGCAAAAGCGGCCATTTTGCAGAAAGGAAACTGACGTTGTTTACTTTACAATTTTTACAAGATTTGTTTCCAGTCCATGCCGGAAAATGGAACGACAAATTGATGATAGAAGAAGTGATGACAGATAGCAGAAAAAAGGGAAATAATGCTTTATTTATCCCGATCAAAGGCGAAACATTCGACGGCCATGATTATATCGAACAAGCGATTGAAAATGGGGCGGTTGCGGCATTATGGGACCAATCCGAAAAAGTTCCTGCCAATGCGCCCGAATCGTTCTGCTTTTTTATGGCAGACGATACCGTTTCTGGAATGCAACGTATAGCGAACAAATATCGCAACGAAATAAACCCGGTCACCATCGGAATCACCGGTTCAAATGGCAAAACGACTACGAAAGATTTGGTCCGTTCCGTATTGCAAACAAAGCGGAGAACCCATGCGACAAAAGGGAATTTCAATAACCATATCGGCTTGCCTCTCACCATTTTGCAAATGCCGCGCGATACAGAGGTATTGGTTGTCGAAATGGGCATGAATGACTTTCATGAAATAGACCGTCTATCTAGGATTGCAGAACCGGATTATGCATTCATCACCAATATCGGCGAATCCCATATTGAGCACCTCGGCTCAAGAGAGGGAATCTTGAAAGCGAAACTGGAAATCCGGAATGGGCTGCAAAAAGACGGGTTGTTGTTTTTTGATGGTGATGAAGACCTTTTAAAGCATCTGCGAGATGGAAAAAATAATATTGCTTGCGGGTTCGACAAGGAAAATGACGTAACGATTTCAAATGTGTCCATTCTCGATAATGAAACAAAATTTCATGTCGATGGCGAGGCATTCAAAATCCCTTTGCTTGGTAAGCATCATGCCAAAAATGCAACATTTGCAATCGCCGTCGCCAGGCAGCTAGGCTATGCCAAAGAAAACATCATAAAAGGGCTTCTGTCGCTTTCTTATAGTGAGATGCGTTTTGAACGGCTCGCAGGGAAAAATGGCGCGACAATCATCAATGATGCGTATAATGCTTCGGCGACATCGATGAAGGCGGCCATTGAAGTTGTGAAACAAATGGGCGGATTCACACATAAAATCGTCGTGCTTGGCGATATACTGGAATTAGGAACGTATTCAAAAAGCATGCACCGCTCTGTAGCCGGCATAATCGATTTTCCAATCGACTATGTGTTCACGTACGGAAACGATGCAAAAGAAATTTCAAACCGTGTGAAAGAAGCCAATGAAGCTATATGCACGCTGCATTTTGATGAAAAAGCAGATTTGCTGGAAGAACTGAAGAAACACTTGCGGCAAGATACATTGCTATTGTTCAAAGCTTCTCGAGGAATGAAGCTTGAAGAAGTGATTCAGGAAATAACATAACAGCAATGGGACGGCAATTCAAAAGAAGGAGGAGCAAAACAAATGAGTCTTTATGTCGTTATCATGGCACTGGCGATCAGTTTTTTGATTACCGTCCTGCTGTGTCCAATATTCATTCCATTTTTAAGAAGATTGAAGTTCGGGCAAAGCATTCGCGAAGAAGGGCCCCAGTCGCATATGAAGAAATCGGGCACGCCGACAATGGGCGGAGTGATGATCGTGATCAGCATCACGCTCACTTCTGCCATTTTAATGTATAAATTTATGGAAGTTCATGTCAGCTACGAGTTCTGGTTGCTTTTATTCGTGTTGATCGGATATGGCCTGCTCGGTTTCTTGGATGATTTTATCAAGGTCGCATTGAAGCGGAATTTAGGTTTGACCTCGAAACAGAAATTGTTCGGGCAAGTGATTATTGCTATCATTTTTTATGTTACTTTATGGCTGAATGATTTTCCTGCGTATGTAAAAATTCCCGGAACTGAATTGCAATGGGAGTTAGGCTGGATGTATGCGTTGTTGATTATTTTTATGTTGGTCGGTTCGTCGAACGCGGTCAATCTGACCGATGGGCTGGACGGCCTGCTTGCCGGAACTGCAACGATTGCATTCGGCGCTTTTGCGTTGATTTCTTCGTATCATTATCCAGAATTTGAAATCATCACGATTTTCTCATTGGCTGTAGTCGGCGCGTTGATCGGATTTTTAGTGTTCAATGCCCATCCGGCTAAAGTGTTTATGGGAGATACGGGTTCATTGGCATTAGGGGGAGCGATTGCCGCGGTCGCCATTTTGACGAAAATGGAAATTATTTTAGTCATCATCGGCGGGGTATTCGTTATCGAAACGCTCTCGGTTATCATCCAAGTCATTTCTTTCAAAACGACGGGAAGAAGAGTGTTTAAAATGAGCCCTTTGCATCATCATTACGAACTGAAAGGCTGGTCGGAATGGCGAGTGGTCATGACATTTTGGCTTGTAGCCATCATTTTTGCGACAGTCGGCATTTATATTGAGGTGGCTTTGACATGAAAACATTGACAGATTTCACCTATGAGCATGTGCTCGTCTTAGGTTTGGCAAAAAGCGGCACGGCAGCGGCCAATGTATTGCTTGAAAATGGCATCGACGTCCGAGTGAACGATTTTTATACGGGTGAGGATGATCCCATTGTCCAAGAATTAAGAAAGAAGGGTGCGGAAGTTGTCGTCGGCTCGCACCCTATTTCCATGTTAGATGGCATGGAAGCTGTCGTGAAAAATCCAGGAATTCCTTACGACAATGTGATTGTTCAAGAAGCCGAAAAGAGGAATTTGCCGATTATTACGGAAGTGGAGATTTCCTCGAAGTTGGCGCAAGATAACGATCTTATCGGAATCACGGGATCGAACGGCAAAACGACGACGACGACGCTAGTGGCCGAAATGCTCAAAACAAGCGGGCAAAAAATAAAGCTGGCCGGGAATATCGGCGTGGCATCCATCGAAGTCGCCCAGGAGTTGGAACAGGGAGAGAAGCTTTTATTGGAACTGTCTTCCTTTCAGCTGATGGGCATCGAGACGTTCAAACCGCACACAGCAGCATTATTGAACTTATATGAAGCCCACTTGGACTATCACGGCACGTTTGCCAATTATATGGAAGCGAAAACGAATATTTATAAAAATCAAACAAAAAAAGACTTTTTAGTCTATAACAGCGACGATTCGACCGTTCGGGAAGTTGTGACCCAAGCTGAATCAAATTTCGTTCCATTTTCCGTGAGAGAAGTAGAGCGAAAGGGAGCTTACATTGACAACGGAAAGATATGGTTCAAGCAGACGGAAATAATCGATCTTGAGGAAGTCGTTTTAGTAGGCGAACATAATTTGGAAAATATTTTAGCGGCAGTTTGCTTGTCGATGCTGAATGGAGCAACGGTTGAAGGAATTCAGGCTGTCCTTAAAACGTTTGGAGGGGTCAGGCATCGCTTGCAATTTGTCGATAACATAAATGGCCGCCTTTTTTACAATGACTCCAAGGCGACGAATATTTTAGCCACTGAAAAAGCGCTTAACGCTTTTGAGGAGCCGACGATTCTGCTCGCTGGAGGACTCGATCGCGGCAACTCTTTTGATGAGCTGCTGCCTTCCTTGAAACATGTAAAAGCGATGGTCGTCTTCGGTGAGACGGCGTCGAAACTTGAGGAGTTGGCAAAAAGTGCGAATATCAAACAAGTCGCCCATGCAAGAGATGTCCAAGAAGCGGCAAAGACAGCCTACGCATTATCGGATGAAGGAGATGTCATCTTATTGTCTCCAGCTTGCGCTAGCTGGGACCAATACAAAACGTTTGAAGAAAGAGGAGACATGTTTGTACACGCTGTGCATATATTAGCATAGGGGGACAACTTTTTCTTTCAAACCGTTCTTAAAACGAATCCCCCCACTACTTGCTAGAGGGGGTTTTTTCATGTTTAAGTTTTTATTGAAACAAAAGAGATTGCCTGATTTGACGTTGCTTTCCATCGTTTTTGCGCTTCTCCTCATCGGGCTGATCATGGTGTATAGCTCTTCCCATGTGTGGGCGGAGTATAAGTATGATGATTCCTTCTTTTTCGTCAAGCGCCAACTGTTGTTTGCAGGGGTGGGCGTCATCGGCATGTTCCTTATATATTTGATTCCGTATCAAGTGTGGAAAAAATATGTCAATGTCGTTTTGGTTGTCTGTTTCCTCTTGCTATTGCTTGTATTGG
>Ga0079226_10003696_pt1 | contig 11728 bp, 11 predicted proteins | sample Poulit2014_FD_76345 | JGI IMG/M metagenome (GOLD analysis project Ga0079226, IMG submission 76345) | Agricultural soil microbial communities from Georgia to study Nitrogen management - Poultry litter 2014 | ecosystem: Environmental > Terrestrial > Soil > Agricultural land | place: USA: Georgia... | reverse complement strand
TTTCATTTTGTCGTTGATTTCGTCCTTGGCCTTTATATAAAATTTTCGAAATGAGGTGGGAGCGTTGAAGGAGCGAAACGAGCGTCACCAAGCCGATCAATTAATGAAGCTTTTTCAAGAGGTTGCAAATCATCAGCCGGAAGATTACGAAGAGGAAGAGGTGATAGAAGAAAAAGTAACTGAAGAACGTTCATATGACGAATATGTCGAATTAGATTTATTAAACTTACCCCCGAGAAGAGAAGTACATGGAGAGCGAAAGAGTCGATATTCTTTTAGTTTTTCGAGTCCTTTTTTCCGATTGTTTTTCGTCATTATACTCATCGGTATCATCGTCTTTATTTTGTATTATGTAGGAGTGCTACAATTTCCTTTAGCGTTCTTCTAATTAAAGTTTAACACTCATATAGTATACCAATATATATAGCACCATAGGTTAAAACATGATATGATAAGTATACGAATTATAGCGTATCTTTTGCTTGTAAAATAGTATGATAGGAGAGTGACACCGTGAAAATTGCTGTCCTCTACGGTGGAGTATCAAACGAACGGGAAGTATCAATTTCAAGTAGTAAAGGTATTATTCAAGCGTTAAAAAATAATGGACACGATGTCCTCAGCATCGACTTTCATCCGAATCGATTAGAAGAACTAATCCAATTAGATGTCGATTTGGTGTTTATCGGTTTACATGGTAAATATGGAGAAGATGGATCGATCCAAGGGCTTTTAGATATGTTAGAAATTCCTTACGTCGGTTCTGGAGTTTTAGCATCATCTTTAGCAATGGATAAGTATAAAGCTAAACAGATGTTTCAAGCTGTTGGTATTCCGACGGCAAAGGATGAACAGTTTTACTTAACAGTCGACAGTGACCTCGATCGAGTAGTGGAAAAAATTCATTCGTCCTTCAGCTTTCCTTTTGTGATTAAACCGAATCGGGAAGGCTCGACGGTCGGCTTATCCGTTGTGAAAAATGAAACAGAAACTCTTAATGCTTTAAAAAAGGCAATGGAAAATGATCCTTTTGTATTAGTCGAACAATTTATCGACGGGATGGAATTAACGGTTCCCGTCCTAGGAAGGCTCGATGAAGAACGAGCTTTACCAATTATAGAAATTGTACCGAAAAATGAAATATACGATTATGAGTCTAAATATACTGAAGGGGGAAGTGAACATATTATTCCTGCCCGTATAAGCGATGAGTTAACAGAGCAAATTAAACAATTCGCTGTAGCTGCTCACAGAGTATTAGGTTGCAAGACGTACTCACGCGTCGATTTTTTACTAACTAATGACGGGACTCCGTACATATTAGAAGTAAATACATTACCAGGAATGACCCCGACTAGTTTATTTCCAGATTCAGCCCAAAGTGAAAACATTACTTACGATGAAATGATTGAAATGCTCGTTCAATTATCGATTGAAGAACGGGACTAACAAATAAAAATATTCATAACTTGCATATTAAATAATGAACTTTCACATACATAGATAGGGAACAGTAGGAGGTAAAGAAAATGGTAGCCGATCAATCCGGACGAAAGAAACAAACAGAAGAAACAGAAACGACGGATCTATTACAATCGACGAGAACAGTATTGAAGGATGCGTTAGACAGACTCGGATATCCAGAAGAAGTATATGATTTATTAAAGGATTCTTTACGGATGATTAAAGTTCGTATTCCCGTCAAAATGGACGATGGTTCGGTAAAAGTGTTTACTGGATTTCGAGCGCAACATAATGACGCTGTAGGTCCAACGAAAGGTGGCGTACGTTTTCACCCAGATGTCACGGAAGACGAAGTAAATGCCCTAGCGATTTGGATGAGTTTACGGGCAGGGATTGTCGATTTACCATTAGGTGGTGGAAAAGGAGGAATCATTTGTGATCCTCGTGAAATGTCGTTTAGAGAATTAGAAACTTTAAGTCGTGGTTACGTCCGCGCTATAAGTCAATTTGTCGGTCCGACGAAGGATATTCCATCACCAGATATTTTTACAAATTCACAAATTATGGCCTGGATGATGGATGAATATAGTCGTATCGATGAGTACAATAATCCTGGTTTTATTACCGGAAAACCAATTGTTCTCGGTGGCACCCATGGACGAGAGTCTGCAACGGCAAAAGGTGTGACATTCTGTATTAAAGAAGCAGCGAAAAAGCGTGGTTTAGAAATAGAAGGATCACGAGTTGTTGTTCAAGGCTTTGGAAATGCAGGTAGTTATTTAGCGAAATTTCTCCATGAGGCAGGTGCACTTGTTGTCGGCATATCTGATGCCCATGGTGCCTTATACGATCCAGAAGGACTGGACATTAATTACTTGTTAGATCGTCGTGATAGTTTTGGTACGGTGACAACTTTATTTAAAAACACGATTTCTAATCAGGAGTTATTAGAATTAGATTGTGATATTTTAGTACCAGCAGCCGTACAAAAACAAATAACTAAAGAAAATGCAGAAAAAATAAAAGCCGAAATAATCGTCGAAGCAGCAAATCGTCCTACAACAGACGAAGCGACAGAAATATTAACGGAGCGAGGGAAATTACTCGTTCCTGATATTCTTGCATCGGCGGGAGGAGTGACGGTATCTTATTTCGAATGGGTGCAAAATAAGCAAGGATATTACTGGTCGGAAGAAGAAGTTGAAAAACGTTTATATAATGTGATGCATAAAGCGTTTGAGACGATTTACAACACTGCCCAAACCCGTAACGTAGATATGCGTGTAGCAGCTTATATGGTCGGTGTGCGGAAAATGGCGGAAGCTTCTCGTTATCGCGGTTGGGTATAATAATTTAAATATGTATTTAAATAAAAAGAACAAAGATCTTTCCTCTAAAGTATCATTTTGATACTTTAGAGGTTTTTTTGTTTAACAAAACTTAAATCATTTTCTCCATTTCTTCCTTATCTACCTTTTTGACTAGATTAAAAACTTTTTCTCCTCTGAGTTCAATAATGTATAAAATAAAACTTTCGTCAAAAAATAACGTTAAACGAAAATGGAGGTAATGTTTATGAATGTAAAACAATTAAGTTTACTTTTTACACTATTTATTAGCATCACCTTATGTATAAATATTGTAGAAAATAAGCAAGTTAATGCCTTTACAGACCAAGTAATTCAACACGGAGCTGTCGGTGAAGATGTAATTGAATTACAGGCCCGTTTAAAACATATCGGTTTTTTCACTGGAGAAATTGATGGGGTGTTCGGTTGGCGAACGTATTGGGCATTACGACATTTCCAATATGAATTTGGCCTACCTATTGACGGTATGGCTGGAGAAAAGACGAAGGAAAAGTTAGTTAAAGCAACGGAATATAATCCTGAAAAAGTAAAACAAGAAATGTATGGAACTGCAAGTACTCCTTCTAAACCCCAAGGTGAACAAGCGAAGGAGCAAGGGACGAAACAAGAACAAACAGAAGGCCAAGGGCAGGGAGATGAATTACAGACTAAAAAGGTAAACGTACCTCAAGGTTTTTCACAAAACGATATTAATTTAATGGCAAATGCAGTTTATGGAGAGGCAAGGGGTGAGCCTTACGAAGGTCAAGTAGCGGTAGCAGCAGTCATACTAAATCGAGTTCAAAGCTCGACCTTTCCGAATACAATCTCAGGTGTCATTTTTGAACCTCGAGCTTTCACAGCTGTAGCAGACGGACAAATTTGGTTAACACCGAATGAAAAGGCAAGACAAGCCGTTCTAGATGCAATCAATGGCTGGGATCCATCAGGGAATGCCCTTTATTATTTCAACCCAGATACGGCTACAAGTGGTTGGATTTGGACAAGGCCACAAATCAAACAGATAGGAAAGCATATATTTTGTAAATAAGAAAGGATAGGGTTGATTACATGTTACGGACAATTACGATTATTTTTCTTTCAATTGGTCTAATCGGAACCGTTTATTGGGGATATAAAGAACATCAAGAAAAGAATGCGTTACTAATTCATGCAGAGAACAATTACCAACGTTCTTTCCATGAATTGTCCTACCATATGGATTTATTACATGACTCCATCGGAACGTCTTTAGCAATGAATTCAGGAGAAAAATTATCCCCCCAATTCGTTGAGATTTGGCGTATTACCTCGGATGCTTTATCGAATGTCAGTCAGTTACCACTATCGTTAATCCCGGTCCATAAAACAGAAGAATTCCTTTCAGAGATTGGAAACTTTACCTACCGGACAGCAATTCGTAACTTAGACGATGAACCATTGAATGATGATGAAATTGAAACTTTATATAATCTATACGATCAAGCAGCAAATTTAAAAGACGAATTACGACAAATGCAACATGACGTATTAAAAAATAATTTACGCTGGATGGATGTAGAGCTTGCGCTAGCTACCCAAGATGAACCGATGGACTCGACGATCATCGATGGCTTTGAAGCAGTAGAAAAATATGTGGATCAAATTTCCACAGAATCAGCTGAAATTTCATACTTACAATCACCTAAGCAAAAAGAAGGCTATCAAGCCCTCGATGGAAAAAAGAAAACAGAAGAAGAAATTGTTAACTTTAGTAAAGAGCTTTTCGATTTAGAAGATGATATTGAAATTTCTATAAATAGAAGTGGGGATGGTGCTGATATTCCGTTTTATTCCGTGTTTTATGAAGATGGAAAGCGGGTTTATATGGACATTACAGAAAAAGGCGCACATCCAATGAATATATTAGTTGAAAGAGAAATTGAAAAAGCTAAACTTTCGTTAAACGATGGATTAATCGAAGCAGAGAAATATTTAAAGGAATTCGGTTATGAGCAATTGGACTTATTACAAAGTCAGCAGTTCGACGATGTTGGCGTGTATACATTTTTAAATACAGAAAGTGATGTACGTATATATCCAGATTCAATCGTTATGAAAGTAGCCTTAGATAACGGCGATATTGTCGGTCTAAATGCAAATGACTATTTATATAATTATCATGAACGGACTATAGAAGAGCCTAAGATCTCTGCAGAAGAAGCAAGAGAAACCGTAAATAAAGGCGTTCAAATTCATGATGAACATTTAGCAATTATTGAAAATGACTTAAATGAAGAAGTGCTAGTATATGAATTTCTCGGTGAAATGAACGATGAAACGTACCGCATTTTTATTAATGCCACAAGTGGAAACGAAGAGAAAGTAGAAAAGTTAACGAATACCGAAATGAACTTTGATATTCAAATGTAAAGTTCTTTATTAAGTTGTATAAATATGACATAATAATACGTACAATGAACTATGTAATAAGTTGCATTTTTAATAAATATAAATACAACTCAGCGTATCCTTTAAGTCCTTTTGGGCAGAAAGTAGTGTTAATGATACGTTAAGGGTTCTTTAACTAGGGGAGTGGGAAAATGAAAGTAGGTACTTCGTTGACAATTGTACTGCGGAAGAAAGCAACTCGTAAAGAAAGTATTAAGTATCGTTCTAAAGTTATCGACCGGACCAATGGTGAGCTATTGATTGATTATCCGGTTGACCCAGCACTTTATGCAGATTTACCGATAAAACCAAACGATCGCATATCGATTGAATACATTTCAAAAGGAAGTGTAAATACGTTTACAACAACGGTAAAAAGGATTGTACAATCACCACTCCTTTCTTTCGTTATTTCAATTCCTGAGGAAGATAAAATTGAAAGAATTCAACGACGGGAATATGTTCGAGTAATGTTCGATGTCGATACCGCTATCCATAGTCTAGATCATTCATTCACACCATTTACAACGGTAACTAGGGACATAAGCGGTGGGGGCATGTTAATTATTACGCCTCCAAATGTTGCATTAAAAGAAGGTGAAAAAGTTAAAACCTATCTTGTTTTAAAATCAAAGACAACTGATTATAAATATATTAAAACAAAAGCCGAAATTATTCGAACGATGGTTGAAAATAAAATTACTTTTACTTCTTTAAAGTTTCATTTCGATAATGAAAGAGAGCGTCAACAATTAATTGAATTTTGCTTCGCTATTCAAAGAGAGGATTTAAAGCGACAAATATATTAAAATGAATTAAATATGGTACATTAACTTGGCAAATGCCAAGTTTTTTCTTACAATTAAGTTAACGAAACATTATAACATCTATATTAATAAGGAAGGCCCCGGGTAAACATAGTTGGAGGCAGTATATATGGTAGCAAAACAACGACTTAGGATTGCAATCGACGGCCCTGCAGCGGCGGGGAAAAGCACGGTTGCAAAACGTTTAGCAAAAGACTTGTCTTACATTTACGTAGACACGGGAGCAATGTATCGGGCTTTAACCTTACATTGTTTACGAAATAATTTATCTTTAACAGACGAAGAAGCAGTATATAATTTATTATTAAATACGAAAATAGAGCTAAAACAGACGAACGATACTCAACGGGTCTTATTAAACGGGGAAGATGTGACCGAAGCGATTCGTTCGAACGATGTTTCACGGAAGGTTTCGATTGTTGCTAAATTAGGAGCAATTCGCAAAGAAATGCTCGCGCGTCAACGTGAGATGGCAAGCAATGGGAACGTAATAATGGATGGAAGGGATATAGGAACGAATGTTTTGCCCGACGCAGAGGTGAAATTTTATTTAATTGCATCGGTCGATGAACGAGCAAAACGTCGCTATGAAGAGAATATCAAAAAGGGAATCCCAACGACTTTAGAACAGCTTAAAAAAGAAATAGCTGAAAGGGATCGACGAGATATGGAAAGGGAACATGCCCCATTAAAGCGAGCAGAAGATGCCATTGCAATCGATACAACATCGCTATCGATTGAGGAAGTTGTATCACAAATGTTAAAGCATGTGAACAAAGTACGAAATTTTCGTGAAAAGTCGTAAAATAATTAAAGATAACACTTGACAAATTTGCGTAATTGTTAGAAGTTATTAACATATACAATTTCATGGTATAATGACATTAATAACATTTTTATATGTAAATTGGTTTCAAATAGGTCTTAGGAGTGGTGAATACGTATGGTAGAATCTAACAACGAATTACAAGTAGGAAATATTATAACAGGGACAGTCGTAAAAATTGACGAAAAGCAAGTATTTGTCGACATCGGGCATAAATCGGAAGGAATTATACCAATTAGTGAATTATCAAACCTTCATGTCGAAAATGCTGCAGATGTCGTTGATGATGGACAGGAACTTGAACTAATGGTGAAAAAGATTGAAGATGAAGAAGTAATTTTATCGAAAAAAATGGTCGATGCGGAAAAAGCGTGGGGAGATTTACAAGAAAAACTCGATAATGATGAAACTTTCGAAACTACAGTAAAAGAAATCGTAAAAGGTGGACTCGTTGTCGATGTTGGTTTACGAGGCTTTATTCCAGCATCATTAGTTGAAACATATTATGTAGAGGACTTTTCCGATTATCAAGATAAAACGTTAACAGTAAAGGTTGTCGACTTAGATCGCGAACAAAATCGTGTAATCCTATCTCATCGTGCTGTCGTAGAGGAAGAAGAAGCAAAAAAACGCCAAGAAGTACTCCAGTCTCTTGAAGCTGGACAAGTCGTTGACGGTACGGTGCAACGAATTACAGACTTCGGTGCTTTTGTAGATATCGGTGGTGTAGATGGACTCGTTCATATTTCGGAATTAGCCCATACACACGTTGAAAAGGTCACAGATGTACTATCTGAAGGTCAAGAGATTCAAGTAGAAGTTCTCTCGGTTGATGAGGAGAACGAACGAATTTCCCTATCTTATAAGAATACGTTACCAGGGCCTTGGGAAGGAATCGAAGAGCGAATTAAAGAAGGGGACGTTATCGAAGGAACGGTAAAACGACTCGTCGATTTTGGAGCATTTGTAGAAATTGAACCAGGTGTTGAAGGACTTGTTCACATTTCTCAAATTGCAAACCGCCACATTGGAACGCCGGATGAAGTGCTTGATGTAGACCAAAAAATTGAAGCGAAAGTATTAAGTGTTAGTGAAGAAGAAGAACGTATCTCACTAAGCATTAAAGAAGTAGCTGCGGATACAGAAGAGGAAGAGGCAGTGGCTTCTTATGAACAGGAAGAAGAAACTTCCGGATTCTCAATTAGCGATATGATTGGTGATGAATTAAATAAATTGAAAGATTAACGTCCAATTCAGACGTTACAGATTAAAAAAGACTAGGGGAACGATGAATTATGGGAATGCTTTTTATATAGTATTCACCACTCACTTCTCTCTAGTCTTTTTATTTATCGTTTAAGAATGAAAGATTTTATTCATACTACTAATAAAACGTTTATTGGAATGAGTAGTATGAAGGAATTGTTTTTCTTTTTTTGGTTTAGTTGGTTCTTTGTTATTATCGTCGTATTTTTTATGGAAAAAGGTTTTGAGCAAAGGCTATTTCTTCTTTCCTTGTTAGCCATAATGATTTGTAAAAATATCCAAGTGTCAATCGGCCATCTTCTTTCTATGTCCTTAAGTTTTATTCTTTTATTGTTTTGTACACTTTTATATTTCGCATTTTTACGGTTAGGACTTTATCATTTCTTCGCAACGTATATCGTTATTTTTACATACGTTGGAATTTTATTGTGGTATAAAGTAAGTCCAGCATCTTTTCTTGTTCAACCAAATGTTTTAATCCCAATTGCTATTGTAGGTATAACGGTTTTTTTGCATCGTACTTTTCCCATCCAACGTGCAACGCTAATGTTAGGATTCGTTTTAGGACAATTGTTGTTTCATTTAATTTTAAGGAGCTATCACTTGGAGGTAAGACTTCAGGATGAATCGTTTTTTATTTTATTTTATGTAAGTTTGTTAACATTACTCGTAATTCAAGGGTTTATTCACTCGGTCTCATTAATAAGAAGGAGACTATCTTCTGCGGGAAGGTGAAGGGTATTCATTATTGTACTAATCGTTAATGTTTGTTAAAATATGTAGAGATTTCAAACAAAAAAGTGATCATGAAAAAGAAAGGTTGTGTCCTTTCATGACAAAAGCTCACGTTGCAATTGTCGGACGTCCAAACGTAGGAAAATCAACAATTTTTAATCGACTAGTCGGTGAACGTATTTCGATTGTCGAAGATACACCAGGAGTAACACGTGATCGAATATATGCAGAGGCCGAGTGGCTAACAACAACTTTTAATGTCATCGATACGGGTGGGATTGAGACATCGGACGAACCCCTAATGACAAAAGTCCGCCACCAAGCAGAAATTGCCATCGACGAAGCAGATGTAATTATTTTTGTCGTAAATGGAGTAGAAGGAATTACGCCGACGGATGAGGAAGTTGCAAATATTTTATATCAGTCGAAAAAGCCGGTCGTATTAGCAGTAAATAAAATCGACCATCCTGAACGTCACGATTTAGTTTATGAATTTTATGCTTTGGGATTCGGTACACCTTATCCGGTTTCGGGTGCCCATGGAATAGGTATAGGTGACTTACTCGATGAAGTAGTTCGCCATTTCCCTGATAAAGGTGATGAAGTACAGGATGAAGAAACAATTTATTTTAGTGTAATTGGTCGACCAAATGTTGGGAAATCTTCCCTCGTTAATGCTATCTTGAATGAAGAACGGGTAATCGTAAGTGAACAAGAAGGAACGACTCGTGATGCAATTGATACAGCCTTTAAGAAAGATGACCAAGATTATGTCATTATCGATACGGCTGGTATTCGTAAAAGAGGAAGAGTCTATGAAGCAACAGAAAAATATAGTGTTCTTCGAGCGTTAAAAGCGATTGATCGTTCTGATGTTGCTTTACTTGTACTTGATGCTGAAACCGGAATACGTGAACAGGATAAAACAATAGCCGGCTATGCGCTAGATGCTGGAAAAGCAATCATAATTGTCGTCAACAAATGGGATGTAGTCGATTCAAAAGAGATGACAATGGAACAGTTCGAAATGGAAATTCGTCAACAGTTTCAATTCCTTTCTTTCGCTCCGATTGTCTTCTTATCAGCCAAAACAAAACGGCGTCTACAACGACTTCTCCCAGTTGTAAAATTAGTAAGTGAAAATCATGCAAAACGAATCGCAACGAACGTATTAAATGATGTGATTATGGATGCATTAGCTATCCATCCGTTACCGACGATTAAAGGACAACGATTGAAGGTATATTATATTACTCAAGTAGCGGTTAAACCACCTACTTTCGTTGTGTTTGTTAACAACCCTGATTTAATGCACTTTACTTTTAAACGATTTTTAGAAAATCAAATTCGTGAAGCGTTTGGTTTTTCAGGAACGCCAATTCATATCGTCGCAAGAAAGAGGAAGTAGAGGAGGTAAACAATGAAAAAAATTGCCGTATTAGGAGCTGGTAGCTGGGGAACAGCCTTAAGTATCGTATTAGCTGATAATGAATATGACGTATGTTTATGGTCACATCGGGAAGAGCAAGTAAAGGAAATTAATGAAACGAATCGCAACGCTCGCTACTTAGATGTGGATCTTCCGGCATCGATTAAAGCTTATGCTGAGATTGAAGAAGCTGTTCAAGGAGTAGAAGCAGTTTTAATTGTTGTTCCTTCAAGTGCAATGAGGGAAGTGATGAAAAAGTTACGTCCATACATAGCTAAAGATACGTTATTAATTCATGCTTCAAAAGGGATAGAGCCTGATACGCTAAAACGAATTTCGGAAGTGATTTTAGAAGAGGTTCCTTCCTATGAAAAAGAACGAATCGTTGTCTTATCCGGTCCAAGCCATGCAGAGGAAGTTGCCCTCCGTTTACCGACGACCGTAACCGTTGCGGCGGAAAATATTGTTTACGCACAGCAGGCTCAAAATATTTTTATGAACGATGATTTCCGAGTCTATACGAGTACTGATGTAATCGGTGTCGAATTAGGTGGAGCATTAAAAAACATTATCGCTTTAGGAGCAGGAATTTCGGATGGTTTACAATTTGGCGATAATGCAAAAGCCGCTTTAATCACGCGGGGACTTGCAGAAATTACTCGTCTTGCTACAGAGATGGGAGCAAATCCGTTAACCTTTTTAGGATTGTGTGGAGTCGGTGATTTAATCGTGACATCGACAAGTACCCATAGTCGAAATTGGCGAGCAGGGAACTTATTAGGTCAAGGAAAAAAATTAGACGAAATTTTAAAAGAGATGAATATGGTTGTCGAAGGAGTCCGAACGACTAAAGCTGCTTATCAATTAAGTAAAAGATATGACGTAGAAATGCCGATTACAGAGGGACTGTATGCAGTCTTATTTAAAGAAAAAGATCCAGAAGCGGTCGTTCAACAATTAATGAATCGGGAAAAGCGAAAAGAACTAGATAATTTAAAGACGATCTAGGCAACTAACAAAAAGAAGATAAGTCGCATATACTAATGTTGATTGTTGCTAAAGACAATTTTGTTATCTAATAGTTTATTAGGTAAAGTAATGAGAGCTTCAAATATATAATCAATAGAAGTTTTCAATGAAATATGACCGAATGTAGGCAAGTGAATATACAAACGGGCTTATGTAAGCATAAACTAAGCGCAACAGTAATCTCTTTTTGAGATGCATTTGGGTATTGTTTAGTCGAATCTAGAGTGTCGAAAAGGCACTCTAGATTTTATTTGTGTGCGAGGCATGTGCACATTCTATAGGGTTGAAGTCCCGAACCGTGGAGGCAGTAGTAGCGGTTAGCTTAAGACAAGGGTGTCTAGGGCGACCTAGAATCTGAAGGAAGTCGGCGGCA